>Ga0209785_1000037_pt1 | contig 74618 bp, 72 predicted proteins | sample WorMetG1BERMUDA2_FD_187403 | JGI IMG/M metagenome (GOLD analysis project Ga0209785, IMG submission 187403) | Marine gutless worms symbiont microbial communities from Max Planck institute for Marine Microbiology, Germany - Inanidrilus... ...
GCCGGTGTGCGCTTCACCCTTTGCGTTCACCGCCAAATCACAGATCCATCATGGTTAAGCTATTGATTTGCCCATACTATCATGTGTGGCTATTGGTCTGAAGCGCCGTTCATCTGGGGAATGCGGGGTTATAAAACCGTCCCGTAAGTGGCGACCTGTTTGCTTTCCACCATTTCGGCGGTGGCCGCGTCGAAAGCCCGATAATGCTCGGTTTGCAGATGATGCTCAAATGCCGATGCATCGTTGTAGAGTTCGTACAACAGCACCTCGCCCGGCCGGGTCCGGTCGGTGCAGATGTCGAAGCGAAGGCAACCCGGTTCACGCGACAGGCTCAATCGGGCATTCTCGTCGATCAAGGGGCGAAACCGCTCCCAAGAGGCCTGTTTGATTGTCAAGGTGACGACGACGGCGAACATGAACGGACAGCCCCTGGAGAGACTTGATCATGATGTATGCATTAATGTATACGTTAAGAGATGTCAAATCGATTACTAGCACGACGAAGCAGTTTGTCGCGTGAACAGCAGCCGCCAGATACGCTCTAGGACCAGCCGATGAATCCGCCTCGACCGCTCCGAGTCGCCTGTGTGGGAGCCGGCTATTTCAGCCGTTTTCACTACGACGCCTGGGAACGCATTGAAAACGTCCAGCCGGTCGCGGCGGTCGACCGCGAGATATTGCGCGCCATGGAAACCGGCTGGAACGCCTATGACGCCCTGACCGTGGCGATCGAGGAGCGCCGCCCCGATCTGCTGGACATCGTCACGCCGCCGCACAGCCATCTCGACCTGATCGCTCAGGCGATAGAACAGAATGTCAGGGCAATCATTTGCCAGAAGCCGTTTTGCAACGACCTCGACGAGGCGCGACGGGCGACACGGATCGCCGAACGGGCCGGCGTGCGCCTGATCGTCCATGAGAATTTCCGCTTTCAACCCTGGTATCGGCAGATCAAGGCAGAGGTCGCCAGCGGGCGCATCGGCTCTCTTCTACAGATGACTGTCCGGCTGCGCACAGGCGATGGACAAGGCACCGACGCCTATCTCGACCGGCAGCCTTACTTCCGCACAATGCCGCGGCTGCTGGTGCACGAGACCGCTGTGCACTTTATCGATGTCTTCCGCTTTATTGTTGGGGACCCGCAATCCGTCTATGCCGATCTGCGCAGATACAATCCGGTGATTGCAGGAGAGGATGCAGGCTACTTCATCTTCGGTTATGACGACGGCGCGCGGGCGATGTTCGACGGCAACCGCCTTCTGGACCACGCCGCGGAGAACCTGAGGCTGACGCTTGGCGAGGCACTGGTCGAGGGAACGGAAGGGACGTTGAATGTGACAGGCGACGGCGCTGTTACGTTCAGGCCGTTCGGCAGCACGAAAACCGAGACCGTGCTTGCGCCGCTGCACTATAGCGGATTTGGCGGCGATTGTGTTTATGCTCTACAAAAACATGTGGTGGACGGGCTGATGACGGCGACGCCGATCGAGAATGAGGCGGCTGCTTATCTGCGCAATCTCGAACTGACGGAACTGGTCTACCGGGCGCATGAGCGCGGCGAACGCATCATGCTTTGACGGAAAAGAGACGCATCGCGGGACGGGCTATTGGAACAGAAATCGCAATCACAGACGCAGCGCGCGGCGAGCGAATTGCGCCGCATGATCATATCCAATGAGTTGGCGCCAGGGTCCAGCCATCTGGAGACGGAACTGGCCGACATGCTCGGCATGTCGCGAACGCCGGTTCGCGAGGCGACTCTGATGCTGCAGGCACAGGGGCTGGTGAAGGTGCGGCCACGCCGCGGGGTTCAGGTATCGTCGATTTCGCCGGACGATATGGAAGAGATCTACCAGATCCTGACGGAGTTGGAGTGCCTTGCCGCGGAGCGGGTTGCGACCTCCGGTGCCAGCGCCGCGGACCTGCAGCCGTTGCGTGAGGCGACCGACCGCATGGAGGCGTCTTTGGAAACGGGTGATCGCGAGAGCTGGGCTATGGCCGATGAGGATTTTCACGCGCGCCTCGTCGACCTCGCCGACAGCGCCCGGCTGAAATCGATCATTTCGGCGTATAACGACCAGGTCCGCCGCGCGCGCGCCATGACGCTCTACATGCGGCCGTCACCCACGCGGTCGAACGAGGACCATCGAGCACTGATCCGCGCGCTCGAGCGGGGTGACGCGCCGCTTGCGAGGAAGCTGCACCGGGAACACCGTATCGCCGCCAAATCGCTGATGATATCTCTGCTGCGCAAGCACGGCTTTCGCCAAGTTTAGAGTAGCCTGTGATTACAGTTCGGCCGCCAGCCGGCTTCCCTGGTCGATCGCTCGTTTGGCGTCGAGTTCACGGGCCTCGCAGGCGCCGCCGATGACATGGCATGCGATGCCGCGACCTTCAAGGTCCGCCGCCAGACCGTTATCGGAAACCTGGCCGGCGCAGATGACGATCGACTCGACATCCAACCATTGCGGGTCGCGACGGTCCTCGCCGAGGGATATCTTCAGACCGCGGTCGCCGATTTCCTCATAATTGACATTGCCAAGCATGTTCACACCTTTCATGGCGAGCGAGGCGCGATGGATCCAACCGGTGGTCTTGCCGAGGCCGGCGCCATGTTTTTTCGCCTTGCGTTGCAACATGGTGATCCGACGCGGCGACTTTTCCGGCATCGCCCCTTGCGGTGCCAGACCGCCAGGCGACACGACCGGGTCGCCGACACCCCATTCGCGCTTCCACAGATCGAGATCGACCGTCGGCGAAACACCCTCATGGGCGAGGAACTCGCAGACGTCGAAACCGATGCCGCCCGCACCGATGACGGCGACCGTCTCGCCGACCGGTTTACGCTCGCGCAGCACGTCGATATAGCTAAGCACTTTTGCATGGTGCTGGCCTTCGATGAGCGGGTCGCGTGGCAGCACGCCGGTGGCGATCACCACCGCGTCAAAAGCCTGAGCCGCAAGCTGACCGGCATCGACCTCGGTGTCGAGCACGACCGCAACGCCCTTCAGCTCCAATTGACGTCTATAGTAGTCGACAAGGCCAAAAAACTCTTCCTTTCCAGGTATTTGCTTGGCCATGTTCAACTGGCCTCCGATTTCGGGCGCCCGGTCGAACAAAGTGACCCGATGGCCGCGCTCGGCGGCGACCAGAGCGGCCGAAAGCCCGGCCGGGCCGGCGCCCACCACGGCAATGGAGCGCGGCGTTTCGACCGGCCGGTAATTGAGTTCCGTCTCATGGCAGGCGCGCGGATTGACGAGGCAGGTGGAGAGCTGCATCTGGAAAGTGTGGTCGAGGCAGGCCTGATTACAGGCGATGCAGGGCGTGATCTCATCGGCGCGTCCGTCGCGCGCCTTGTTGACAAAATCGGCATCGGCCAGGAAGGGACGGGCCATTGACACCATGTCGGCGCAGCCTTCGGCCAGCACTTCCTCAGCGACCTGTGGCGTGTTGATCCGGTTGGAAGTGACCAGGGGGATCGATACTTCGCCCATCAGCCGTTTCGTCACCCAGGTGAACGCACGGCGCGGCACCGAGGTGGCAATTGTCGGAATGCGGGCCTCGTGCCAGCCGATGCCGGTGTTGATGATCGTCGCGCCCGCGGCTTCCACCGCCCTCGCGAGTTGCACGACTTCCGCCCAACTCGATCCGTTGGGCACCAGATCGATCATCGATAGGCGGTAGATAATGATGAAATCATCGCCGACATGCTGGCGTACCCGTTTGACGATTTCGACCGGTAGGCGCATCCGGTTTTCATAAACGCCGCCCCAATCATCTTCGCGCTTGTTGGTGTGGGTCACCAGGAACTGGTTGATGAAATAGCCTTCCGATCCCATGATCTCGACGCCGTCATAGCCGGCCTCGCGGGCAAGCGCCGCGCAGCGGGCGAAATCGGCAATCTGCTTCTCGATACCGGCTTCGTCGAGTTCGATGGGCGCAAAAGGCGAAATCGGCGACTTGATCGCCGATGCCGAGACGGCATCCTTGTGATAGGCGTAGCGGCCCGAGTGCAGGATCTGCATGGCGATCCGGCCGCCTTCTTCATGCACCGCCCGAGTGACCGGCAGGTGCTCTTCCACCTCGTCGAATGTCGACAGTTTTCCGGCGCCGGGCAGGGGCGCACCCTCCTCGTTCGGCGAAACGCCGCCGGTGACCATGAGGCCGACGCCGCCGCGCGCCCGCTCGGCGAAATAGGCGGCGACACGGTCATGCGCCTTGCGGTCCTCCAGGCCGGTATGCATGGAGCCCATCATGATCCGGTTGGGCAGAGTAACGAAGCCGAGATCGAGCGGGACAAAGATATGCGGAAAAGCAGTCATCGACATCTCCGTTGGCGCGTCATCGTCCGACTGCGCGGATTTTCGCTAGGCCGGGGCCGGCCATCGCGCCCATGCGTTCGGCCAGCACCATCAGCGCGTTGGCCGGCCGGATCATCACTTCGAACTCAGCAATCAACCCGTCCTCGTCGAAGCGGATCATGTCGATGCCTTTCAGGGATTTATCTCCGATGCGGGCGGCAAACTCCAACACGGCGCTGTCTCCCTCAGCCGTCGCGAATTGGCGGTGGTAGCGAAAATCCTCGAAGATCTCGGTGACCGTGCCGATGATCAGCAGAAAGGCCTCTTTGCCGACAAAGGGCGTGTAAACCGCGGGCGAGCGGAAGACAACCGCGTCGGAAGCGATGCGCGCCAGCTGCGTTATATCCTTGGTTTCGATCAGTCCATGCCAGATGCTGATCGTCGATCGTGCGACGGGATTCAAACCCGGCAAAGTCTGCATGATGTTCCTCCCGATGGCTGTCAGCATATATGTGCGTTGACACATATATGCGTAGTTTCATAGGTTGAGCAACCGAAAAGTGAGGAGCAACGTCCTTTTGGCCCTTCCCGAAGCCATTCTCGTCTGCCTGACCGAACGCCCGATGTCGGGTTATGATCTGGCGAAATATTTCGACACGTCGATCGGCTTCTTCTGGACGGCGACGCATCCGCAGATCTATCGCACCTTGAAAAAACTGGAGGCCCAGTCGCTGGTCGAGTCGGAGGTGGAGATCCAGTCGGGCAAGCCGAACCGGATCGTCTACCGGATCACCGAAACGGGCCGTGCCGCGCTGATGGAGTGGTCGCGCAAGCCGGTTGCCATGCCGCTGGTGAAGGACGATCTACTGATCCGCCTACAGGCCATCGATCATGTCGACCGTGGGGCCTTGCGTCAGCAGATCGTGCAACGGCTGGCCGCTCACCGGGCGCAGCTTGAGCAATATCGCCACATCGAGGCCGTGCGGTTCTCCGATGAGACCCTTGCATCCGCGGATCTCGGTAAGCGGATGGGTCTCGAACTCGGCATGGAATACGAGAAGGGGTGGATCAAGTGGTGTAAACGGGTGCTTGCCCGCTTGGAGCCGGACGGCTGACTGCCGCGCGGCCGCAGCCGCGCTATTGCGCGGCCGCGGTGCTGTTGAGTGTCAGCGCGCCGATGCCGGCCGCCGCGCTCAGCCCGACGCTGCCGCTAACGCTGACGGGAACCAGATTGATGTTGTCCCTGAAATTGCCGACAAGCACGTTGGCGCCGAGACCGAGGCCGATGGCGGCCGATGCGGAAACGCCGACATAGGTTCCGTCGAGGCGGCCCTGTGGCACCTGATGGCTTGGAGCGTAGACCGCCCAGAGCAGGGTTTCGCTGCGCGTAAAGCCGAGATCCGGTCCGACCTTGGTGATCGTTCCGTCATAAGATTCAAACACATCGCTCGCGCCGGCATTGTTGAACGTGCAGGACAACTGCGTCGACGATCCGATCAGATAGCCGATGCCGCCCCGGCTCGAACAGGTCAGCATGCCGAGCTTGGTAAAATGCTGTTTTTCGGCCGGTTGCACGGCGGCCGGCGGGAGGCGCGGGTCGGCGGCAGCGGCGGGCGTAAGCGACAGGAAGGCGGCCGCGATAGCGACAACGCCTGTGGTCATGCATGATCTGGTTCTCATATCGCTCTCTCCTTGTTAGGTGTCTCGGGTCCGCTGGGGAGGCAGGGGTGCGGCGCACAGTATCGGCCCCTCATCGCAGCGGAAATACGCCGAGATTGTGTCGGAACACGGGTTTCCAGCCCACACGGCAGCGGCGCTCAGGTGGTGTCGACCGGCAAGGGCGTGCACCACACGGGTCTTGATCGCCGTCTGCTGCGAGGGCTAAGCTTGTTGATGTCGCGGAAGCGTCAGACGTTACAGTACGTTTCGGTCGGGGCCGGGGCCGGCGTCCATGCAATCGGGAGACGACACCGACAATGCGAACAATATTCTACCAGGTTTCGGCCATTTCGGTCGTCCTTGTTGTCTTGATCGCGCTCGCCTGGCCGCCATTCTGGTGGGCTCTGGTGATCGTTGTGCCCGTTATCCTGGTCGGGCTCTACGACAGTCACCTGGCGGTGCACAATGTGCTGCGCAACTATCCGGTCATCGGCCATCTGCGTTATGCGCTGGAATTCATCAGCCCGGAGATCCGCCAGTATTTCATCGAGAGGAATGAGGACGGCAAACCTTATAACCGTCTGCAGCGCAGGATGGTGAAAGCACGCGCCGAAGGCGTGATCGACACCCAGCCCTTCGGCACGCAACTCGACCTCATGGAGACGGGGTTTATCCGTGGGAGCCACTCACTGGCGCCCAAAACGGCCGACCGGGACACGGCGCGCCTCGAAGTTGGTGGGCCCGACTGCAAGAAGCCCTATCTCGCTTCCCGGCTGAACATCTCCGCCATGAGCTTCGGCGCGCTGAGCCCCACCGCGATCCATGCGCTCAATGCCGGGGCGCGGCGCGGCGGATTTGCCCACAACACCGGGGAGGGTGGCCTCAGCCCGTATCACCTTGCCGGCGGCGGCGACATCATTTTCCAGGTTGGCACGGGGTATTTCGGCTGCCGTACCAAGGACGGCCAGTTCGACGAGGACCTGTTCGTCAAGATCGCCGAGCGCGATGTCGTCAAGATGATCGAGATCAAGCTTTCTCAGGGCGCCAAACCGGCCCATGGCGGGGTGCTGCCGGCCGCCAAGGTCAACGCGGAGATCGCCGCGACCCGCGGTGTACCGATCGGCCAGGATGTGATCTCGCCGCCGGCCCACACGACTTTCGACAGCCCGGAAGGCCTGGTGCGCTGGGTGTCGCGCCTGCGTGATTTGAGCGGCGGCAAGCCGGTCGGTTTCAAACTGTGCGTCGGGCGGCGGCACGAATTCATGGGCATCGTCAAGGCCATGCTGAAGACCGGCATCACCCCGGACTTCATCACCGTCGACGGTGCCGAGGGCGGCACCGGCGCAGCGCCGCGCGAATTCACCAACAAGCTGGGCGTTCCGATCAATGAGGGGCTGCCTTTCGTGCATTCTTGTCTGGTCGGCGCCGGACTGCGCGACAAGATACGGGTGATTGCCAGCGCCAAGATCGTCACCGGTTTCGACATGATCGAGAAAATCGCCCTGGGCGCCGATATGTGCAATATGGCGCGGCCGATGCTCTTTACTCTGGGCTGCATCCAGGCGGTGCGTTGCAACACCAACACCTGCCCGACCGGCGTCACCACCCAGAACCCGTCTCGCTTCCAGGCGGTTGATGTGAAACTGCGGCAGAAACGCGTCGCACAGTTCCATGCCGCGACAATCCAGAGTTTCCTCCATCTGTTGGGTGCGCTCGGCTATCAATCGCCCGAGCAGCTCTCGCCTTCGGATGTGCATCAGCGCCTGTCGGATGAAACCGAGCGCCCGTTCGATCACATCCACGAGTATCTGGAGCCGGGCGAATTGCTGGGCAAGGAGATCCGCGCTTCCTATGCGCAGCACTGGGAGCAGGCGCGGGCTGAAGCATTCTAACGGAAACATGGGGCTCGGATGACGCCTCAAGCCCGCGGCCAGGGCGTTTCGGCGACCGGAGTCAGCGGCGCGCCTTTTTCGAACCAGTGGGCCAGATTGTCGGCCTGTAACTGGCCCATGGCGTTGCGTGTGTGGATGGAGGCCGATCCAACATGCGGCAGGAGCACGACATGATCCATCTCGATCAGTTCCGACGGCACATGCGGCTCGTCCTTGAAGACGTCCAGCCCGGCCGACAGGATTGTCCCGTCGCGCAGCGCCTCGATGAGCGCGACCTCATCGACTGCTGAACCGCGGCCGATATTGATGAAAATGCCATCTTCGCCGAGGGCGCGGAAGATATCGGCATTGACGGCGTCAGCGGTGAATGGGCCGCCAGGCGCTACCGACAGCAGGATATCGCAGCGTTCAGCCAGTTCCGCAAGGCTGGCGCAATAGGCGTAGGGCAGGTCGTTCTGTTCGGTCCTGTTATGATAGGCGATCCTCATGCCCATCGCCTCGGCGCGCCGGGCAATCGCCTTGCCGATACGGCCGAGGCCGAAAATACCGAGGGTCTTGTCGCGCAGCGTCCCTCTTGTCAGGGGATAGGCGGACCGCCACTGGCCGGCGCGCAGCCAGCGTTCCGCGGCCGACAATTCGCGCCGTCATAATCATCAGACCGACAGCGGTGTCGGCCACTTCTTCGGTGAGGACATCGGGTGTGTTGGTGACGACGATACCGCGATGCGCGGCCGCGGTCGCATCGATGTGGTCGTAACCGACGCCGAAGCCGGCGATGATCTCGAGTTTCGGAAACCGGTCCATGAACGGGCCGTCCACCGGCGTGCCCGGGGCGCAGGCAACCGCACGGATGCCGACCTCGGTCTCGGACGGCAGCGCGTCAACGTCTGCGAGCCCGTGCAGCCTGAAGGCCGGTGGCAGCGCCTCGCGCAGGCGGGGAAGCGACCGCACGGTCAAAAGGACGTCGATGTCGGGCATGGGATGGACACTCCTGGAACGGCGGATACAGGCTGCTTATAGAACACGGCACCCGACCGTGAAACCGCCGTCAGGGTCCGAACCCGATCCGGCAGAGGTAAACGATCAGCCGGCGTGACCGATCTGCTGCTGGATGCCTTCCGAATTGGGAGAGTGGCCGAAATAGTCACGATAGCTGCGGGAGAAATTCGAGGTGGAGCCGAAGCCGCAGGCCACCGACACTTCCGTCACCGACATATCGGTCTGCAGAAGCAGATTGCGGGCCCTGTCGAGGCGGATTTCGGCATAGACCCGAGCCGGCGACTTGCCGACGAAGCGATTGAACAGCCGTTGAAGCTGGCGCACCGTGATGCCGAGTTCACGGGCGATTTCCGTCGTGTTCAGCCGATCCTCGACATGGCTTTCCATGATCCGGAAGGCACGGATGATCTTATGATTGCGCATACCGAAACGGGCGGCAAAGGAAAGGCGCTGCTCGGAGACGCCCGACCGCACGGCGTTGTAGACCATCTGGTCGGCGATGACGCCGGCGAGATCGGGTCCGTGCGCCTCGGCAATCAGGTGCAGCATGAGATCGGTTGCCGCCGGGCCGCCCGAGGCTGACACGATGCTCTCATCCGACACATAAACCGACCGCCGAAGCCGTATGTCCGGGAACTCCTCGGCCAGAATGTCGTGATACGCCCAGTGGATGGCGCAGGATTTTCCACTCAGCAGCCCGGCCTGGGCCAGAACGTAGGATGCGGAGCAGACCGCACCGAGGCGGACCCCGTGCCGCGATTGCCGACGCAGATAGTCGATCAGCGGCGTCGAGACATGTTGTCTGACATTCGCGCCGGCAACGACGAACAGGTGATCACCACGCTGCAGCGGCTCGAAACCCTGGTCGACGAGAAGCGTGGTGCCGATCGAACAGGTCTGGTGATGGCCGTTTTCCGATACCAGCGCCCAACGATAGAGCTCCTTGCCGGACATCAGATTAGCCAGGCGCAGGGGCTCAATCGCGCATGAAAACGCCAGATGGGTGAAATCCGGCACCAGCAGAAAATAGAATTGTTCCGGCGCGTTCAATCCGGTGCCTCTGTTCGACGCTCCGACCCCGTGGAACGGCCGGACGTCACTCCATCGCCGAATTTTAGACGATTTCTGATGTTCCAGCATAAAAACAGTTTGTATTCAGTTATTTTTTTTGCAACAAGGAGAGCAACGGTGCCGCGTCCGCGACGCGATGCGTCAATTTTTCCGGCGGGAGACAGCGATGCGAGACGATGCCAAGGCGCGTAAGAAACGCGTTTATGACGGTCTGCGACGCGACATCCTCACGCTGCAGTTGCCACCCGGAGCCGATATCGACGAGACGTCGCTCGCCGCCGCCTTTGGTCTCTCCCGGACTCCGTTGCGCGAAGTGCTGCAGCAATTGGCGGGTGAGGGCTATGTCAGCATGCGGGAAAACCGTGGATCGCGTGTCGCCGAACTCAGTCATCAGACGTTACGGGCTTTCTTTCAGGTGGCGCCGATGATCTATGCTGCCGTTTCGCGGCTGGCGGCCCAGCATGCCCGGCCGCATCAGGTTGCGGCGTTGAAGCAGGCTCAGCGGGCTTTCAAAGCGGCCCTGAAACAAGGCACGGTCGAGGAACGGACCCTGGCGAACAATCGGTTTCATGCGATTGTCGGCGAGATGGCGCATAACTCCTATCTGCAACCAAGCCTGCAGCGTCTGCTTGTCGACCATGCCCGCATCGGCATGACCTTTTACCGACCGAAAAACGATCGAATGGCGGCCAATCTGGCCGAAGCGAGCCGGCAGCATGATGCGCTGATCGACGCCATCGAACAGGGCGATGAGGTGGCGGCCGCCGCCCTGACCGAGGCGCATTGGACGCTGTCGCGCGATCAGATCGAAATGTTTGTCATGCCGCGGGGTCTCGACACCCAACTCGGCGACATGACGCCGGCGCAAAGCGCTTGAGGGGGTAAATCTGATGATGTGGTTCGAAGGCATCTACACACCGGTCATCACGCCCTATCGTGAGGACATGACGATCGATTTCGAGGCGCTGGAGGCGATCGTGGACCATCTCATTGCCGCCGGCGTGCATGGCATCATCTCCGGCGGCTCGACGGGTGAGTATTACGCCCAGTCCCTGGATGAGCGGATCGAATGCGCGCGCTTCCTGCGGCAGCGGACGGAAGGTCGCGTGCCGTTCATGGTCGGCACCGGCGCCATTCGACAGGCGGATTCCATCGCCGTGGCAAAAGCCGCCCGCGACATGGGTGCGGACGCGCTGTTGATCGGCAGTCCGCCCTATGCCGTTCCCACCGAGCGCGAGAACGCGCTGAACGCGCTGGCGATCGACCGGGCGGCCGATCTGCCGATTATGCTTTACAACTATCCGGGGCGCATGGGTGTCAATATGGGCGAGGAGTTTCTCGACCGCGTGGGCCGATCGCGCAATTTCTGCGCCGTCAAAGAGAGCTCCGGTGACATCAACCGCGTTCATCTGCTTGCCCGCGACTATCCGCATATCCAGTTGGGTTGCGGTATGGACGACCAGGCGCTGGAGTTTTTCGCCTGGGGCGCACGCTGCTGGGTCGCCGGCGGGTCGAATTTCCTGCCCAGGGAGCATATTGCCCTGTACCGGGCCTGCGCGCTGGACGGTGATTTCGACAAGGGCCGCCGCCTGATGAAGGCACTGCTGCCGCTGATGCGCGTGCTCGAGCAGGGCGGCAAATTCGTCCAGTGCATCAAGCATGGCTGCGAAATGGCGGGCTTGCGCACCGGACCGCCACGGCCGCCGCTGAAAGCGCTCAACAAGGACGACAAACGGCAGCTCCAACAGGTTGTGCAGGTGCTGAAAACCACCGTCGCGGCCATCGAAGCGGAGGCGTGAACCATGAGCGATCTTCTGACACGAGACGAATATGCGGCGATTGCCGACGGGCTGTCTCTCCCGACACAGGCTTACATTGACGGTGCCTATCGGCCGGCCGTCTCGGGCGAGACCTTCAAGACCGTCAATCCGGCGACCGGCGCCGTGCTTGCCGAAATCGCCGCCTGCGGTGCGGAGGATGTCGACCTGGCCGTCAGCAAAGCGCGCGAAGCCTTCGCCGACGGCCGGTGGTCGAAACGCAGTCCGGCCGAACGTAAGGACGTATTGATCCGCCTGTGCAAGCTGATCACCCGCAGCGCCCGGGAACTTGCCGTGATGGAGAGCATCGAGTCCGGAAAGACGATCCTGGATTGCGAGACGGTCGATATCCCCGAGACGGTGCATTGCCTGAAATGGCATGCCGAGGCGATCGATAAGATCTACGACCAGGTGTCACCGCCTTCCGACGACCATCTGGCGCTGATCGTGCGCGAGCCGGTGGGTGTCGCCGGTCTCGTGCTGCCGTGGAACTTCCCAATGCTGATGCTGGCTTGGAAGATCGGCCCGGCGCTCGCCGCCGGCAATTCCGTGATCGTTAAACCGGCCGAGGAAACGTCGCTGACGGCGTTGCGCATCGCCGAGTTGGCAAGCGAAGCCGGCATGCCGCGCGGCGTCTTCAATGTCGTGCCCGGCGGTGGCGAGGCGGTCGGCGAACCGCTCGGCCGGCACATGGATGTCGATATGATCTCCTTTACCGGTTCGACGGAGACCGGGCGTCGCTTTCTGCGCTACGCGGCCGACAGCAACCTGAAAGAGGTCGTTCTGGAAATGGGCGGCAAGAATCCGTGCATCGTGCTTGACGATGTCGACAATGTCGACCGCGTCGCTGCCCACATCGTGAACGGGGCGTTTTGGAACATGGGCGAGAACTGTTCCGCCACGTCGCGCCTGATCGTGCACAGCGACGTTAAGGACGCCCTGCTTGAAAGGGTACTCGCCCATGCGCGGGAATGGACGACGGGCGACCCGCTCGATCCCTCGCATCGCATCGGTGCTCTGATTTCGAAGGCCCATTTCGACAAAGTCCATTCCTATCTCTCAGATCCCGATGCCGCCGAGTCGCTGATGGGCGGCGAGACACGTGATGGGATCTTCGTCGAGCCAACGATCATCGATCTTGTTTCGCCGGACAGCCGTCTGGCGCGGGACGAGATCTTCGGTCCCGTCCTGTCGGTGACCACCGTCGGCAGCCTCGACGAAGCGCTGGCCGTGGCCAACGACACCGGCTACGGCCTGACGGCATCGATCTTCACGGCCAACGGCAAACGCGCATTGCGCGGCGCGCGTGCCCTGCAGGCCGGGACGGTGACGGTGAACTGCTTCGGCGAGGGCGATATCACGACGCCCTTCGGCGGCTACAAGCGCTCGGGCTTTGGCGGCCGCGACAACGCGCTCCAGGCGCATGATCAGTACACCAACCTGAAGACCATCTGGATCGACCTCAGCGACGATCACGACGAGGCAGTGGATTGACGGTGCGCTTTGATGCGCGGCGATTGCCCAAGCAGCCGGGCCCGGCGGCGTGGAACGCACTGCTCCCGCCGCAACCGTCGGCGTCCATGCTGCAGGAGGATGTCACCGCCGATTTCGCCGTCATCGGCGCCGGTTTTGCCGGCCTTTCGGCGGCGCGTCGGTTGGCTCAGATCGCGCCTGGGGCCCGCATCGTCGTCCTGGAGGCCGGGCGGGTGGCGGAGGGACCCGCCGGCCGCAATTCGGGCTTCATGATCGACCTGCCGCACGACCTTTCTTCGAGCGACTATGCCGGCAAGGGCGTCGACAGCGACAGCATCCAGACAGATCTGAACCGTCGGGCCATTCGGTTCGCAAAAGAGGCGGCGGTGGAAATCGGCCTCGGTCGCGAGAGTTTCGATCCCTGCGGCAAGGTCAATGCGGCCGCGACGGAGGCAGGACATCGGCACAATCTCGCCTACGCCGCCCATCTCGGCCGGATCGGCGAAGACCATTCCCTGTTCGATGCCAAGGACATGCGCGCGCTTACCGGAACCGATTATTACCGCTCCGGCCTGTTCACCCCCGGAACCGTGATGCTGCAGCCCGCTGCCTATATTCGCGGCCTCGCCGGAACGCTCGGCGAGGCCGTCTCCCTTTACGAAAACAGTGCTGTCCGATCCATCGCGCAGACGGGGCGCGACTGGCTGTTAAACTGTGCGAACGGCAGCGTCACCGCGGCGAGAGTCATTTTGGCGACCAACGGGCATGCGGAGAGCTTCGGTTTCTTCGCCGGTCGGCTGCTGCATGTCTTTACCTACGCGTCGATGACGGAGCCGATCAACCCGTCGACGGCCAGCCAGCTTGGCGGCGCACCGACATGGGCCGTGACGCCGGCCGATCCGATGGGATCGACCATCCGCCGCATCTCCACCGGGAAGGGAGACCGGATCGTCGTGCGCTCCCGCTTTACCTGCAATCCATCAATGCAAGTCGGAGATCGCGTGATCGAGGCGGCCGGCCGTCTGCACGACCGCGGTTTCAAGGCGCGGTTTCCAATGCTCGAGCGCACGCGGATGCAATATCGCTGGGCCGGACATCTGTGCCTTAGCCGTAACGGCGTGCCCGCCTTCGGCGAGGTGGCCGACGGCATCTATGCCGCGTGTTGTCAGAACGGGCTCGGCACCGCCAAGGGCACGCTGTCGGGCATGGCGGCGGCCGAGCTGGCGACCGACCACCGGAGCCGGACGGTCGAAGCGCTTTTGCAGCATGCGCCGCCGAGCCGTCTGCCACCGGCGCCGCTGACCTGGATCGGTGCCAATGCCGTCATGCGCTGGAAGGAGTGGAAAGCCGGACGGGAATGCTGACGGTTTCAGGGCAGAGGCAGTTTCGCCGTGCGGCCGCCGTCGATCGTGTAGATCTGGCCGGTGATAAAAGCCGCGTCGTCCGATGCGAGAAAAGCGACCAGCGCAGCGACGTCCAGTGGGTGGCCCGTGCGACCAATCGGGTGCAGGGCGCCGATCCGATTGCGAAACGCATCCGGGTCGGGCTGGGCGTCAACAAACGCGTCGTTCAAGTCGGTGTCAATCCAACCGGGCGCCACCGTATTGCAGCGGACCTGCTGCGGTCCATGATCGATCGCGACCGCGCGCGTCAATCCGTGCAGGCCTGCTTTGGAGGCACAATAGGCCGGATGACGCGGGTTGGCCGCAAAACCTTCAATCGAACCGATATTGACGATCGCGCCGCCACCCGTGAGATGGGCAATGGCGTATTTCGTTAACAGAAAGGGTGCCGTCAGATTGACGGAAATTGTTTTCTGCCAATCAGCCAGGGACATTTCTTCAGCCGTCCCTTCCAGCATTATCCCGGCGTTGTTGATAAGAATGTCGAGACGGCCGGTTTTAGCCATCACAGCGGCGATGATCTTTTCCGGCTCTGCCGGGTCGGCAAGATCGGCACCGATGCACTCGAACTGAAAATCCTGACCGCGCTGTGCCGTGACAACGCGGGCACCATCGGCCGCCAGTTTCTCGGCGATCGCTTTCCCGATGCCGCTGCTTCCGCCTGTCACCAGGGCGCATTTCCCGGCAAGCCGGCTCATGATACCGGCTTGCCTCCGTGGACCTCGATCAGCGCGCCGCAGACATATCGCGCCTGCGACGAGACAAGAAAACAGACGACATCGGCAATATCACCCGGCTGCGCGATCCGGCCAAGGGGAACCGTAGCGTCGAGCATGGCAATCGCCGCCTCGGGCGCCAGGCCACGGTCGGCAAATCCGCTGCGCAGCATTGGCGTATCGACCTCATTGGGACACACGGCGTTGATCCTGATGCCCTGCCGGGCATGGTCGCGCCCCATGCATTGGGTCAACGATGCAAGCGCCGCCTTACTCATGCAGTAAACCGCATGATCCGGCCCAGGACGCAAGCCCCAGCAGGAGGCCATGTTGACAATTGCTCCACCGCCCTAGTCCGCCATGAGAGGGATGGCGGCTCGGCAAAGTCGAAACGGAGCCTCGACGTTGACCGCCATGGACAGGTGGAAATCCTCATCGCTTGTCGCGGTCACCGGCCCTCGTCGCATGATGCCTGCATTGTTCACGAGGATATCAAGACCGCCCATTATATCCGCAGCTTTCGCGGCCAGTTCATCCGAGAAGCGTGCATCCGTCAAATCGCCTTCGATTGCCGCGTCGGCCTCGATTGCGGATGTATCCGTGTCGCTTGCGACAACAACCGCTCCTTCTTGCTTAAATCGCTGGAGAATGGTCCGGCCGATGCCCCCGGAAGCGCCGGTCAGCAATGCTCGTTTTCCACGCAGTTCGTTCATCTACGGTTCCTCTCGCTCCGGTCACCGCCAAGAAGCACGAACCGGATCGTAGGTGCCACTCAATAGTCCTGATTGAGCGCATCTTCGGCCGGTATCTGGCGTTCCCGGCGGGCGATGTAATCGCGTAGCGCCTCGTCGATGGCCGGGTCCAGGGCCGGTTCTTCGTATTCGGCCAGCAGTTTCCTGGCCCGTCGCAGCGCCCGCTCGGTGATCTCGACGCTGCCCTCGGCCTGCCATTGCTCGACGGAATTGTTGTCGAAGAGCTGCGGCATGAAAAGCGCGCGCTCGAAATTCGCCTGAGTGTGCGGATGGCCGAGATAATGGCCGCCGGGGCCGACGTCCCGGATCGCGGCAAGTCCCTCTTCGAAATCGTCCCAGCGAATGCCTTCAGCCATGCGGTGGCCCATGGCGCATTGCTCGGCGTCGGTGACGAACTTGGCGACCGAACAATGCATGCCGGCCTCGTTCCAGCCGGCCGAATGCCAGATATAGTTGGCGCCGGCATGCAGCACCGCCGACAGCGTCGCAGCGCTCTCATAGCCGGCCTGGGCGTCGAAGGTCTTGGCGCCGCCGAGCAGACTCGATGTGCGCCAGGGCACGTCGTAGAAGCGCGCCATCTGCCCGATCATGAAATTCATCAGGCTGATCTCCGGCGTGCCGGCCATCGGCGCGCCGGACTGCATCGACACCGTGGCGAGGTAGTGACCGTAAATGGCCGGCGCGCCACGGCGGATAACCTGGGTGTAGGCGAGGGCCGACAGGGCTTCGGCATTGAGTTGCGCGACGGTGGGTGCCACAGAGGCGGGCGTGTTGGCGCCGCCCAGGACGAAGGGCGAACACAGCACCGGCTGGTTGCGGCGGCAAAAAGCCCGCATCGCGCCGAGCATGGTCTCGTCCCAGACCAGCGGCGAGTTGCCGTTGCAATTGCCGGTGGTGACCGGATGGGTCTCGAGGAAGTCGTCGCCGAAGAGAATGGCGCACATCGCCATCACATCTTCGGCGTTTTTCGGGCTCGTGGTCATGCCCATGAAGGTCTTGTCGGAGTGTTTCATCGACGAGTAGGTGATGCGCAGATGCCGGTGGGCGACCACGTGATCCATCGGCTCGACAATGTGATGCGCCGAGGAATGCAGGCCGGGCGACATGTGGCTGAGCTTGTGGAACATCGCCAAGTCGTCGAGCGTCGGCAGACGGCGCCTGTCTTCCAGATCGCGCAGATAGGGCGCGCCGGTCATCGGCACGAAGATCGCGTGCGGGCCGCCGAGCCTCACGTTCTTTTCCGGGTTTCGCGCGTGGTAGGTAAATGAGGATGGGATCGTCGCGATCAGCTCGCGGACAAGGTCGCGGTCCAGATGCACGCGTTCGCCGCGGATATCGGCGCCCGCCATGCGCCAATCCTCAAGTGCGATCGGATCGCGGAAGACAACGCCGACGTCCTCCAGGATATCCATCGATGCGGAATCGATACGGCGCACCTGCTCCTCGTCCATCGGTTCGCAAAGGGGCAAGTCGCGTGTCAGGCCCGGAAGCATGTCCATCTTTGGGGCGGTGCGCTGCGCTCGACGCGCAGAACGCCCGCCCGCGCGTCTGTCGCTCATGGCTGTCGTTCCTCTCGAAATCAACTGTTCCAGTCATATCGGGGCCGGCCGTCGCGGCGATCATCTTTGCGACACCGCCGCACAAAAAGCGACCTGTCGACATCCGGCGGCTAACGGCTCGGGAGGTTGTAGTTGACCATGCTAACTATCTCCCATATGATTAGTGATGTTAACTATCTGCCATGTTCTGACCCCGGGGAGGATAGTTCATGAAGAGCGCGTACAGACTGCATCAAAGGCTCGGTTACAAGGTCTCCCGGCTTGCCCGCCTGATGGAGGCGCGGCTCGAAGGCATGATCGGTGAACTGGGCATCACCCGGATGATGTGGTGTGTGTTGAGCGGCGTCGGCCTTGAGGACGTGAAGACACCGTCGGACCTGGCCCGCTATATCGGTATCGCGCGGCCGACGGTGTCGCGCGTGCTTCGCGACATGGAAGAACGGGGCCTGATCTGCCGTAACGGTGCCGAGCGTGATGGTCGCGCTGTCGAGATCGTCCTGACCCCGGCCGGGGAGGAGGCCTTGCGGCGCTGTCATCCGCTTGTCGACCGGTTGAACGCGCATTTCGCCGACAAAATCAACGCGTCCGAGCTGACGATGCTGCTTGGTCATCTCGATGCGCTGGCGGAAGGCGAGACGCGTGAGTTAATGGCGTTGTAGATCGGGTCGCGCGATGAAGTGGTTTTCCTACAAAAACCGTCCCGTGCATCTCGGGCCCTTTCCGCTTGAAACGCTGGCCCGTTCGCAGGCGCTCGCCGATCTCGATTCCGTCATGCCGATGCGCCAAATGACCTTCGACCATCAGCCCGCGGAGTCGCTTGCCCACGCCATGGCGCGGTTCATGGCCATGATGGACACAGTGCGCGACGGAAAAATCATCCATGGCCAGGCCGAGATCCCGGACGACCCATGCGCCCGCGCCGAGCATCTGAAAGCGGCCGGTTATTACTTCGATGCGTCGATGGTCGGTGTAACGGCGCTGCGGCCGGAACACTTCTTGGAGCAGCCGTTTCGCAACCCGATGATCGCTTCCATCCGCGAGGAGCTTGAGGACAATCAGCCGAAAAGCTTCGCCGCCGGGATAGATGCGATCTATGCCGATGTGCTGGAATCGACGCGGGTGTCGCTCGGGCCCGTCGACCATCACACCCATGCGCTGGTGTTTCTTGTCGAATACACTCGTGACCCGCGGCCGGACGAACCAGGGACCGACTGGTTCCGCGACACCCAGGCCGATCGTGCCGCGCTGCTGACGTCGAATGTTGCAGCGGTGCTGGCAAGCTATATCCGCATGCTGGGCCATGACGCGCGAGCCCATACGGCGACAACGTCGGATGTCGATCTCAACCGTCTGGGTGTATCGTCGGGCCTGTGCGCCGTGTCGGAGGTCGATGGCCGCCGGCAATTGGTCAATCCCTATGTCGGCTCGCGTTTCGGGCTTGCCGCGATTACCACCACGCTGGCGCTTGAACCGGATCTGCCGCTCGGCGCCGATGCCGGCCGCGCCGGCTGGCGGTCGCACGGTCCGGGCTGGTGGCTGGGGAAGGGCACCGCCCGCCGTGCCGCGACGGCGACGCCCTATCGCGACCGCGATTTCCACATGGGGGCGCTCCCGTTCGAGACGATCACGCGGCGCGATACGCCGACCACGATGATCGACGAGGCGCGGGTGCCGCGGTTTCCGAAGCGAGCCGATTTCTTTGCGCGCGCTCTGTTCGGCGACATGGGCAAACAGGTGCAGGAATGCGCCAAGGGCGGCATGTATGTCATGAAAAGCCCGATTGGCGCTTGTGCCCGGCGCGCGCTGGGGGCGCTGCTTCTGCTGCAATTCGGCGCGGCGCGCGGGCCGATGGCTGAGAGCACAAAGGATCCCGAACGCAATGCGCTCAACCTGAAGGCCGCCGCCTATTATCTGTCCGCCGACGCGGTCGGTCTCAGCCGTGTCCCCGATTGGGCCTATTACTCGCATGATGCCGGCGGCAATCCGATCGAGCCGTATCACAGCAATGGCGTCTCGCTGCTTCTGGATCAGGGACACGAGACCATGGAGGGCGCCAGCGGCGACGACTGGATCTCGGTCGCCCAGTCGATGCGCGCCTATTTGCGCTTCTCCCTGCTCGGTGGCGTCATCGGCGAGCAGATACGCCGTCTCGGCTATTCTGCCAGAGTCCACTCGGTTCTCGACGGCGACGTGTTGCAACCGCCGCTTCTGCTGCTGTCCGGTCTCGGCGAGGTCAGTCGGATCGGCGAGGTCATCCTCAACCCGTTTCTGGGGCCCAGGCTGAAATCCGGCGTGGTGACGACGTCGATGCCGATGACGCATGACCGGCCGATCGATTTCGGCCTGCAGAACTTTTGCAAAAACTGCAACAAATGCGCCCGCGAATGTCCGTCAGGCGCCATCACGGCCGGGCCGAAGCTGATGTATAACGGCTACGAGATCTGGAAATCCGACGCCGAAAAATGCGCCCGCTATCGGCTGACCAATGCCGCCGGCGGCATGTGCGGGCGCTGCATGAAGACCTGCCCCTGGAACCTGGAGGGGCTGTTTTCCGATGAGGCGTTCCGCTGGATGGCGATCAATGCGCCGGGATCGGCCAAGACGCTGGCGCGGCTCGACGATGCGCTCGGCCGAGGCGACATCAATCCGGTCAAGGCCTGGTGGTGGGATGTCGAACTCGATCAGAAGCAGGGCCGTTACGTGCGGGCCGCGGCCACCAATCGACGCGGCCTGTCGCGCGATCTCGATCTCAAATATGAGGACCAGACCCTGGCGGTCTATCCGGCCGATGTCATGCCGCCACCGCTGCCGGTTACGCATCCGCTGAACCGCGAAGAGGGCATCGAGCGCTATCGTGCGATGCTTACGCCGCAGGCCTATCGCGACAGGCTGGCGCGCGGCCAGACCGCCGGTCTCGCGCCTTCAGTCGCACCGATCGACGGAACGCCGCCTGTCTTCCCGGTGATCGTCAGCAAACGCGACGATCTTGCCGACGACATCGTCCGCTTCGAACTGACCGGCGAGAACGGCAGGCCGCTGCCGCCTTTCGACGCCGGCGCCCATATCGATGTCGTCATCGCGCCGGAGTATCAGCGGCAATACTCGCTGGCCGGCGATCCGGCCGATCAAAGCAAATATGTGCTGGGCGTGCTGAAGGAGGCGCAGGGGCGTGGTGGCTCGCTGCTGATGTGCAGGGTTTTCAAGGAGGGCAGGCGGGTGTTCATCTCGGAGCCCCGGAACCATTTCCCGCTGGACGAACAGGCGCCGTTTTCCGTGCTGATGGCCGGCGGTATCGGCGTCACGCCACTGATCACTATGGCTCACCGCCTGTTTTCCCTGGGCCGGGATTTCGTACTGCATTACAGCGCCAAGTCGGAAGCCGCGAGTGGCTTCGCGTCGCAACTGAAAGCCATGCCCTGGGCGGACCGGGTGTTTTTCCATTTCTCCGCCGAGGGCGGCCGCGCCCGGTTTGGCGAACTGATCCCGTCCTACCGCACCGGTTTCAAGCTCTATACCTGCGGCAGCGACCGGTATATGGACGCCGTTTTCGAGACCGCCGAGGCGAAGGGATGGCCCGATGACGGTCTGTCCAAGGAGTATTTCTCGGTCCCCGAGCCGCCTGACTATGTCAATCACGACTTCACCCTGGAGCTGGCGAAATCCGGACGTTCGATCCGTGTCGACAAGGATGAGAGCGCCACCGATGCGCTAGCGACGGCCGGCTTGCCGGTCACCGTTAAGTGCACCGACGGTCTGTGCGGCGTTTGCGCGGCGCGACACCTGTCGGGCGCGATCGACCATCGGGACTATGTGCTTTCGGACAAGGAGCGAGAGACCAGAATCATTCTGTGCTGCTCGCGCGCGGCCGAACCCGGAGGCACGATCCGTATCGACCTTTGAGCGCGGCCGTTTCGCCCGCCGCAAAATTGCCCTTGGCGCATCCGGGCGGGTTTTGCTAACGTCTGCGGATAGTCACGATAATCAGGGTCGAACACTTGAAGGTTGCGTGTGCCATTTAACGAGATGGAAGATTCCTCCGGGACGCGGCCGCCCTATCGGCGCATCGCCGACTGGATCGAAGAGAGCGGCACAGAACTTCTAAGCCGACGTCGTGAAGAGGCGGAGGCGATCTTCCGCAAAATTGGCATCACTTTCGCCGTCTATGGTGAGGGCGGCGACCCGGAGCGGCTGATTCCCTTCGACCTCATTCCGCGTGCTTTTTCGGCCGGGGAATGGTCGGTGCTCGACCGCGGCATCCGACAGCGCGCCAGGGCGCTCAACGCCTTCCTCTACGATATCTATCACCGCGGCGAGATCATCAAGGCCGGGATCATTCCCGCGGAACTGGTCTATTGCAACGCCGCCTATCTGCCGCAAATGGTCGGTTTCGATCCGCCGGGTCGGGTTTACAGCCACATTGTCGGCATCGATATCGTGCGCACCGGACCGGACCGTTTCCAGGTTCTTGAGGATAATTGCCGCACGCCTTCGGGCGTCAGCTATATGCTGGAAAATCGCGAGATCATGGCGCGGATGTTCCCGGAAGTGTTTTCCGGGGGGCCGATCCGGCCGGTCGATCACTATCCGGACGAACTCGTGCGCACCTTGAAGGAGGTGGCGCCGGGCGAAAGCACGCGTCAGCCGACCATCGTCGTCCTGACGCCCGGATCCTACAACTCGGCCTATTATGAACACTCCTTCCTGGCCGATCTGATGGGCGTCGAACTGGTCGAGCCGCAGGACCTCTTTGTCCAGGATGCGCGAGTGTGGATGCGCACAACCCGCGGACCACAGCAAGTGGATGTGATCTACCGGCGCATCGACGACGATTACATCGATCCTCTGACGTTTCGTTCCGACAGCGTGCTGGGGATCCCCGGCCTTTTCGACGCGTATCTGGCCGGCAACGTCAATCTGTGTTCGGCCCCCGGCGCCGGCGTCGCCGACGACAAGGCAATCTATGTCTATGTGCCCGAGATGATCCGCTTTTATCTCGGTCAGGAGCCGGTGCTGGAAAACATAACGACCTATCAGTGCGGTCGCGCCGACGAGTGCAGCTATGTGTTGGAGAATCTGGCCGATCTGGTGGTCAAAGAAGTGCATGGCTCGGGCGGTTATGGCATGCTGATCGGGCCGAAAAGCACCGAGGCGGAGATCGCCGCCTATCGGCAACGTATTCTGGCCAGTCCCGAGGATTTCATTGCCCAGCCCACATTGGCGCTGTCGACCGCGCCGACGCTTGGGGCCGAGGGCGTGTGCGGGCGACATGTCGACTTCCGACCCTTTTGCCTCGTCGGCAAAACGACCAGGCTGGTGCCCGGCGGGCTGACGCGCGTGGCGTTGCGCAAGGGGTCGCTGGTCGTCAATTCCAGCCAGGGCGGTGGCGTGAAGGACACTTGGGTGCTTCAGGAATGAGATCATGCTGAGTCGCGCTGCGGAAAACCTGTTCTGGCTTGGCCGTTACATGGAGCGGGCGGAGGCGACCGCACGGATGATCTCCATGGGACAGCGCATGGCCATGCTGCCGGGGCCACCAACGCAGTCCGAGTGGGCGTCGGTGATGCAGGCAACTGGAGCTCCGGCGCCGCTCGACCGTGCGGTCACGGAAGCCGACATCGTCAGCGAACTGGTTCTCGACCCGAGCAACTCGTCGGCGATCCAGGCCTGCCTGTCGAAGGCGCGTGAAAACGGCCGTGCCGTGCGCACCGGTCTGACCCAGGAAATGTGGGAGAGTCTGAATGACGACTGGCGCTACCTGGAAGGCATGGAGCCGACCGCGGCACGTCGGCACCTAAGCCGCATTCTGGAATGGGTCCGTGCCCGCGCTGCCGTCTTCCGCGGGGCCGTCGAAACGGCGATGCTGCGCAACGAAGGCTATTACTTCCTGCGGCTCGGCGGCAGTATCGAGCGCGCCGACATGACCCTGCGCCTGCTCAATGTCAAATATTTCCTGCTGTTGCCCGAGACCGAGGTCGTCGGCGGTGGGCGCGATCACCATCAATGGATGTCGATGCTGCATGCGGTTTCCGGGCTGCGCGCCTATCACCATCACTATTTCGGCGACTATGCGCCCTGGAACATTGCCGATTTTCTTTTGCTGAACCAAGCGTTCCCGCGGTCGGTCGCCTACAGCTACAGCCAGATCAACACCTGCCTGGAACGGCTGGAGAACAGCCACGGCGGCACCCATGCCTGTCAGCGCACGGCGCGCAGCGAGTTCGAACGGTTGCGGCGCACGGATATCAATACGATCTTCAATGAGGGGCTGCACGAGTTTCTTGACGAACAGATCGCAAAGACCGCGCGGATCAATCGGGAGGTGTCGGATGCCTATTACTTCTGATGGCGAGGCGTCATGCGACTGACCGTCTCGCACCGCTCGACCTACAGCTATGCGCCTGCGGCCGCGCGTGTCTCGCTGCGGCTGAAACTCTATCCATCGATCTATGACGGCCAGAGCGCGGAGTCCTGGACCGTGACCGTCAATGACGAGACCGTCGATCCGATTTACATGTCCGGATACGGCGACGATGTCGCCCTGTGGCAGAGCAAGGAACCGCTGGAGAATGCCGCCATCGTTGCGGAGGGCGTGATCCTGACGGATGATCGGGCCGGGGTGGTGCGTGATCTGCCGCGAAAGCCTCCTTCCGCGCTGTTCAACCGGACGACGGCGCTGACAGAGCCGAACGACGCGATTGCGGCGTTCGCGCAGCAGGTTCGGGTTCAGGATGCGCTGGAGACGGCGCACGCGCTGTCGCTGGCGGTGCGGGAAGCCGTCGAATACCGGCCCAAAGTCACCCATAGCCACACCACGGCGGCAGAGGCGCTGGAGATCGGGGCAGGGGTTTGCCAGGATCATGCCCATCTCTTCATCGCCGCGTGCCGTTCGCTCGGCATTCCGGCGCGCTACGTCACCGGTTATCTGCAGGCCGCCGAGGACCACCAGGAATTGTTGGAAACCCATGCCTGGGCGGAGGCCCATATCGCCCGCTTCGGCTGGGTTGGTCTCGACCCGTCGAATGGGATATCCCCAACGGAACACTATATCCGGATCGCTTGCGGTCTGGACGCGGATGATGCCACACCGGTAAAAGGGCATGTTGTCGGCGATTCACAGATATCGCTGACAGCGAAAGTCGCGGTGGCAAACAGCCAGCAGCAATGATGTCAGAATTGGGAACGGCCCGCGGTGACCTATTGCGTTGCAATCAAGCTTGACGCCGGGCTGGTGTTGCTGTCGGACACGCGCACCAACGCCGGCATGGACAACATCTCGCGCTACGGCAAGATGCATTGCTGGGACATGCCGGGCGAACGGGTGTTGGCGCTTCTGACGGCGGGCAATCTGTCGATCACGCAAGGGGTGATCACCCGGTTGGAAAAGCAGATCGAATGGGCGGCCTTGGAGCCCGATACCGAGACGATCCTCAATGCCGACAGCATGTTCCGTGTCGCGCAGATCGTTGGCGACACGCTGCGCGAGGTCCAGCACCGGCACCGCGAAGGGCTGGAGGCGGAAGGGGCTTCGTTCGACGCCACGATCCTGGTCGGCGGCCAGCGCCGCGGCGGATCGCTGCGCCTTTTCCTGGTCTATTCGGCCGGCAACTTCATCGAAGCCACCAACGACAATCCGTTTTTCCAGATCGGCGAGCACAAATACGGCAAGCCGATCCTGGACCGCGTCATCACGCCCCACACGCCTCTGGAAAAAGCCAAACTCGCAGCCTGCGTTTCGATGGATTCGACCCTGCGGAGCAATCTGTCGGTCGGCATGCCGCTGGATCTGGCGATCATCGAAACGGACAAGCTCGCCTTTTCCGAACGCCGACGCATCGAACAGGATGACCGTGATTTCACCGCGCTTTCCGAAGCTTGGTCGCGTGCGCTCAATCAGGCTTTCCACGATTTACCGCATCTGTTTTGAGACGACGATCGGATCCGTTCGCGAAATCCCGTCGCAAAAAATTGCGGCCTCACCCGATCGGGTGATGCCGCAATGGCCCGTCCTATCCTAAACGACGGTCGGCAGGGATCGTAGTTTGCTCCCGACTAACTTTGCGGGCGCATGGCGCTCGCAAGGACCTGCGATGACGTCCGTGGCCCCAATTGCACACACACGGACGGCTCCACCATCGCAGCGGACGGCCATCGGAACCGCTCTTCATGCCTCACCGGTGACGATGCGCCGTCCGGGTCCCTGTCGCCTTTCGGGTCAGGTCAGGCGTGACAAAGCGCCGTCGATCGCCGAGATGATGTCGTCGATCTCGCTGCGGCCGCAGATCAGTGCGGGGCTGAGACACAGCGTGTTGTTGTGGGCCTCGATGCTCCGGTTGGTCGCGCCGATGATGACGCCGTTGGCCATGCAGTCGGCAACGATAGCCTGTACCAGGCCCTCCTCGGCCGGTTCCTTGGTCTCACGATCGCGCACGAGTTCGGCGCCGCAGAACAGTCCCTTGCCCCGCACATCGCCGACAATGGCGTATCGTTCCTTCAGACCGTGCAACCGCTCCAGCAGATAGGCACCGATTTCCGTGGTGTTTTCCAGAAGGTTTTCGTCTTCGATAATCCGCATGTTTTCAAGCGCCGCCGCCGGCCCGGCGGTGCAGCCGCCGAAGGTCGAGATATCGCGGAAATAGCTCATCGGATCGTCAGGATCGCTTTTGAAATGATCGAAGACCTCTTCGGTCGTTACCGTGCAGGCGATCGCCGCGTAACCGGACGCGACGCCCTTGGCCATGGTCACGATATCGGGCTGAACGCCGTAGTGTTGGTAACCGAACCATTTGCCTGTCCGCCCGACGCCGCAGACGACCTCGTCGATATGCAGCAGGATGTCGTATTTGTGGCAGATCTCCTGGACTGTCTCCCAATAGCCCTCGGGCGGCGTGATCACGCCACCGCCGGCGGTGACGGGTTCGAGCACGATGCCACCGACCGTGTCCGGTCCCTCGCGCAGGATCACCTCTTCGATCGCCCGCGCGGCCCTGATGCCGTAATCCGGGCACGCACCCCACTGTGAGCGATATTCCAGACAATGCGGAACCTCGACGAAACCCGGTGTAAACGGGCCGTATTGGTCCTTACGCTGGTTCTGCCCGCCGGAACTCAGCGCCGTGATCGTCGTGCCGTGATAATCGCGCTCGCGGTAGAGGATCTTGTGCTTCTTGCCGCCGTGTTTGTTGTGCGCGATCTGCCGGATGATCTTGTAGGCCTTTTCATTGGCCTCCGATCCTGAATTGGAGAAATAGACCCGGCTCATGCCCGGCATTTTCTCGACCAACCGCTTGGCGAATTGCGCACCGGGTACCGTGCCGGCCGAATTGGCGAAGTAATTCAGGCGCACCAATTGATCCCGGACCGCATCGGCGATGCTTTCCCGGCCATATCCGACATTGACCGTCCACACGCCGCCCGACACGGCGTCCAGAAACTCGCGGCCGGCCGCGTCCCAGACGCGCATGCCCTTGCCTTCTATGATCACGAGCGGATCGGTCGTTTCGTAACGCTTGTGCTGGCTGAGATGGTGCCAGACATGAGCACGGTCATGTTGCACGATCTCGCCGAAATCATTGCCGCCAGGTGCGATATTCATGATGTCCACTCCCGCAGAGCATTGCGCAATCGGCGCTGCCCATCGATCGGCTGCTCTTTCAAAAACATCCGAAAATCTCACGCCTTGCGCTCGACAGATAGTCCCAGATCGCAAGGCTCCATGACGCCAGATGTCCGGTCTTGCTCACCAGCTGGCCGGCTCGCAGATGCGCGCCAGCTCCCGCTTCAGGAAATCGATGGTGACGCGCGCCTTCAATGGCAGATAATGTTTGCTTGGATAGACCAGCCAGGCGGAGGTCCGGGCGTGGGCGCCGGTTATCTCATAGCCTGGCAGAAGCTCGACCAGCCGGCCGGCCTCGATGTCCTCGTCGACCATCCAGGCGATCAGCATAACCGGGCCAAGGCCGTCCAGCGCACATTGCCGGAGGGCCATGACGGAGGATATGACAATGTCGCCGGTGACCGGGATCTCCACCGATATACCGCTGCGATCACGGGCGACCCAGTGGCCATCGTCGGCGGCCGGACGCATCAACAGACATTTGTGGGATATCAGATCCAGCGGCTGGCGGATCATGCCGTGTCGTTTCAGATAGTCCGGGCTGGCGCAGACCCGGTAGTGATTGTCAAACAGCTTGGTCGAAACAACATTGCCCGTGACCCGGTCTCCAAGGCGCACGGCCAGGTCGATCCGCTCCGACACCAGGTCGATCGGTGCGTCCGCCAACACCAGTTCATAACGCAGTCCCGGAAACTGCTCGCGCATGCGTGGGAGCAGGGGCGTCAGGCAGAACTGTCCAAAGGCGATCGAAGCGGTGATGCGGATCGTCCCGGTCGGCTGGGTGCTGACGGCGAGCGCCTCATCCTGGGCGATGTCCATATCCTCAAGCAGGCGCTCGATATGCGACAGATAGATCTGGCCGCCCTCGGTCAGGGTGACGCTGCGGGTTGTGCGCTGGAACAGCCGAAGGCCCAGTTCGTGCTCCAGATGGGCAATCGTTCGCGATACAGTGGACGGGTCGGCATCGCGGTCGCGGGCGACTGCAGCGAAGCTGCCACAGCGCGCCACGTCCACGAATATCTTCAAAGCCGCGATTTCCATTGCTGCAAATTATGCATCGACCTTATGCATGTCGAGCGGTTTATTGTCAGTGTTTCGTCAATTAACATATGATTTGGCTTTCATGCGACCGGTCTGGCAAGTGGGCGACGTAGTGCCGGACATCAGGTAAAAAGTCTGCGAAGGTAAACGGAATTTCGAATGGAGGCGACGCGGGATTCCCGCATCGTGTCCTAGCGGTGGCGGCCTCTATGCGGGTTGCCATTGGCGCCTCCGGCACCAATACGGTCAGAGCGTTGGATCCCCGCCCACCGTTCAACGATCTGGCGATGGGCGTCATGCGCGCTTTGTGGCGCGTGTGTCCGCGGATTGTGCCGGAGGCCACGCCACTCCATGACATGGATCAATACCGCCAGATCGGTCATACTCTACACTGGATTGCCGACGCGTCCGGCGCGCCGGCACGGAGGTTTAAATGTGGGAGGCCGACAATGGGAGGCAGTGACAATGCGGTGGCCTATCAGCCGCCGAAGATTCCCGAAATCCGAAAGGTGACGTTTCAGAATATTCGCGAGTCCCTCGCGGCCGGTTTTGCCGATTTTCGACGCGCGCCGCAATACGGCTTGTTCTTCGGCGGCATCTATACGCTGGGTGGCCTTGCCATACTTGCATCGGTGACGGTCTTGAACATTCCGTGGATGATCATTCCGCTGGCGATTGGATTTCCGCTGATCGGACCGTTTGTCGCCGTCGGTCTCTATGAGGTCAGCCGCCGGCTTTCAAAGGGCGAAGCGTTGACCTGGCGCGATGTCCTGATCACCGTGTTTCACCAGCGTGAGCGGCAGTTGAGCTGGATGGCCTTTGTGGTTCTCTTCATCTTCTGGCTCTGGGTCTATCAGGTGCGCCTGATGCTGGCGCTGTTTCTGGGCTCGAAGAGTTTTTCGACCATCCCGCGTTTCGTCGACGTGGTGACCGCATCGCCCGAGGGTTTTGCGTTTGTCGTGGTCGGCTCCCTGGTTGGTGCTGTTCTCGCTTTCGTGCTGTTTTCGGCGACCGTGATCGCCATGCCCCTGTTGCTCGACCGGGAGCTCGATTTCGTCACCGCCATTATCATCAGCTTCAAAACGGTACTGGAGAATCCCTTGCCCATGATCAGTTGGGGTATTGTCGTTGCCGTGCTGGCGATTATCGCGATGATACCTTTCTTCCTCGGCATGCTGGTGGTGCTGCCTATACTGGGACATGCCACTTGGCATCTTTACGAGCGGGCCATCGAGCCTGAATAGCGCATGACGGATCGCTCCTCCGCGGCGATTTAGCGCTATGTGAGTCCGCGAAATTGCCGCAATCCTGTGAACGATTTGCGTCGAGCGCGCAAGCCTCTTGGTTGTGTGTACTCAAGTAGAATTTCATGTTCTATTGCAGGCAGATAAGCTCGTAGGCGGAAGCGTTTTGAAAGGACTTGGAATGGCCAGCGGCTCGGTCAAATGGTTCAATGCCCAGAAGGGATTCGGTTTCATCAGGCCGGACGAAGGCGACAGGGATGTCTTTGTCCACATCAGCGCCGTGGAGCGTGCGGGGCTGCGCCGCCTCGAGGAGGGACAGAGGCTATCTTTTGATGTTGTCGCCGATGGGCGCACGGGCCGCGCATCGGCAGACAATCTTCGGCCCGCCTGATCGCCGGCGGCCCGGGTCGGCTCAGTCCACAGATGCGAAGGCCGGTGCGTAATCGACGCGCCCCGACGATTGCGGCAGCCCCTTTTCACGGAGCCCCAGCGCCATCAGATAGGGACCTGCGTAACGCGATTCAAAGCCGGCTGCCGCGTCCACGCTGAAGCCGAAGCGGCTGTAATATGACGGCGATCCTAAAACGAACACGGCGTGCCATGTATCCGCTCGCGCCATCTTGAGACCCTCAAGGATCAGCGCCGCTGCGATACCCTGTCGTCGCTCGCCTTCAGCGACCGCGACCGGACCGAGGCCGAGAGCGCGAAACGGCGCGATCATGACGGAAAAACCGGCATAGCCGACAATCCGGCCCGCCCGCTCCGCGACCAGCGAGTAAACCAGATCGCCGTCTGCGCGCAGCCGGTCGACGAGCGGAGCCTCGACCGGCTCGGGAAAAGCCTCGGTGAGCAGTGTGTGGATGGGAGGACCGTCGTTGGCCGTTTCCGACCGGATAATCACGTCGATGGGTTTCTCCTTGGTTGTCATTCCTTGCCGTCTGGAGGCTGCGTCGTTGTTTTCGGCGCGCCATATTCGTCTATGAAGTCGCGGAAGACCGCGTCGAGCTTGTCGGCGTCGGCATAGTCGTCGAGCTTTTCGAGCATGACAACGAGCAGATAGTTGTTGCCAAGACCCCATTTGGCGTTGAGCGCCCGCAATCGGCCATAAGCCTCCTCGGTCAGCGCCGTGTGAAAGCGTTTCGGCAGCGGCAGGCGTTTAGGTTTCGTCATCGTCGATCCCACACAGGCTCTCGACCTCGGTGGATCCGAGGCCCTCTTCCTCGATCTCCTTGGTGCGCCGCCAGAAAACGTCGTGCAGCGCCTGCATCGACAGCGTGTCGGAGTTGCGGATTATGGCACAGCGGTCGGCGAAGTCGCGCACATCCGGGAACGGGCCGCCCTTCCTGCCCTCCGGCGCTACCATCTGCAGTCCCTTGCATTGATGGCATATGCCCTGTTTGCTGACCAGTGCGCAAAGGCCCTCGAAGCGCTCCTGCATGGCGTTGCGGGCCGTGGTGAGCCGATGGCGCAGCACCGAATCCGAAATGCCCAGCGCATTGGCCGCTTCGCGCCCGGAAAGGCCGACGATGTCGCGCAGCACCAGGGCGGCGATTTCGTCAGGCGGCAGCGAACGGCCGACGCAGCAAAAGCAGTAGGCAATGTGCTCGCGCACCTCATAAGAGAAATCCGGTTGAGCGCACTGTGCCACGACTTCGCCGCTGAGATCTTCAGACGCTGCGCAGAGATTGGCATAGGCGACCTGCGCCTCGCGTCGCCAGCGTTTCTGACGCCGCAGAAAGTCGACCGCCGCACGCGCGGCGATCGCTGTGAGCCAAGTGGAGAAAGCGGCTTGGCCCTTGAAACCATCGAGCCCTTTCCAGGCCTTCAGCAGCGCATCCTGGACAATGTCCTCGGTGTCGTCGGGATGGCCCACGATGCGTTTGACCACCGCCCCAAGGCGCGGACGCAGCGGCGCGGCAAGGCGCTCGAAGGCGGCCGCGTCGCCGGATCTGGCTCTGTCGATGAGATTGTGATCGGCACTCATGCGGATTGGCTTTCTCGGTAGGCCGCCCTGGTTGCCGGACGCGCCTGAATGGAGTCGCGCCACCGCGCCAGGCGCGGCCGGCGGTGCATCTGTTCTCCGGCCGCTGGCATGCTTGCGAGATAATGCGAGAGCATGGGTTCGAAAACAAGGTCGGCGATGCTCAACCGCGCGCCGGTCAGATAGGGACCGGAGCCCATGGTTGCCTGGACGGCATCGAGGCAGCGGGCGGCGGGCTCCGGGTCGACGGCATCCTTGTCGTCGACGAAGCTTGCCGTCACCAGGGAACGATAAGCGTAATCAATGCAGATCGAGACCAGCTGCCACATGCGGGCGCGGTCGATCGCCGTGTCCGGTATGAGGGTCTCGCCGCCGGACAGGTCGTCGAGATAAGACAGGATCGCAGCGGTTTCGTAGAGCGTGACGGCGCCGTGTTTCATGACCGGCATCTTGCCGAAAGGATGCAGCGACAGATGACTTGGCTTGCCGAATTCAAGCGGCAGGATTTCCCATTCAAGACCGCTTTCCGCGCAGGCCATCGTCGCGCTGCGCAGATAGGTGCTGCCCTCAAAGCCAAAGAGTTGGATTTTCGACATGATCGTCTCCTTGTTTGCGATGTGAACACGATGTTCGTGGTTTAGACGATCATTGAAGCGGACTCCGCCAAGCCTCTGGGATTTCTGGATTATTTCCATCGTGGGGTGACTGCGCAGAGCATGCGCATCCGGTCCGTGGCGCCGATGAGAGCGACCGTGCTCCAGCAATCGATGGACCAAGGTGCAATGGCCTTGATCTGATGCCGGACCGGCGCCGGCCAGCCGGTTGATTGTGGCCGGGCATTGGTGTTCTATGCGCCATCGCAAACACAGGCGCCGGGACCGCTTTCGGCCCGGTCGCGACCGCAACAGGGAGACATGAGCATGTCAAATCTGAGAATTGGTGAGGAGGCTCCGGATTTCGAAGCCGACACCACGCAGGGAAAGATCAGGTTCCATGAATGGCTGGGCGATTCCTGGGGCGTCTTGTTCTCGCATCCCAAGGACTTCACACCGGTCTGCACAACCGAGCTTGGATATATGGCGCGGATCAATCCGGAATTCGAAAAGCGCAACGTCAAGATCATCGGACTGAGCGTCGACCCGGTAGACAACCATGCCGAGTGGTCCAAGGACATCGAGGAAACCCAGGGCTTCATGCCCAATTATCCGATGATCGGCGACACCGATCTGGCGGTCGCCAAACTCTACGGCATGTTGCCTGCGGGGGCGGGCGAGACCTCCGAGGGCCGCACGGCGGTGGACAATCAGACCGTACGGACGGTGTTCGTCATCGGTCCCGACAAGAAGATCAAACTGTCGATCTCCTATCCGATGAGCACGGGGCGTAATTTCAACGAGATCCTCCGCGTCATCGACTCCATGCAGCTGACGGCCAAGCACCAGGTGGCCACGCCGGTCAATTGGGAGGAAGGCGACGACGTGATCATCGTGCCGGCAGTCTCCAACGAGGAGGCCGAGAAGCGCTTCCCGGAAGGCTGGAAAACGCTGAAGCCTTATCTCAGGGTCGTGCCGCAGCCGAAATAAGGACCGGCTTATTGAGCGTGAGTGGCGGGCGGCAACGGTGGAGGCCGCCCGTTCTCGTATCTGAAGGCGTGTGGTGCAGGTGCACAAATAATGTGCGGCCCGCCTCAAAATCCGTCACGGTCATCGCTTTCCACGTCCATGGAGAACTTCTCTGCAAAGCTTTGATGCAAAACGACAAAATCCGACTCCTCTAAGCCGCCGCCGTTTGGCATATGGCTTGCAAGGCTAGGGGCGTGCAGGGCATCTAGGGTTCCGGTCTCCCGTGTGGGAGACGCTGGTCCGAGAGGTGCAAGCCGGCAGCACGGAAAAGCCGGTGACACGGCGGGACAAAATCCCGGGAGATTACTGCACAGGTTTGCGCACGCAGACCTCCTCCCGGTGTGCGCAGACTTGGTTGAGAAGCCGGCCCGCCGGGCCGACGCAAGCAAGAAAGGCGTACGCTCATGACGCGACGATTCATCAAGACATTGTGCCTGATCCTGGCGCTTGGCCTGCCGCTGCCGGCTCACGCGGCCGAAAAAACCGAGTTCAAGGTCTGCTGGTCGATCTATGTCGGCTGGATGCCCTGGGGCTATCTGCAGGATTCCGGCATCATGAAGAAATGGGCCGACAAATACGGCATCTCCGTCGATATCGTTCAGATCAACGACTATGTCGAATCGATCAACCAGTACACCGCCGGTGCCTATGACGGCTGTTCGATGACCAATATGGATGCGCTGTCGATTCCGGCCGGCGGCGGCGTCGACACCACCGCCCTCATCGTCGGCGATTACTCCAACGGCAATGACGGCATCGTGCTCAAGGACAAGACGGCGCTTGCCGACATCAAGGGACAGAACGTTAATCTGGTGGAACTGTCCGTGTCCCATTATCTGCTGGCGCGGGCGCTAGACAGTGTCGACCTGGAGGAGCGCGACCTGACTGTCGTCAACACCTCCGACGCCGATATGATCGCGGCCTTCGCCACGAACGATGTAACGGCGGTCGTGACCTGGAATCCGCTGCTGTCGGAGATCGACGCCCAGTCCAATGCGCATAAGGTGTTCGACAGCGCTGAAATCCCGGGTGAGATCATCGACATTGTGATGGTCAATACCGATACGCTGCGCGACAATCCCGATTTCGGCAAGGCGCTCGTGGGCGCCTGGTACGAGTTGATGGCGATCATGGACACCGATAGCGGCGACAGCATTGCCGCCCGTTCAGCGATGGCGGAGGCATCGGGCACGACACTTGAAGGCTATGATGCACAGCTGGCCACCACGAAGATGTTCTACGATCCGAAAGACGCGGTGGCTTTCACGCGATCGGCCGACCTGCCGAAGACATCGCAATTCGTCGCCGAGTTCCTGTTCGACAAGGGCATTCTGGGCGAGGGGGCGCCGAGCCCGGAATTTGTCGGCGTCGAATTCCCCGATGGGTCCATCTACGGCGATTCGGCGAATGTGAAGCTGCGCTTCGACACCACCTATATGGAAATGGCGGCCGAGGGCGCGCTGTAGGCGCAACCGTCCGGGGAACGGGTTCGGGCCGCCATTATGCGCGTCATCAACCGCAAACCGTCGCGATCCACCGCCGTGCTGCTGGGCCTGCTGCCCTTTGCCGGCGTGGTCGCGGCCTATGCGATCGCCAGTCATTACCGGCGGCTGGACAATCCGGCCGACAAATTGCTGCCCTCATTCGAACAGATGGCGGCGACGTTCTGGCGCATGGCGTTCGTGCCGGATCGCCGGACCGGCGATCTGCTGCTGTGGAGCGATACGCTGGACAGCCTCTGGCGGCTGGGTCTGGGCGTCGGGACCGCAACGCTGCTGGCGCTGCTTCTGGGCGTGCTGATCGGCTTCATCCCGTATGCCAGGGCAAGCCTGGCGCCGTTTATCGCCAGTTTCTCGCTGATACCGCCGATTACGGTGCTGCCGATCCTGTTCATCATGTTCGGCCTCGGCGAAGTGTCGAAGGTGATGCTCATCGTCGTCGGCACCGCGCCGGTGATGACCCGCTCCGTGTCGCAGGCGGTCATGGACATCCCGCGTGAGATGATCATCAAGGCCGAGACACTGGGTGCCACCGTCGGACAGATGATGGCGCGCATCGTGGTGCCCCAGATCCTGCCGAAGCTGCTGACCGCGATGCGCCTCGGCCTTGTGCCGGCCTGGATCTTCCTGATCTCCGCCGAGGCGATCGCCTCGACATCCGGTCTCGGCTACCGGATCTTTCTGGTGCGCCGCTATTTGGCGATGGACGTCATTTTGCCCTATGTGCTGTGGATCACGCTGCTGGCCTTCCTGATCGATCGGGCCCTGCTTGTTCTGTCGCGGCGCAGTTTTGGCTGGCACCATCTCGAGGGCGACAGCCTGTGAGCGCCGCCGCCAAGATCAGCATCCGCAACCTCGCCAAGCATTATGGCGATACGCTGGTGCTCGAGCGCATCAACCTCGATGTCGCCGCCGGCAGCTTCTGCACGCTCGTCGGGGCCTCGGGATGCGGCAAGTCGACATTCCTGCGCCTGCTTCTGTCACAGGAGCGACCAACGCGCGGCAGCATCAAGATGGACGATACGCCGCTGCCCGACGAACCGACCCCGGATCGCGGCGTGGTCTTCCAGCGCTATTCGGTGTTCCCGCATCTGACCGTGGAGGACAATCTGATCCTCGCCCGCGAGTTCGTCGCCGCGCCGCGGCTTGGCCGGCTGTTCGGCGCGGCCCGGCGAAATGCGCGTGAAGCAGTCGCCGATACGCTGGAAACGATCGGTTTGTGGACCGCCCGCAAGCGTTATCCGGCGCAGCTTTCCGGCGGCATGCAGCAGCGCCTCGCCATCGCCCAGGCGCTGTTGAAACAGCCTGACATCCTGCTTCTCGACGAGCCTTTCGGCGCGCTCGACCCTGGTATCCGCGCTGATATGCACACGTTGCTGATCGACCTATGGCGGGATCGTTCGATGACGGTTTTCATGGTCACGCACGATGTCCATGAGGCATTCAAACTCGGTACGCGCTTGCTGGTCTTCGACAAGATCAGGCATGACCCGCAGGCTCCCGACGCATTCGGTGCGACGATAACATACGACCTTTCCCTGAAGGCTGACGACAAGAGACAACCACCTGACGCCCGCGCGCTGTTCGCGCCGCCACAATCCCCAGTTTTCGAGGAGTAGAGACATGAAAGATCCGTTCGGGTTCCCTTTGCAACCCCACAACCGCCTGCACCGTGCGCGACGCAACGGGCCGCGCCCGCACCATCACCATCCGGATTTCGACAAGCTCAACCTGCGCGGCTGGAAGGCGGCGGAAAGAGAGGGGATGCTGCCCAGCACTGCCTGGGAGAAGGAGAAGCAATGGGCGCTGCGGATGGGACTGACCGGCGCGGAGTCGCTCGAGGACAAATCGATTCCGACCTTCGCGCGTGGCGAATTGCCCCATTATGCCGGCATCAACACCTTCCTCAAGGCACCCTATGTGGAGGATGTCACGTCTGTTGGAGCCTATGATGCCGCGGTCATTGGCATTCCCTTCGACGGTGGCACGACCTATCGTCCCGGCACCCGTTTCGGGCCGCAGGGCGTGCGTCGGATCTCGGCGCTCTACACACCGTACAATTACGAGATGGGCGTCGATCTGCGCGAGCAGATGACATTGTGCGATGTTGGCGATGTCTTCACGATTCCGGCCAATATCGAAAAGACGTTCGACCAGATCACGCGGGCGGTCAGCCATGTCGTTTCGTCCGGTGCGCTGCCGGTAATGATCGGCGGAGATCATTCGATCGGTTTCCCGTGCGTGCGTGGCATTGCCGCCTGCACCTCCAAGCGTATCGGCATTGTGCATTTCGACCGGCATATCGACATCCAGGAAAAGGATCTCGACGAGCGCATGCATACGACGCCGTGGTTCCACGCGACCGACCTGGCCAATGTGCCGGCCGTCAACCTGGTTCAGATCGGCATTGGCGGCTGGCAGGTGCCGCGCGAGGGTGTCGAGGTGGCGCGCCAGCGCAATACCAACATCTTCACGATGCGCGACGTTGAGGAACTCGGCCTTGCCGAAACTGCAGCGCGGGCGCTTGAGCTCGCCTGGAAGGACGCCGACGCCGTCTATATCTCCTTCGATATCGACAGCGTCGATTGCGGCTTCGTGCCGGGAACCGGATGGCCCGAACCCGGTGGCTTTCTGCCGCGCGAGGCGTTGGAATTGGTGTCGCTCGTCGCCGCCGAGGGCATATGCGGCCTCGAAGTGGTCGAAGTCTCGCCACCCTATGACACGTCCGATATCACTGCGCTGCTGGCGACCCGCGTCATCGTCGATGTGCTCGGTACCCTGGTCTCGCATGGCAAGATGGGCGCCCATCGGGCGATCATCGATCAGCCGGTCTCGATGCCTGCCGGCCCTGATGTGGAGTAGGGCCGATGCACCACCACCACCAGAGTCACGATCACACTCACCGCGCCGGACACAATCATCACGACGCCGATCACCTGCATTCCCACCCGCATGGTGAAACGGCGCGGGAGCGCACCGAGGAGTTGCAGGCGCTGTCCGCCAGCTTCATCGACGGCTTTCGCACCGCCGAGGACAAGACGAGTTTCCTGCGCCTCTCCGACGTGCCGTTTCACCGGCCGGGACCGGACGGCCTGACCCTGCATCTGGTCGACGTATCGATCGTTTCGAACTGGCAGATCGGCACGGCGTCGCCGGCCTTCGCCTCGCGGGAACTCAACTATATGCCGTTTCCCGGCAGCATGGTCTCGGGGCGGGAGACCATGCGTTTCACCTATGTGTCGCTGACCCATCGGATCGACAGCGATCTGCTCGACATGCTGCAAGACCGCTTTCCAACCGAGAAAGGAAACTCCGATGTTTAGAAAAACAGCTACACTGCTGCTGTCGCCAGCGCTTTCCGGACCCACTCTCGCTCATCCGGGCGATCATGCGCCAATGAGCGCGGAAGGCTATCTGGCACATGTCGCGGCGTTGCCATTTCATCTGGCGGCACCGCTGGGCGCCTTGACACTGATCGCGCTGTTCTTCGGCGCACGGACGCTGCCTCGTCAGCGGGTCGGCCGCCGCAAGGATTGACAACGGCGCCGCCGCTCACCAACCGCCTGTCTTGAGCACCACATCCGCGCCGACATTCTTCGGCGGGCCGCCGGCAAGCGACCGTACCGTGGCGGCGAAGACGCTAAAATAGTCGCGGGATTGCACGGTCTTCAACGTCTCCTGGCTGTCCCAGCGCCCCCAATGGATGCGTGTCTTGCCGTCATCCGCGACCGCGACCTGATAGGTGAACTTGCCGGCAACCTCCGGATCGGCGTCGATCGCGGAAATGAAGCTCTGCATCGCTTCGGTCCAGGCCGCTTCCGGACCGTCATATTCATAGGTGATTGTGATGCCGCGCATGGTCGCCTCCTTTATTTAACATATTATTTAATTAACATTGGCTGCACGGAGCTTCAAGCATGGCGGAGCGGCTCCTGACAGGATGTGTCAGGAGAGGTCAAAGGCTGACGAAAAGCCGAATGATCAGCGCGTTGGCGAGGTCGACGAAAAAGGCCGAAACCATCGGCAGGACGATGAAGGCCAGCGGCGCGGGGCCGTAATGTTTGGTGACGGCCGACATATTGGCAATGGCCGTTGGTGTTGCGCCGAGCGTGAAGCCGGCGAAGCCGGAACTCAGCACCGCGGCCGTGTAGTCTTTGCCCATAAGCCGGAAGAACAGGAAGATGATAAACACGCTGGTGCCGACAACCTGGAAGGCGAGTACGCCGATCAGCGGACCGCCAAGGCCCTGCAGGGTCCATAACTGCATGCTCATCAATGACATGGCGAGAAAGATCGACAGGCTGTAGTCGGAAATGATGGCGAGCGCCCTGGTGCGCGCTGGCCAGGGCAGCCTGGGAAAGACAAGCGGTATGGTGTTGGACATGGCAATGCCGACGAGCAGGCAGGGCACGAACAGCGGCAGTTTCAGGCCGGCCTCCAGAAGCGCTTCATTGACCAGATAGCCGAGGATGATCGCTACATTGATCGCGAGCAACGAGCGCATCAGGCTGACATGATTGAAGTGGATGTCCTTTTCGCCCTCTTTCTCATAGGTCAGGCCGACCACCGGCCCGTCCGGCGCGATCGGTTCCAGGCGGTGACGGTCGATCAGGTATTTGGCGATCGGTCCGCCAATGAAAGCGGCGCAGACGAGGCCGAGCGTCGCTGCCGCAACGCCGATTTCCTCGGCCGCTGCGAAGCCGGTCATCTCGGTGACCGTCGGACCCCAGGCAATCGCGGTGCCATGCCCGCCGATCAGCGATGCCGACCCAAGCAGCACGCTGAGCTGTCGTGGCAGATCGAACAATTGCGTGCCGATGAGGCCGACCGTGTTTTGAAAGACGATGAAAGCGACCGTGATGCACAGCAGGACAAGCAGCATCCGTCCACCGGCAATCAGATCGGCCAGACGCGCATTGAGGCCGATGGTGGTGAAGAAGATCACCAGCAACTCGTCGCGTGTGGACAGTTGGAAGGTAATTTCGGTGTCGAGCCAGGCATAGGCGGCCCAGGTGATCAGCGCCGCGGCAAGACCGCCGGATACCGGTTCGGGGATGTTGTAGTTCTGCAGAAACGAGACGTTTCGAGTCAGAAAGGCACCGAGGAAGAATACAATGATGCCGATCGTGAAAGCGACAAAGTCGGGCACCAGAACCGTTTGAGCAGCCGCATCATTCACGTCGTTTTCCTTGCGTCACGCCGTCGCTCGCTTTCACTTTCCAACGGACACAAACAAAAAGCCACGCCTGTGGCAAGAGACCAATCGCGCTTCGGTCGACCGTCATTCGATCCGGTTCACGCGGTCCGCTCGCAGGTTCAGCGGTTACCCTCGACCTGGAGGTGTCCGCCCGAACGGCGCATGGTCGAAGCCAGCCACGCAATGAGGACAAGCCCGACAAGCGCCATGCCGCCGGCGGCCAGCACGGCGCTGCCGTAGCCGCCATATTGGCCGAGCGCCGCACCGATGAACGGCGCGACTGCGAAGCCGGCCAGATTGGGCATGGCCAGAAGACCGGAAATCGCCCCAAAGCCGGTGCGTCCAAGCGACTCGGCGGTCACAACCGGCTTCAGGATATAGATGACGCCGTGGGCCGCACCCTGCATCGCCGCAAAGGCGATGGCGAGCGCCAGGGAGGCGCCGGCCAGGAACAGCACAGCGGCCGCGATGCTGTGGCCGGCAAAGGCCACGACCGTCAGCGTGATAGCGCTGAAGCGGTGATCGAACCGCATCATCAACAAACGTCCGGCGACCTGGGACGGTCCAATCAGCGCGGCCACGGTCACCGCCATAGCTTCGGTCAGGCCGCGATCGACCAGGATTGGGATGATATGATTGAGCAGAATGCCATGATTGAGGGCGAGCATCGGAAAGGCGACGGCAAGCAACCAGAACGCCCGGCGGCCGAATGCGGCCTTGACGGCGGCGCGATTTTCGGCCGGCCTGGGTACGATATGTGCCGTCTCGCCACGGCGCAACATCAGCGTGCTTCCGGCGATGAGCAGCGGTGCACCGAGGCAGGCGACGCCAACGGCGAAAACGACGACGGCGCCGCGCCATCCGACCGTCGACGCCAGCCATGCCCCAGCCGGGAAGGCGATGGTCGAGGCAAACCCGGCGCATAAAGTGATGCGGGTGATGGCGGCGCGGGCCGAACCGCCCATGGTGCGCGTGATCAGCGCGAAACAGGGATCGTAGAGGCAGCTGGCATGGGCAAGGCCGATCAAAGCCCAAAGCGCGAGAAAAGCCGTCCGGCTTTCAATGGTCGCCAGCAAAGCGAGTGCAGTGGCACCGAACAGCGCACCGCCGCTCATCAGCAGGCGTCCGTTTCCGGCGTCGACGACACGCCCGGCCACCGGCGACATTGCCGCGGCCACCAGCAGCGCCAGCGTCAATCCAAGCGCAATATCGGTTTTGTTCCAGCCGAGGTCGCTTTCCCAACTCAACAGCAGAGCCGCGAAGCTGTAGAACAGCCCGGCCCAGACGATTGTCTGGCCAGCCGCGAGCAGCCAGACGGCAAGGGCCGTGTGCTTGCGATCGGGCGGCCCGGAAGCCGGCGGTGCCTTCATACGCGCCTGTTTACCACAAAAGCTGGAAGACGATACCTGCCAGGATCGCGCCGGCAAGTCCGAGGCCTAGATAGGTGACGAAGACGCCACGCCTGACCAGCGACCACACGGCCGTCATCGCCGGTATGGAGCTGACGGCACCGGCCGTCATGAACGCCATCGCCGCCCCCGGCGTCATACCCTGGGAGATCAGGCCGGCCAGGAGCGGCGGGGCGACGTAGCCGTTGAGATAGGCCGGCATGCCGACGACTGCAGCCGTGGCGATCGGCATAATGCCCTCGCCGCCAACCACCGAGGCGATAAGCGATGCCGGTACATAGGTGACGAGCACCGCTTCAAGCACATAAGCGAAAGCCAGCCATTTGGCGAGAAACAGCGCGTTGCTTGCAAACTCATGTCGAAACGTGTCGCGCCGGCCGGCCTCTGTCCAGAACCGCCAGACCGGCTTGCCGTCGAAGGGCGAGGGGCCGCAGCCGCATCGGCCGCGATCGGGGTTCCGCAAAGGGTTGGAAAACGCGCCCATGGCGAGCAACGCTTTGACCGCGAAGCCGCCGAACAGGCCGAGCGATACAGCGGCCACCGCCTTGCCGATTGCGAAGGACCAGCCCAAGGCGCCGGCGGTGATAAAAAGGGTCGGCGGATCGATCAGCGGCGAGGACAGCCAGAATGCCATGACCGCGGAAAGCGGCGCGCCCAGCGCCAGAAGCCCGGCTATAAACGGGATCACCTCACAGGAACAGAACGGCGCAAGTCCGCCTAAAAGCGCCGCAAAGACGATCATACGGCGTTCACGTCCGCGAAAGGCCGCCGCCACATACGCCTCCGCGCCAGCGGCTTTCAGCCAGGCGATCATGACAACGGCAACGGCGATATAGGGCAGGGTGCCGGTAAAGGCCCTCAGCGCAAAGGCGATAAAGCCGGTGGCCCGCTCCGGATCGAGGATGAGCACGGCCAGCGGGATAGCGATGACGGCTGTCCAGGGCGTCGCCAACCATTGGGCCGGATGTCGGCCGGGTCGTGCTGCCTGTGTGATGTCTGACATCGTTGGGTTGCCCCGTTTCGCTCTATATAACTATATTTCTAGTTATATAGATATTTTTGCGGAGTCAACCATAATTTTTGCCTCTCGCGACACGTGACCTGTTTCCGGTGGTGTTTGCGCGGCGCATGCATGATCGTATCCGGAACAACGGTTGACAGTGCCGGCAAAGCGGCCATGTTACGCGCGGGCGGCCGACTGTCGCGCATTTCACCCGCCCATATGGCGGTGCCGGGATGACACAGGATCAGAGGAGTATGGTGGTGAACCGGTCGCGATTTCTTTCCGATCTTCTCGGCACGATCTTTGAGCGCCATCCAGCGGCCACGGCGGCCTTCGACAAGCGGTCGATCGGTGAACTGTGCCAGGCCCTCCTGACCGGCGCCGGCGAGATATCCGGACTGCAGCGCGCGCGGGCGATCCTGACGCGCTACGGACAGATGGACGATGCCGGACGACGGGACTTCTTCCGGTTCCTGACAGACGCGCTGGATGTCGACGCGCCGGCGGTGGAAGCGAGCGCACGCGCCTATAGCGAGACCCCGACACCGGAGCTTCTGGCGCAATTGACCCGGGCCTCCGAGCCGAAGCGGCAGGAGCTCCTGCGCCGGATCAACCAAGTGCCGGGGGCGACCGCGCAATTGGTGGCGATGCGTCTCGACCTGCTTGGCATGCTGGCGGAGGAACCGGATTTCGAGCGGGCCGACCTCGATTTCATTCATCTCTTTTCGTCGTGGTTCAACAGGGGCTTTCTGGTGCTGCGCCGCATCGACTGGGACACGCCCGCCAATATCCTTGAAAAGATCATTCAATACGAGGCCGTTCATGCCATCGACGATTGGGACGATTTGCGGCGGCGGATCGAGCCGGAGGACCGGCGGTGTTTTGCCTTCTTTCATCCGGCGATGCCGGACGAACCGCTGATCTTTGTCGAAGTGGCGCTGTGCAAGGGCGTTCCAGGTTCGATACAGCAACTGCTTGCCGAAGACCGCGACGTTCTGCCCGAAACGCAGGCCGACACGGCGGTGTTTTATTCGATTTCCAATTGCCAGGAAGGCTTGCGAGGGATTTCGTTCGGCAATTCATTGATCAAACAGGTGGTGGAGGATCTGTCGCGCGACCTGCGCGATCTCAAGACCTTCGTCACGCTCTCGCCGCTGCCCGGTTTTGCCCGCTGGCTGGAGAGGTTACAGCGGGAGCAGATGGACGAGGATGCCGGAATCCTTGTGGAGACAGCCCGCGCGGCGCTCAAAACCGGGGTGCTGGACGGGCTCGCCGATGCCGGCGCGGCGTTGCGCTATCGTGCAGCCCGCTATCTGGTCGATGAAAAGAGAGCCAACGGCCTGCCGCTCGATCCGGTCGCCCGCTTCCACCTCGGCAATGGCGCGCAGGTTTACGACGTGCACGCGATGGCGGACGTTTCGGCCAATGGACTGCGCCAGTCCTGTGGCGTCATGGTGAACTATCTCTACAACCTTGCGCGTGTCGAACAAAACCACGAGGAGTTCGTCGGCAAGCAGAAGATCGCACGATCACGCGCCATCCAGTCGCTGCTGCGCGCCGGGCCGCCGGACAGCCGTCCGCGCTTGATCGCCAACGGCTGACGGGCCGTTGGGTCGGAGCGGCAAACCCGGTCTGACTCTATTGCTGGCGATCATCGATGATCGTCTTGAAACATTCGTGACCGCACCATGCCTGCTTCATTGCGTCCGTGATCTTGTTGTCCAGGAATATATGGGTGGACCGTAGGGAAAGCCGCCGCGGCAGCGGTGCCTCGATCGGCGCGACGCGAAGGGTCAGCTCGGGTCCGTTCCAGACAGGGTCCATAAACTCCAGCACAAGTTCGACCTCTTCTTCGTCGTCATTCCTGCCCACAAGGGCGCCATTGGGCGGATCGACCTCAAAACTGTCGTCTCCGACCGGCCAATTGGCGATGAAAACATCGGTGTCGGCGCGCCCGGCGTGTCTGGCCGGCCGGTCCGTGAACCAGATCACCTTCGGATCGAGGCCCCTCAGCGTTAGCCGGTCCCCGTCGAGTTCAGCGGCTTGCGAGGAGAGCACATAGAGCTCGCTGATCGGATAGTTCTGTTCAATGTCTGAAGCCTGGACGGCAATCGCAAGACCGAAAAAAGCTGCTACAAAACAAAGAATTTTCACTGAAACGCACTCCCAAAACAGTTGAAGTTCGTGAAACCGAGCGGGTCCCGGCCTCGCAATCGGGCGAAGTCCGGCTGCAGCGACGTGGGTCGCTTGCCTGGTGCCGACATGCCTTCGTCCAGTTTAACCTTGCGCCGACGCTCGCAACGGCCGTGTCAAATGAGAACTGTCAAAAGTGGCAGGTTCAGCCGGAAAAAACGGCAGTAGACGCAAAAATCCGTCATTGCTGCCCTCGCGCCACGGTGAGGACAAACTAACCGCTTCCTATTCCTCACGGTGGGATTGGAACGTTTTCGCTTGGAGTGTTGCGATGAACGGAAGAAAGAACCGGGTGCGTGCGCGGAGCACCGTCGTCCTGATGCTGTTGACGCTGCTCGTGCTGTTGCCACAGCCGGCATGGGCACAGATGGACGAACGGGAAGGATGGGTGGTGATTGCCACGGAACATGATTATCCCATGCTCATCGACAACGTATTGGCGGCTGCTGAGAGACACAAAATCGGCGTGGTGACTCGGGCGTCGGCGACGGTCGGCGCAAAGGCCGTCCTGGACACCGAGATCCCGGGAAACACCGTGATCGGCCTTTATCATCCGCGCTTCGCCGTTCCGATGCTGGAGGCCAGCATCGCCGCGGGCATTGAAGCGCCTATTCGCGTCTATGTGACGGAGAACCCCGACGGCTCGGCAACGCTTTCATACAAGATGCCGAGTTATGTGTTCGCACCCTATATGGATGAGGGCGGCGCGGCACTTGCCGCCCTCGCGGCGGAGTTGGATGTGTTATTTGCAGCGCTTGCCGCGGATGCCGCGGGACAGCAATAGTCCCGGTTTGTCGTCTACGACACGCGGGCGCCGTCTGGAATGGTTGGTGGCAGGGCGTTCAACGCGTCGATGCTGAAGCCGGCGATCGATTTGTATTTGGCCGCGTGATCGGCCAGCTCTCCGGGGCTGGTGACATCGGCGATATCATCGAAAGCGCCGCCGCAACGATCTTCGATCATCTGCAGCACGGCATCCGGGCCGCTGCCGCGATTGGTCAGCACGAGCCGTGTCGTGGCCGGCCGCATTTCATTCTCATAGGCTTCGAGCGCCGCCGGCGTCACACCGTGATCGAGCATGCCGCGGCCGAGTTTTCGCGCGTCGACAATTGCCTGGCTCGCACCGTTCGAGCCCACCGGATAGGTCGGATGCGCCGCGTCGCCGATCAGGGTGACGGCGCCATCGGTCCAGCGATCGAGAGGGTCGCGGTCGACCATGGGATATTCGAACACCGTGTCGGCGCCTTCGATCAACATTGGCGCGTCGATCCAGTCGAAGCGCCAATCGGCGAATGCCGGCAGGAAATCGGTGATATCAGCTTCCCGGTTCCAGTCCTCCCGGTTCCATCCGGCCGATGGATCGCAGCGCAGTTCGGCGATCCAGTTCATGGTGACCAGCCCCGTCAAGGGATCGGGACGGGAGATCGGATAAGCAACCAGCCGCTGTGTGGCATGGCCGATCAGCGCCATGGAGGCATCGGTCCGGAACGGCTTGGCGCGCGTGGTGGCGCGCCACAACACGGCGCCGCCCCAGACGGGCGGGCCCTCGTCCGGCACGATCTGCGCGCGGATCGCGGAATGGATACCGTCCGCACCGACCGCGACATCGCCGGTTTCGGTGCGTTTTTCGCCATGCGTCGAGACCAGATGCAGCCGCGCGCCGTCCCGGTCATTGTCGAAGCCGGTCGCCCGCCAGCCGGTTTCGAGACAGCCAGCGCCGGCGCGCGCCAGCAGGGCGCGGTAGAGCATCATCTGCAGAGCGCCGCGGTGGATCGAGTATTGTGGCCAGCGATAGCCGGCCCAGCGACCGCGAGGCTCGGTCCAGATCTCCAGGCCCCTTTTGCTGAACATACCGTATTCGCGTGTTTCGACGCCGATCTCAGCCAAAGGCTCCTCAAGACCGAGGTCGAACAGTTCCCGCACGGCGTTGGGTTGCAGATTGATGCCGACACCCAGCGGTTTCAGGGTCCGCACCGTTTCGTAGATCCTGAACGGCACGCCGATCTGGTGACAGGTCAGTGCCAGTGACAAACCGGAAATCCCGCCGCCGGCGATCAGTACGGTCAAAGAAACCTCCAATATCTGTGTTGTGCACAGCGAAAAATCGTTTATGACATAAACGAATAGCAAAAGCCGAAGCCAACGTAAAGCGCTGCGACCTGAAACGAGGAAGGAGACGCAACAGACATGGAAACGATGGAGCGGTCCGATGATTTGAACACCGGCATTTTGCACAGTCTGCTCGGACACTTGCTACGGCATGCCTTCAATCGGGCGCAGGCGGTGTTTACCGCGGAGTTCGAAGCCGAGGGCATTACGCCGCTGCAATTCATGATGCTCGAGCTGATTGCTCGAAACGAGGGCGTGAGCCATTCGCAGGTCGGCCGTGCGATGGGCACATCGGCATCGGTGGTTACGATGACGCTGAAGCCGCTGATCGCCGCCGGCCATCTGACGAGCGCTGCTTCGGCGAGAGACCGGCGCATGGTGTGCTACCGTCTGACAGAGCAGGGAGCGGTGTGGTTTTCGCAAGTGAGGCCGAAAATCGACCGCTGTGAGGATCGTTTTGCCGCTGGCCTCACAATAGCCGAGCGGACCGCGCTGGCCGGTATGCTGCGCCGACTCTCCGGAATCGGCGAAACCGACGGTAAGCGATAGCGCAACATGTCGCCGCGGGTTGATTCGTGATCGTGCCGTTCATGTGCCGTTCATCAGTCCGGCGCGATAATTTGCGTGCGGCGGTAAACCGGCTGGAGAGCATGCCGCGACGACGCCATCGGAGAGCCGGCGTAGATGTATTCGCGCCGGTCGGGGAGACCGGGCGCTTTCGGCGGAGGCGCCCGGTCTTATCTTGCGTCCGCCCGCAGCCCTGCCATGGCGACGATGCCGAAAGCCGGTCCGAGCGCCAGTCCGGCAAGCACGACAGGCCAGCCAAACGCCTCGGCAAGTTCCGGCATGATCTGCACCGTGACGAAGGTCAGCGCAAATCCGAGCGCGGTCTGCAGGGTCATCAGACTGCCGGCCCGGTCCACCGGCGAATAATCCGCGACCAAAGCGGAAAACTGGGCCGAGTCGGGCACGATGGTGGCACCCCACAGAAGAACCAGCGCGAAGGTCAGCCAGACCGGACCACCGAACGTGAGGGCGGTCGCGATTGCCGAGAGGCCGCTGATCGCCATCGCGATGATGGCAATGTTGGCCTTGCCCACCCGGTCGGCGGCCAGCCCGGCCAGCACCGAGGTCACGGCACCGCTGCCGATGGCCGCGAACGCAGTGATCGCCGCCCATTGTCTGGCTTGGTCCGGCGGCAGTGTGGCGCCGTAGGAAATGCCGGCGGCGACCCCGATCCATGCCCACATGGCGTAGAGCTCCCACATGTGGCCGAGATAGCCGGCATAGGCGAGGCGCACGCCGCGGTTGGTCCACGCGGTGATGATGGTCCGCGGATCGAACCGCGCTGCCAGGACGTGGTATGGGCCGAGCGCGATCTTGAGGCACAAAAGCCCGCCGGCAATCGCGGCGAGCGATGTGACCGCGACGGTCGTGCGCCAGTCGGCACCGCCCAACAGGGCGACCAGATGCGGTGAGGCCGAGCCCAGGGTCAGTGCCCCGACCAGCGCGCCGACAAGCAGGCCCCGGTCCGCTCGGCCCCAGCCAACGGCGATTTTCATCCCCACTGGATACACGCCGGCCAGCAGCGCGCCAGTGATGAAACGCGCCGCAATGGCAGCGAGACTTCCCGGCGGGCTTATCAGCAGGGTCGCGTTGACCAATCCGGCCGTGACTGCCGAAAGAGCCAGCACTCGCCGCGGGTCGAACCTGTCGGCAAGCCCGATGGCGGCCGAAAGCACGGCGCCGAACACGAAACCGGCCTGCACGCCGCTTGAGAGAGCGGCTTGGCGGATGCTTGAGATTGTCGTCTCGGTCATCATCGCAGGCAGGATTGCTGCGGACACGAACCACAGCGACATCGCCAGGACTTCGCCTGTCAGCAACAGACAGAGCGAGCGGGCTTTCATGTTCGCATCCCGATTACGCATGGGCGATGGCTGGCAATGGCCGGATGTCGATGATCTGCTGTCATGAAGAGCCCAGGCGGTGCCGGTCACACGATAATGCACCCATCGCCCTTACACCGCTTCGACTTGGTCATAAACCCCTGCCAGAACATCAAAAAAGGATCGTTACGCGGCTGTGGCTCCGCCGTATGCGGTCGGCTGCGACATTCTTGCAGCTTGCCTTCGCTTCAAAGCCGCTTTGCGTGGTCGGCGGCGCCGGTTTATAATGGGCCCCGGGTTCCAAAAACCACAAACAACCAACCGAGAACCGCAAAACCGACTGACAACAAGGAGAAGTTCCATGAACCACCGCAGCTCGAGATGGCTGCTGACGGCACTCCTATCCCTTTTCCTCGCAGGACAGGCCGTTGCGGCGACATTGAACGTTCACAATGGCGGCGATGCGTCGTCGCTCGACCCGCACAAGGTGTCTGGCGACTGGGAAAATCGCATTGTCGGCGACATCTTCGAAGGGCTGGTGACGGAAGACCGCCAAGCCGAACCGATCCCCGGACAGGCCGAGAGCTGGACGATTTCCGACGATGGTCTGGTCTATACCTTCAAGCTGCGCGACGGCATCACCTGGACCGACGGGACGCCGGTGACGGCCGGCGACTTCGTGTTTGCGCTGCAGCGCCTGATGGATCCGGCAACCGCGGCGAACTACGCCTATCTGCAATATCCCATCAAGAACGCCGAAAAGATCAATAACGGGACGATTGCCGATATCGGCGCGCTGGGTGTCAAGGCGCTGGACGATAAAACACTGGAGATCACCCTGGAACAGTCCACGCCTTATTTCGTCAGCGCGCTTACCCACTACACCGCCTATCCGGTGCCGCAGCACGTGGTTGAGGAAAAGGGCAGCGACTGGGTGCGGATCGACAATATCGTTACCAACGGGCCGTACAGACCAGTCGAGTGGGTGCCGGGCTCTCACGTCAAAACCGTCAAGAACGACGCCTATTACGACGCCGACAATCTGAAGATCGACGGCGTCACATTCTTTACGCTTGAGGACGAATCGGCCGCGCTAAAGCGCTATCGCGCCGGCGAATTCGACATCCTCACCGAGTTCCCGACGGATCAGTATGAATGGATGCAGGCGAATCTGCCCGGGCAGGCGCGGGTCGCGCCCTTTGCCGGCCTCTACTACTACGTGATGAATTCCAACAAGCCGCCCCTGGATAACGCCAATGTCCGCAAGGCGCTTTCGATGGCTCTCAATCGCGAGGTGATCGGACCGCAGATCCTTGGTACCGGCGAGATCCCCGCCTATTCATGGGTACCGCCCGGCATGGCCAATTACGGTGAACCGGCGACCGTCTATTGGAAAGATATGCCCTATGGCGAGCGCGTGGCGGAGGCCAAAAGGCTGCTGGAAGAGGAAGGCTACGGGCCCGACAATCCGCTGAAGCTGCAGCTGCGTTACAACACCAACGAAAACCACAAACGCATCGCCGTGGCGGTCGCGGCCATGTGGAAACCGCTCGGTGTCGAGGTCGAACTCTACAATACCGAGACCAAAGTGCATTATGACGAGTTGCAGCAGGGCATTCTGGAAGTGGCCCGCGCCGGCTGGCTGGCCGATTACAACGATCCCGATAATTTCCTCAATCTTTTGAAGTCGGGCATCAACTACAATTACGGCCGCTGGTCGAACGCCGACTACGACCAACTGATCGACCAGGCCAATGCCGTCACCGACATGGAAATCCGCGCTGACCTGCTGCGGCAGGCCGAGCAGATCGCGCTGGACGAATCGGCGGCGATTCCGATCTATTACTATCTGTCCCGGAACGTCGTCGCTCCAAAGGTGAAGGGTTTCGAAGACAACGCTTTCGACATCCACCGCACACGGTGGCTGGAAATCGTCGAATAAGCGCGTCGTAGACGGGCCGGACGTGATTCCGGTCCGTCCGTTTAAAACAACATGCTCCTATACGCTCTCAGGCGACTGCTGACGACGATACCTGTCCTGTGGATCGCCATCACCGTCTGTTTTTTCATCCTGCGTCTGGCGCCGGGCGGACCTTTCGACGGCGAGCGGCCGCTGCCGCCTGCGGTAAAACAGAATCTCGAAGCCCACTACAACCTCGACAAGCCGTTGATCGAGCAATATCTCATCTATGTCGGCAATGTCCTGACCGGCGATCTCGGACCATCCTTCGTCACGCAGGACTTCACGGTTGCCGAGCAGATCGCGATCGGCCTTCCCTATACCATCATCGTCGGCGGACTGGCCTTTCTGCTGGCGATCGTAGCCGGCATCATTGCCGGCGTCTATGGCGCGCTCAACCGAAACGCGCCGCCCGATGTCGTGCTCGGCGGCATCGTCCTGCTCGGACTGGTGATTCCCAATTTCCTCATGGCGCCGGTTTTCCAGCTGTTTTTCGGTCTGCAGTTGAAATGGCTTCCGGTCGGCGGCTGGGGCGACGGTTCGCTGCCGTTCCTGGTCTTGCCGGTCGCTGTCCTCGCGCTGCCGCATATCGCGCGCATCTCGCGCCTGATGCGCGGTTCGATGATCGAGGTGCTGAACACGAACTTCATCCGCACCGCCCGCTCCAAAGGGTTGAATGACGGTCCTGTGGTCTGGCGGCATGCGCTGAAACCCGCCCTGACGCCCGTGGTCTCCTATCTGGGGCCAGCGGCCGGTTATCTGCTGACGGGGTCGCTGGTCGTCGAAACGATTTTCGGCATTCCGGGCATTGGTCGCTATTTCATCAACGCAGCGCTCAACCGTGACTACGGCATGGTTTTGGGAACGGTGATCTTCTACATGGTGCTGATCATCATGCTCAATCTCGTGGTCGATCTCATTTATGCCTGGCTTGATCCGCGAGTGAGGTCGCAATGATATTCACGCCCCTCAGACGCGCCGTCATGGAGGATACGTTCGGCGGCGGCACGGCCACCAAAGGCCGCAGCCTGATTCAGAACGCGATGCTCCGCTTTCGGCGCAATCGGGCCGCTGTCGCCGCCACGATCATTCTCGCTCTGTTGATCATGGTGGCGCTGTTCGGTCCCTATTTCATCCCGTTCAATTACGAAGATCCGGATTGGGCGGCGTTTCGCGCGCCGCCATCGATCGAGAGCGGGCATTATTTCGGCACCGACCAGAACGGCCGCGACCTGTTGGCCCGCACGCTGTACGGGACGCGCGTGTCGCTCGCCGTCGCCCTGGTCGCAACGCTGGTGTCGATCGTCATCGGCGTCACCTATGGTGCCGTCGCCGGCTATGTGGGCGGCCGGGTCGACCAGGCGATGATGCGCTTCGTCGATATCATGTATGCACTGCCCTACATCCTCTTCGTCATCCTGTTGATGGTGATTTTCGGCCGAAACGTCTATCTGCTCTTCGCCGCGATCGGCGCGCTGGAATGGCTGACAATGGCCCGCATCGTGCGCGGGCAAACCCTGTCTATCAAACAGCGCGAATTCATCGAGGCGGCGCGGGCATCCGGCCTCGGCACGCCGGCGATCATCTTCAAGCACATCGTTCCGAACCTCGCCGGTCCGGTGGTCATCTATGCCGCTCTGACGGTTCCGGAGATCGTCGTGACGGAGAGTTTCCTGTCCTATCTCGGCTTCGGCGTGCAGGAGCCGCTGACATCGCTCGGCACGCTGATCGCCGAGGGCGCCAATGTGTTCGAGGTGCTGCCGTGGCTGTTGTGGTTCCCGGCGGCTTTTCTCGTCACGCTTTTGCTCAGCCTGCTGTTCATCGGCGACGGCCTGCGCGACGCTTTCGACCCGAAGGACCAGTGATGAACAACATTCTCGATATCCGCGATCTCCGGGTCGAATTCGATACCGAGGACGGCGTTGTGCATGCGGTGCGTGACGTCAACTGCCACATCAAGCCGGGCGAATGCCTCGGCATTGTCGGCGAGTCGGGTTCCGGCAAGAGCCAGACCTTCCTCGCGGCCATGGGGCTGCTCAGTCGCAATGGTCGGGCGCGGGGCACGATCGAATTCAACGGCCGGAACCTCGTCGGCATGTCCGTGTCGGAACTGAACACGATCCGCGGCAACAAGATGTCGATGATCTTTCAGGATCCGCTGACGTCGCTGACGCCGCATATGCGCATCGGCCAGCAGATGCGCGAGGTGCTTGGCGCCCATCGCGGCATGACCGAACGGGAGGCTGACGCAGCCTGTCTGCGCTGGCTCGAGCGCGTGCGCATCCCCGAAGCCGGTCGGCGATTGCGGCAATACCCGCATGAATTGTCCGGCGGCATGCGCCAGCGAGTGATGATCGCCATGGCCATGCTGTGCGGTCCTGACCTGCTGATCGCCGACGAGCCGACCACCGCGCTGGACGTGACCATCCAGGCCGAGATCCTCGACATCATGGACGAATTGCGGCGCGACCGTGGCACCGCCATCGCGTTGATCACGCACGATATGGGCGTGGTGGCGCGCATGTGCGACCGGGTTCAGGTGATGCGCCACGGAACCTATGTGGAGGAGGGGACGGTGGAGCAGATCTTCTACCGACCCAGCCATGACTATACCAAGAAACTGCTCGAGGCCGTGCCGCGCATCGATCCGGGCGGTGGCAGCGAGACCCAGGTCAAGCCCCATGTGCCGACCGGCCATCCGGGCGATTTCCTCAAGGTCAGGGACATGAAGGTCGAGTTCAAGATCGCCCGAGGCCTGCTGGCGCGCCCGGCGATCCTGCAGGCCGTCGACGGCGTCAGCTTCGATCTGATGGCCGGCGAAACGCTTGGTATCGTTGGCGAATCGGGCAGCGGTAAATCGACGCTCGCCCGTGCGATCCTGCAACTGATTCCGCCGACCTCCGGTACGGTGACCTGGCTTGGGTCGCCGCTCAACGCGCTGGACCGGGAAGCCCTTAAGGCAAAACGCAGCGATCTCCAGATCGTGTTCCAGGATCCGCTGGCAAGCCTCAACCCGTCAATGACCATCGGCGCGTCGATCAAGGAACCCTTGACCGTTTTCGAACGACACCTGTCGCAGGCGGAGATGCGCGTTCGCGTGGCCGAGATCATGGAGCGGGTCGGTCTCGAACAAACGCTGATCAACCGCTATCCGCACGAAATGTCGGGCGGCCAGAACCAGCGGGTCGGCATCGCGCGGGCGACGATCGCAAAACCAAAGCTCGTCATATGCGACGAGGCGGTCTCGGCACTCGACGTGTCGATCCGGGCGCAGATTCTGGCGCTGCTGATGGATCTGCAAGAGGATTTCGACCTGTCGTTCATCTTCATTTCGCACGATCTTTCGGTCGTCTGGGAGATTTCGCACCGCATCATGGTGCTTTATCTCGGCACCATCGTCGAACTCGCAGACCGCAATGCGCTGTTCGCCGATCCGCAGCACCCGTATACAAGACAGCTCATTTCCGCTGTGCCGATCCCCGATCCGAAGGTCGAGCGTGGCCGAAAGCGTATCAAGTTGAAGGGCGAACTTGCGTCACCCATGGACCCGCGCGCGAGGATGCGTTTCCTGCCGTCGAAAGTGTCGCTGGCCGATCAGGGCTATGTGCCGAAGCTGGAGGAAAGCGCGCCCGGCCACTTCGTCGCGGAACATGATCCGATCGAGCAATTGCTGGCAAGCTGAGCTTCTTATCCGCGGTTGGCACTGCCGGCGATGAAGGTTTGCGTGTGCCACTTGCCGAAAGGCGCACCGGCGATGAGCCGCCCGTCCGTTTGAGCTGTGTCCGCGCAAGAGTGCCACATTGGTCGTCGCCGCGTTCGCCGTTGGGCTCGAACGATTGACGCCTTCAATAGCTTACCATCGACGAAGACGAGTCGTGCCGGCTCATGCGCCAGCCGGTATTCTTAAGTTCAATAACCGGGTTTTTTGACAGTTCGCCCCTCTCTCGGATTGGCGGATAGAATTACGGGTGCGGAACAGGGCTTTCCGTATGTGGATGCCCAAAACGCAGAAAGCTCGCAACCCGTGCAGCGGTTGCGGTCCCGTGGGCCGTTCGCTCAGCAAAAAACGGTTGGCACCGTGCGCGAGAGGAGCGGTCGCTTGTAGATGTCGGCGGAGCGTGTGAGTCAGGACAGGGTATTCTTATGAGCAAAAACCCGGTTCGAAGCAGGTTCGCTGTCATCCCCAGGATTGTATCCTATGCATTCCTGGTTGTTCTCTGCACCGTCCTGATTTCAGCGGCGTTTCCCCCGGTCTTCGGACCCAAATCCGTACGCGCTGTGGTGAACGCACCCGTCACCGCGTTGAGCAGCCCTATCAGCGGTCGCGTGCTTTACACCGGACAGACCAATGCCATCGCGACGATCGTCAACGACAGAGTCGATCAGACCACACTGATCCATCTGAAAATCGAACTGGCGAGGGCAGAGCATGATTTGGCGTTTAACGAGGCCATGCTGCCCGATCTGAAACGACGTCTGGCGGACCTCGAGAAGGAGTTCGAGGCGCTGCGTGATGCCGATATCGTCCGGACGACAAACGATCTGCGCCATGCACAGATCAGGTTGGAGTTGGCCACATATGATGCCGACAATCAGAAAATCGTATCAGGGCGCAAGCTGCATCTGAATGCAAAGGGGGTCCATCCGGGGTCTAAGAGTGAGTTCCAAAACGAAATTCACCTGCAGGATGCGCTTGTTCAGTCGGCCAAAATCGAGTTGGAAATCGTTAGAACCAACCTTGAGTATGCCAGGCAGGGTGTTTTCGTCGGCGAGGGCCGCGAATCCCTGCGGCACCTGCAGCAGGAAATTCGCGTCCGCACGGCCGAACTGGGTTCGCTGTCAACCGAGACCGTCCATCAGAAAAATCGAATCGCCGAACTGCGATATCTGGTTAATCGCGAGCAGCAACATGTCGATCTTCTCGAACGTGCCCTCATCGCAGCCGATCCCACGGCGGTGGTCTACAAGACGCTTCGCGAGCCGGGCAGCCAGGTGCACGCGGGTGACGAGGTCGCCGAGGTGCTAAGGTGCGAGGAGGCGTTTGTCGTCGCGATCTTCTCCGAACGGCAAGCGCAGCAACTGATGCAGGGCTCCTCCAACGTGATCATCAACAACCCTGAATGGGCCGGGTCGGTCGACGGCAGGGTGATGCGTCTCGTCCCTCGCACGACGCAGCGCGTGGATCGAGACTATGCGGTGCCATTCCCGGCCACGGAGAGGCGTGAGCTCTATGCATATGTGAAGCCAAACAGTGCTGACCTGCCGACACTCGAGGGTGGCGGCTTGTGTTCGGTCGGGGCCTGGGTGACTGTTGCATCACGGCCTGATTGGATCGATCGGACCCGCGAGCAGGTGCATGCCGGTCTCATGGCGTTTGTGCATAACACACTGATGTGGGCAAGCTTTCCAGCAATGCGCAACACGGACCAGCAGCGCGTCGAGGCACCGGTAGCGGCGCTCGATCGTTCATCCGCCTCAAACAGCAGACCCTAAACCCACAATGAGCCGATTGTGTCATTCGTCGCCGACGGAAACCTGAACAGCGTCCTGCTGTTCAACCTCGGCGTGCTTGTCGCCTGTCTGGTCTACGGGCGGCTGGCGGATCCGGCGCAATGGCACCATCGCATCATCTATTGCGGAATCGTAGTTTTTCTGCTGGCAGCTTATCTGTTCTGGCGCAGCACCGAAACCCTGCCGGCTCCTGAACTGTCGTTGCGCGGCATCTGGCCGTATGCCTTCTATCTTTTTGAAACCCTCGCCATCGTGTGTGCCGGGGGATACGTCATCACGTTTTTGCGAATGACTGACCGCTCGGCGGAGGCCGATGCGGCCGAATCCGAGCTGTTGCGGACCGGTCGGTTTCCAACGGTCGATGTATTCATCTGCACCTACGACGAGCCGCTGAGCGTGCTGGAAAAGTCGATCGTTTCGGCGCAATTCATGAACTACCCGTGTCACACCGTCTATGTCTGCGACGACACACGTCGGCCTGAAATCAAGGACTACTGCGACAGGATCGGCGTTAATTACCTCACCCGTTCCGACAATCGACATGCGAAGGCGGGGAACCTGAACAATGCCCTTAGACAGACCAATGAAATGGACGCCCCCTCCGAGCTGATCATGGTGCTCGACGCCGATTTCGCAGTGGAGGAACGGTTCCTGCAGCGCGTTGTCGGCATGTTCAGGCGATCCGAAATCGGCATCGTGCAGACCCCACAATTTTTCTACAATTCCGAATCCGCTTCAACACAACCTGGGCATCAGAAAGACATTCACGGATGACCAGAGGGTGTTTTTCGACGTGACCCAACCCGCCAAGGACGCTGATGGATGTGCCTTTTGTGTCGGGACGAGTTTCGTGATCCGGCGGTCAGCCGTCAACGCCATCGGCGGCTTCCCGGACGAGGTCATAACCGAGGATTTGTGGCTGACCTACCGTTTGATGGAGATCGGATACGTTACCCGCTGGCTCAATGAGCGGCTGAGCGTCGGTCTGTCTGCCGAGGGGGTCGCCGAGTACACGACGCAGAGAACCCGCTGGTGTCATGGCACGTTCCAGGTCGCGTTGCTGAAAAACGGGCCTTTGTTTGGCGGCAGGTTCACGCTGAAGCAGCGATTGCATTTTATCAATGGCATATTGCACTGGCTCAGCAAGCCTTATCTGATCTGTGTTCTTCTGGCGCCGAGCATCTACTGGTTGTTCGATGCTTCAGTCATCGCGGCCGATGAGTTGTTGTTTCTGAAGTACAGCGCATCCGTCGCCATCGTCTGCTGGGCGTATTCGTCCTGGATCTCCGGTGGCCGCACGGTTCCCGTGTTCACCGAGATCTCGCAGTTAATTGCGGCCCTGCCGGTCAGTCTGACGCTGGCTGGCGTGCTGCTCCGTCCATTGGGAAAGCCCTTCAAGGTGACGCAAAAGGGTGGCGATCGCTCAAAGATACGGGTTCATTGGCCATCGGCGCGCTTCTTCGCGTTTGTCGCAGCACTGACCGGTCTTGCGATGCTGATGGCCGCCATATCCTGGGATGCGCCGACCAGCTACTCGGACCCTGAAATCCTGCATTTCATCTGGGCCGCGATCGCGCTGTTCCTCGCCGCGATGTGTCTGATTGTCTGCGTTGAACGCCCGCGTGACGGTCGAGACGAGTTGGTCGAGATCAATCTCGACAGCTGGATGCACAGCAACTACGCGACCCGGCCAGTGCGCATTTCCGGGCTGTCTGCCGATCACATCAAACTATCAGGCATTGAAGAGTGCAATGCGGCAGCATCGGCAGTGTTTCTGCCGTGCGCCGGTTGGGTCAGGCTCGACAATTTCGCGGCGCGCGCGCCTGGCGTGTTCTCGATACGACCAGCTTTCCGTCAACGTGTAGGGATCCTGCGGTTTCTGTTCCGCACCGCACCCGACACCATCGCCAAAACCGGCAACATGCTGGGAACACTGCGCGGGGTTTTTAGACGTGTGTTCATTGCACCTTAGCCAAAGGTACCGCGGCTTCAGCGCTCAAGTTCTACAAAGCGGGGACAAGGCAATGGAAACGTCTCTATTCCGGCAATGGAAGGTGGCGTCAATGCAGATCGCCTAATCCGGTAGCGGAATGAACTCCTCGGTGTCGCCGGGCGGCAGTTGGAAGCGCCCGTGCTGCCAGTCGCCATCGGCCCAGGCCCGCTTGGCGGCGTCGATCTTTTCGCGCGAGGAGGCCACGAAGTTCCACCATATATAGCGGGGACCGCCGAGCGTGGCCCCGCCAAGGAGCATGAGCCGCGCGCCGTCGGGGCCCGCCTTGAGGGTCATGGCATCGCCCGGTCGAAACACCATCATTCGTCCGGCGTCAAAGCGTTCGCCGGCAATCTCCACCGAGCCTTCCAGCACATACGCGCCGCGGTCCTCATGGTTGTCCGGCAGCGGCAGCAGCGCCCCGGGGGTGAGCGCGGCATCGGCATAAAACATGTCGGAAAAGGTGCTGACCGGCGCGCGCTCGCCCCAGGCGTTGCCGATGATGAGCCGGACCGTCTTGCCTTCGCCCTCGATCAGAGGCAGGACATCACGGCCGTGATGTTCGAAGGCGGCGTTGGTGTCTTCCGCCGCATCGGGCAGCGCGACCCATGTCTGGATACCGAACAGCGTATTGGGTTTCTTGCGGGTCTCCGCGCTGGTGCGCTCCGAATGGGTGATCCCGTCGCCGGCGATCATCCAGTTTACTTCGCCCGGATAGATCATCTGATCGGTGCCGAGCGAATCGCGATGCTGGAATTCGCCCCTGAAGAGATAGGTTACCGTGGCCAGCCCGATATGCGGATGCGGCCGGACGTCGATACCCTGGCCGGTAAGAAACTCCGCCGGTCCCATCTGATCGAAAAAGATAAACGGTCCGACCATCTGGCGTTGCGATGACGGGAGCGCGCGCTTGACTTCGAAACCACCGATGTCGCGGGCACGCGGCACGATCTGGGTCTCGATACTGTCGAGGTCGCCGGCCTCGATGCATTTCGGTTCGACCGCGGGGTTCCAGCTCATGTCCGTCCTCCTCCTATCATCTTCATTTCAGAACGTCGGCAAATTCCGGATGACGCCGAAACTGCGCAGCGGCAAAGGGACATAGCGGCATGATTTTCAAACCTTTCGCGCGGGCGTCCTCGACCGCCTTTTCGACCAGCTTCAATCCGACGCCCTGTCCGCGATAGGCATCGGGGACGTCGGTGTGATCGATGATGATAAGCGCAGCGCCGGCCTTCGAAAAGGTCATCTCCGCCAGCGGTCCGCCGCCCTGCCGGTAAACATAGCGGCCCTTGCTGCCGCTTTCCTCAAGCGTGATCTGCGGTTGTGCGTCCATGCGTCCGGTCCCATCCAATTCCCGTTTCGCATATAGGATGGAAGCAGGCGTGCGGAACGCGCGAAACACACTGTTCAACGTTTCCGCCCAATCCCGGGGTTGGCCGCACGCGGTGGTCCTTTGCCGGCGCCAAAACCGAATTCGTCGACCTATATGTGCGCCGGCTCCTCGGTAACCGAAGCAAAGTGTGGATGCGGCGAAGGTTCTATTGATTGTGTCGGATTGTCGTGCTAACCCTCAGGTTGCAAAGAAGCCTTGTCAACCGAAGAGGCCACCTCAAGGAAGGCAGCGGTTTCTTCGTTTATCTTCCTATCGGATTCCAGCTTGACCGCCGCTTCCTGCGGCGGTCCTTTTTTTAGTGGTCTCCGTTTGGCGGCGATTCGCGTCAAATCGGGGCAGCTACGCGGTCATTTGATCCAACACCGTATCGTCCGCCGGGGCCGAAGCCGAACATATCATAACGCCCTCAGCAACTACTTCAGCTCAGAGGCCCGTGTGATGATATGGGTGGCAAGGCCGTATTCCACCGCCTCCTTGGCCGACAGCCAGAAGTCGCGGTCGGTGTCTTTTTCAATCCGCTCCAGATCCTGACCGGTCGCCTCTGCGAAGAGCCGGTTGAGACGGTCCTTCATCAGGGTGATCTCGCGTGCCTGGATTTCGATATCGGTGGCCTTGCCACCGATTCCGCCGCTCGGCGCATGCAGAAGAAAGCGCGTGTTGGGCAGGGTGTAGCGGTCTTCCTTGTCCGCCGCGATATAGATCAACGCACCGGCGCTGGCGACCCAGCCCGACCCCAGAACACGCGCGCGCGGACTGATGAATTTGATCGTATCGTGGACCATGTCGCCCGATTCCACATGGCCGCCGGGAGACGAGATAATGACGGTGATCGGATCATCGCTGGCATTGGCAAGCGCCAGGAGGTTGATGCAGACCTTTTCGGCGAGCGTGTGATTGATCTCACCGGTCACCATGACGATGCGCGATTCGAAATAGTGCTTGCCGATCAGCCAGGACCCGGCGGGTTCGCTCTTGGTCTGTTCTTCGCCTTCGTCGAGACGGGTGTAGGCATATTTTCCAATCATTCTCTCATTCCCTCAAACGACCCAAACAAGTGGCGCTGCGGTGCCAAACGCCGCCGGCCTTTTGCAGATGGGGTCCGTCAGCAGCAAATCAATGCGTCGGATGCGGCCATGCCATGCCGGGCAGGACGACGTCAACGTAAAACGGCTGACCCCATCTTGTCGCGTGGCGTTTACGGGCAGACCCGCTTGCCAGATGTCCGTTGGGCCGTAAGATGGACGGAGCAGGCATCCGGGAGGACCAGGCCATGCTGACCGTGCTTGGCAGACGCAGTTCTTTCAATGTCCAGAAAGTTACCTGGCTACTGGACGAACTCGACTACCCGCACCGTCACATCGAATTGGGCGGTGCCTTTGGCGGCCTTGACACGCCGGAGTTCCGACTGATGAACCCGCACGGCAAGGTGCCAGTCGTCAAGGATGGCGACCATATCGTGTGGGAATCCCACGCCATTCTGCGCTACCTTGCCGCGCGCTACGGTGGCGATGCGCTATGGAGCGTGGATCCAGGCATCCGCTCGAAGGCCGATCAATGGATGGACTGGTCGCAGACGACCTTGCAGAACAGCTTCATCAACGGCGTGTTTTGGGGCTTTTATCGAACCCCGGAGCTGCAGAGGGACAAGGCCGCCGTTGCGCGCAGCATCGAGCAATGTGCGGTGCATTTCCGTCTCATCGACTCCGTGCTTGAACGGTCACCCTACATGCTTGGCGAGGCGCTGTCGCTTGCCGATATTCCGATCGGCACGCATCTCTATCGTTATTTCGAACTCGATATTGAGCGGCCGGACGTGCCGAATGTCGCGGCCTATTATGAGCGTCTGCAAACAAGACCAGCATACCGGAAAAACGTCATGGTACCGTTCGACGAAATGTACGGTCGCCTCGAATTCTGAAAAAGCTGATGCCGCATGGCAGGCTGCTTTGACGACCTTGAAAACGCCCCGTCGCATCGCCACATTTATTTGGTGAGGGACGACCCTGCACATTCCCCAAAATCGATAAGGACGGCCTTGTCACCTTAACGGAGGCAACAATGTCCTGGTTTCTTCTTTTTCTGGCAGGGCTGCTGGAAATCAGCTGGGCCGTCGGTCTGAAATACACCGATGGATTTCGCAATCTCATGCCCACGGCCGCGACCGCAGGCGCCTTGATTGTCAGTGTCGCTCTGCTCGGCCTGTCGATGCGGACCTTGCCGCTCGGAACCGCCTATGCCATCTGGACCGGCATTGGCACGCTGGGCACCGTCATCATCGGCATGATGGTTTTCGGCGAATCGACCAGTGCTGCACGGCTTGGCTGTATCGCGCTGATCATAGCGGGTATCTGCGGCTTGAAGCTGACCACATAAACATCGGTGGAAACTGACATGGAAGCCCGCGCGGCGGCCATCTCCGCGCGGGCTGCTCTCTTTAATCGAGTGTCAAATTGTTCCCATAAAACACCGTTATTAATAGGTTTTTTCAAAAGGCAAACGGCCGTCACAAATGCGCTGGATTTCGCTGCGGCTTCGTGTCTATACTTCGGTCAACCCTTGGATTTTTCACAAGGTGACATACGATAACTCGGGGAGATTTCCATGTCATTTCACAGAAGCCTCATTGGGGCTGCGCTTCTGGCTGGCGCCTTCGCCACACCGGTTTGGGCTGACGGCACGTTCAAATTCGCGTTTCAGGGAACGCTCAAATCCCTCGATCCCTACTCGCTGAATGAAACCTTCACCCTCGGTACCCTTACCAACGTCTATGAGGGTTTGACGCGACGCGGCCCGAATCTGGAGATCATGCCGGCACTGGCGGAAAGCTGGGAGGTCATAGAGCCGACTCGTTGGCGCTTTCACCTGCGTGAGGGCGTCAAGTTCCACAACGGCAATGATTTCACCGCCGCCGATGTTGTGTTTTCGGCCGATCGCGTCCGCGCGGAAGGATCGGACTTGAAGACCCGCATTCCGGCCGATGCCAAGTTCGAGATCGTCGATGACAACACGGTCGACGTGGTGCTGACTTCGCCGAATCCGATTCTTCACTATGAGTGGGACAGCTGGGCCATCATCGACAAGGAATGGGCCGAAGCGACCGATTCGGTGCGCGTGACATCGGCGTCCGACGATGCCGCGACGACAATCTCGCTGGAAGCCAACGGCACGGGGCCGTTCAAGATCACGAATCACGATTCGGGCGTGAAAACGACATTCGAAGCGAATCCGGATTGGTGGGATTCGGCCAACAAGAATTTCAATGTCGACACCGTCGAGTTCTCGACGATCGCCTCGGACGCGACTCGCGTCGCGGCCCTCCTGTCCGGCGAAATGGATCTCGTCTATCCGGTCCCGGTGCAGGACATCAAAAGGGTGAATGACAATTCGGCGACCCAGGCGCTGACCGGTCCCGAATTGCGGACCATCTTCCTCGGCATGGACCAGAGGCGCGACGAATTGCTCTATTCCGATGTCGAGGGCAAGAACCCCTTCCAGGACCAGCGGGTCCGCGAGGCGTTCTACCAGGCGATCGATATCGAGGCCATCAAGAGCAAGGTGATGCGCAACCTGTCGACCCCGTCGGCGATCATGATCTCGCCTTTCATGTTCGGCAATGCCGATCAGTTCAGCCGCATGTCTTACGATCCGGACGCCTCGAAAAGACTGCTTTCCGAGGCCGGCTATCCTGACGGTTTCGAAGTCGGCATGGACTGTCCGAATGACCGCTATGTCAATGACGAGGCGATCTGCCAAGCCGTCGCAGCCATGTTGGCCCGTATCGGCGTGAAGGTGAACCTTAATTCGCAACCGAAGGCCCAGTATTTCGCCAAGGTTCTCGCATCGGGCGGGTTCGACACGTCCTTCTATCTGCTTGGCTGGACGCCCGGCTCCTTCGACTCCTGGAACGTGTTGACCAACCTGCATGGCTGCCGCGATGACGCGGGCAATGGCGGCCTGTTCAATCTCGGCGGCTACTGCAACGAAGAGGTCGATAAGCTGTCCGCACAGATCCTGGTGGAGAACGATCCTGAAAAGCGGCTCGATCTGGTCACCCGGGCCTACAAGATAACCACCGGTGACACCGCCTATATCCCGCTGCACCAGCAGGGTCTTGCGTGGGGCGTGGGCGATGATGTCGAGCTTGTCCAGCGCGCCGACAACGTGCTGATGCTCTATCACGTCAACAAAAAATAGACATCGAGCCGGGCCCCTGATCAGGGGCCCGGCTTTTTCCCATGCTCGCATTCACAATCCGGCGCCTTTTCCAATCCATTGTGGTGATGCTCGTCGTCAGCTTCATCGCGTTTGTGATGTTTCGCTTCATCGGCGATCCGGTCGACCAGATGGTCGGCCTGGAGACGACGATCCAGGAGCGCGCGCAACTGCGCGAACAACTCGGGCTTAACGATCCGCTGCCGGTTCAATTCTGGCGTTTCGTTTCCGATGCCGCGCGCGGCGATCTCGGCATTTCCTATCAGTATAAACGTCCGGTCGCGCAGATGATCAGCGAAAGACTGCCGGCCACATTGGAACTGTCTTTCGTCTCGGCGCTGTTTGCCCTGCTGACCGGCATACCGATGGGTGTCTACACCGCCTTGCGCCGCGACAGCTTCCTGTCGCGCGCCTTCCTGACGGTCTCGCTGATCGGCATTTCGCTACCGACCTTTCTGATCGGGATCCTGCTGATCTTCATCTTTTCGGTGCATCTGCAGTGGCTGCCCAGTTTCGGCCGCGGCCAGGTCATCGATCTCGGCTGGTGGAGCACAGGCTTCCTGACGGTCTCCGGCCTGAAGGCGCTGATCCTGCCGTCGATCACGCTCGGACTGTTCCAGATGACGCTGATCATGCGGCTGGTGCGCTCCGAAATGCTGGAAGTGCTCAGGACCGATTACATCAAATTCGCACGGGCAAGGGGGCTGAGGGACCGCGCCGTCAATTTCGGCCACGCCTTGAAAAATACACTGGTCCCGGTCATCACCATCACCGGCTTGCAACTCGGGTCGATCATCGCCTTCGCGATCATTACCGAGACCGTCTTTCAATGGCCGGGCATGGGCCTGTTGTTCCTGCAGGCCGTACAGAATGTGGATATTCCCATCATGGCGGCTTATCTGCTGCTGATCGCCTTCCTGTTTGTCGCCATCAACCTCTTGGTTGACATGCTTTACGTGGTGGTCGATCCGCGCATTCGAATCGCGGGGAACGAGGCATGAGCGTGCTCGGAACGCCGACGGAGGGGCACGGCTTCTGGGGCCGGGTGTTCAATTCCGACATGTGGTACTCGTTTACCCGGTCCTGGATCACCATGATCGCCGCTGCCGTCACGCTGATGATCTTCCTGGCGGCGCTGTTCGCGCCGCTTTTGGCGCCGCAGAATCCCTTCGATCTCGCCACGCTGTCGCTGTTGGATTCGCTGACGCCTCCGGCCTGGGAGGAAGGAGGCGATCCGCGCTTCCTGCTTGGCACGGACGACCAGGGCAGGGGCATTCTGTCCACCATTCTCTACGGATCGCGCATTTCGCTTGCCGTCGGCTTCGCGTCCGTGTTGTTCGCGGCGGTGCTCGGCATCAGCCTTGGCCTACTCGCCGGCTATGCCGGCGGCCGCACCGACTCCGTCATCATGCGCATTGCCGATGTCCAACTCAGTTTTCCGGCGATTTTGATTGCGCTCCTGATCGATGGCTCAGTGCGGTCCGTGCTTGGCGGCATCGACCGCGAGCAATCGGCTTTCTACGTGCTGGTCGTCTCGATCGGGCTGTCGTTCTGGGTGCAATATGCGCGGACTGTACGCTCCTCGACTCTTGTCGAGAAGAACAAGGAATATGTCCAGGCGGCGCGGCTGATCGGTCTGCATCCGATATGGATCATGGCGCGTCACGTCCTGCCAAATGTCATGGGTCCGGTGTTGGTGATCGCCACCATCAATCTGGCGCTGGCCATCATTACCGAGGCGACGCTGTCCTTCCTGGGGGTCGGCATTCCGCCGACACAGCCCTCGCTGGGCACGATGATCCGTATCGGCAATGATTTCCTGTTTTCGGGCGAGTGGTGGATCACTATCTTCCCGGGCGCCACGCTTGCCGTGCTGGTGCTGGCGGTCAATCTGCTTGGCGACTGGCTGCGCGATGCGCTCAATCCGCGGCTGAGGTGATCGATGAGCGACGTTTTGCTGTCCGTCCGTGATCTGGTCGTCGAATTCCCAACCCGCGTAGGCGTGCTGACCGCTGTCGACCGCGTCAGCTTCGACATTCGCCAGGGCGAGGTGTTGGGCGTCGTCGGTGAATCCGGTGCCGGCAAGTCGATGACCGGCGCCGCCATTATCGGTCTCATCGAACCGCCCGGACACGTTGCCGGCGGGTCCGTCCATATCGCCGGGGAACGCATCGACCATCTGCCGGCCGAGACCATGCGCCACGTGCGCGGCAAGCAGATCGGCATGGTGTTCCAGGATCCACTCACCTCGCTCAATCCGCTGTATACGATCGCCCAGCAACTGATCGAGACGATCCGCACCCATCTGCCGATGAACGAGGCACAGGCGCGTGAGCGGGCGATCGCGCTGCTGGACGAGGTCGGCATTCCGGCCGCCTCGCGCCGGATCGACGACTACCCGCATCAGTTTTCCGGCGGCATGCGGCAGCGCGTGGTGATCGCGCTTGCTCTGTGCGCCGAACCGCGGCTCGTCATCGCCGACGAGCCGACGACGGCTCTCGACGTTTCCGTGCAGTCGCAGATCATCGACGTTTTGAAACGCATGTGCGCCGATCACGGCACCGCCATCATGCTGATTACCCATGACATGGGGGTGATTGCGGAGGCGGCCGACCGTGTCGCCGTGATGTATGCCGGACGCGTCGCCGAGATCGGTCCTGTGCGCGATGTCATCAAACATGCCAAACATCCCTATACGCATGGCCTTATGGGCTCTATTCCCACCCTGATGCATGACGAGGACCGGCTGACGCAGATTCCTGGCTCGATGCCGCGACTGACCGAAATACCGCCCGGCTGCGCCTTCAGCCCGCGCTGTCCCAAGGCCTTCGAGCGCTGCTTCAGCGACCAGCCGCAGCCGGTTGACGTTGAGGGCAGGCAGGTGGCCTGCCTGCTTTACGATGAAGGAGCGGCGCGGTGAGCGAAGCCCTCGTCAAAGTCGAAAATCTCAGCCGCGTTTTCGATGTTTCGAAACCGTGGCTCAATCGAGTCCTGGAAAATGACGAGAAGAAGTTCCTGACTGCCGTCAACGATGTCAGTTTCGAGATTCGGCGGGGCGAGACCTTCGCGCTTGTCGGCGAATCCGGATCCGGCAAGTCGACAATCGCGAAACTGATCGTCGGGCTGCTTGCCGCGAGTTCCGGCCGCATCTTTTTCGACGGAACCGATATCGCGACGCGGGGCGGGGCGGCGATGCGGCAGATCAGAAGTCGTTTTCAGATGATCTTCCAGGATCCGTTCGCCAGTCTCAATCCGCGCTGGCGAGTCAGGGACATCATTGCGGAGCCGATTCGCACATTCGGTATCGAGGGCAGTGGCAAGGTGTGGGAAAAACGTGTCGACGAATTGCTGTCGACCGTGGGTCTGTCACCAAGCGATGGCAGCAAATATCCGCATGAGTTTTCCGGCGGTCAACGGCAGCGCATCGCCATTGCCCGGGCCTTGTCGGCGCGGCCCGAGTTCATTGTCTGCGACGAACCGACCTCCGCGCTGGACGTGTCGGTCCAGGCGCAGATCCTTAATCTGATGCGCGATCTGCAGGACGAATTCCGTCTGACCTACCTGTTCATCAGCCATGACCTGTCGGTGGTGCGACACATGGCGAGCCGCATCGGCGTGCTCTATCTCGGCCGCCTTGTGGAGGTGTCCGAAGGCAAGACGCTTTTCCGACGGCCGCAGCATCCCTATACGCGCATGCTGCTGGACGCGGTGCCCGATCTCGAAATGGCCGGTCGCCTGCGCAAGCCGGCGGAAGGTGAGATTCCCAATCCGATCGACCCGCCAAGCGGCTGCGCCTTTCATCCGCGCTGTCCGTTTTGCTTCGAGCGGTGCCGGATAGAGACGCCGACGCTGACAGCCAACACCGCGGGCGAGGCGGCCTGTTTCGCAGTCGATGAAGAACGGGTGTGACCCGTCGGCCTCTTGCGGAGACCAATTGCCTAACCGATTGTGTAGGCGCTTGCATGCGCAGGAACCTTGAGATCCGGCAGATTGCGCGGATCCGGTTCCGGCTCGCCGACGACCTGAAGGATCGGAACGACCCCAGCCCAGATCGGCAACGCGTAGTCCTCCTCGTCATCGACCGGGCCGCCGGCCCGTATCTTTGCCGACGCCTCCTCGATCGGCAGGGACAGCAGGGTCGTTGCCTTGACTTCCTGATCCGTCATCGGGCGCAGCATGTCCCAGCGCCCCGGAAACAGCGTATCGACGAAGATCTTGAACTTCTCCGCCTTGACCGCAGGGTCGGAGATCTTGGTCGCCGTGCCATAGAGCATGACCGAGCGGTAATTGGCGGAATGATGGAAGGCCGAACGGGCGAGCACCATACCGTCGATTAGCGACACTGTTAGACAGACATCCATCCCCGCGGCGTTTCGCAGCGCGCGGCTGGCGCTCGACCCATGCCAGTAGACATGATCGCCCTCCCGCCACTGTATGGTTGGTGTGACGGCTGGCTTGCCGTCAATGAGATAACCGACATGGCAAAGCGGCGTTGCATCGAGGATGGCGTTGATGGTCTCCCGGTCATAGTGACCGCGTTTGTGGGCGCGCTTGAGGCGGGTCCGTTTTGTGGCTGGCAGGACATCTGCTGGCATCGCTGTTTGTCTTTCCGTTGCTTCCGCAACCCGTATGGCGTTTAATTGGTACTGTGAAAATATCCATTTCATGAAAAAGCAAGCAGACCAATTTGAAAGACGTAACTCCCATGCCGGCATTGTTGCTGACATCCGACGACAGCCGTCCGCTGGTCGGGCAGATTTTTACGGCTCTGTCGCGGCAGATCGCATCGGGGCGGATCGCGCCGGGAACCCGCCTGCCGGCATCGCGCGTGCTGGCAAGCGAACTCGGCGTCTCGCGTTCGACCGTCGTGTCCGCCTATGATCAGTTGACGGCCGAGGGCTATCTGCGCGCGCGGCATGGCTCCGGGCACTATGTCTGCGATGTTGGCGACGCGGATGCGCTTTATGCCCTGTCTCCCTCGCGCGCCGTTGCCGACGTTGCGCCGCTGGCGCGAGGCGGCGGCAGACCGCTTTCTCCGGGGATTCCCGATATGCGTCTGTTTCCGCACGCCGCCTGGGCGCGGCATGTCGCACGCACGGCGCGTCAATCGGCCGAAGCGCTGCTTGAAACGGAGGATCGACGCGGATTGCCGCGTCTGCGCGCGGCGATCGCGACGCATCTGTCGGCCTGGCGCGGGATCGACGCATCGGCGGAGCGGATAATCATCACCGCAGGGGCGGGCGACGCGTTGGAGCTGGCGCTGCGGAGCCTGACGCAGGAGCGCCGCGACGTTGCGTTAGAGAATCCCACTTATCCGCCGCTCTATCGCACGGCGGCCAATATGGGCCTGAGGCTCCACTGGATGAATGTCGGTGAAGCGGGTGTCGCGCTTCCGGACCGATCGGCCAGGCCAGTGGTGACTGTCTTGACGCCGTCCTATCAGTTCCCACTGGGCGGCGCGATGCCGCGCAGCCAGCGGCTTGCTTTTTTGGAGCGGGCCGAGCGCGACGCTGGCTGGATCGTCGAGGATGATTTCGACAGCGAGTTTCGTTATGCCGGCCGGCCGATCCCGGCGCTGGCTTCCTTGGATCCCAACCAGCGTGTTATCTATGTTGGCAGTTTCTCGAAGATATTCTCGTCAGGTTTGCGCATCGGTTACATGGTGCTGCCGGAAAGTTTGCTGCCGTTGTTTGACGACACGCTGCTGCATTACGGCCAGCGCGCCTCGGTTGCCCCGCAATGGCCGCTGGCGTCCTTTATCGAGGACGGCAGCTTTCACCGCCACATAAGGCGTATGCGCAGGATCTACGGGGAGCGGCGCCAGGCCGTCGTCGATGTTCTGCGCGACCGGCTCCGCCCGCCGGTCTGGTTCGACGATCACCGGGCCGGCATGCAGATCGCCCTTCGCTTCCCACATGGCTGGGACGACCGTGCCTTGTCGGCGGAACTTGCGCGCGCCGGGATTGCCTGTCTGCCGCTTTCGGTCTTCTACCATCGGATGCCGGCTGAGCCTGGGCTGCTCATCGGGTTCAGCACGGTCACGCCGGAGGAGGCGCATCAACGACTTGACCGACTGATTGCCGCCATCGCCCGTCATCAACCAGACAGCCCGGCCTGAACGCAATCATCCCCCGGCTCGATGGACAAGGCATGGTACCGAAGGAGCGGAGAACGCAGCAATCGCCCGCTTTGGGTTTCAGTACGGCGCCGCAATTCTCGCAGTCGTAGAACCAGCGGCAAGCCTCAACGGGCATGGTTCCGGTTGCCATATGGCCGCATTGGGTGCAGGTAATCGTTGATACGAGCATGGGTGCGCATTCGGCATGACGTCTCCCTCATCGCGCCGCTGAGATACCGCGCAATATCGAAGTCAACCTTTACTTCACGGCGAGACCATCTCGTTTGCTTTCGTCGTCCGGCTCGACATGGATCGTCACCCGGGCGCCGGCGATTTCGCGCGCCAGCGCGGCCTCGATTCGATTGCAGATCGCGTGGGAGGCGGCAACGCTCATCGAACCATCCACGACGAGATGAAACTCGATGAAGGAGACATGGCCGGCGGTGCGGGTCTTGATGTCGTGCACTTCGATGGCGCCGTCCGCATTGGCGAGGATCGTGTCACGGATGCGCGCTCCGTCCTCTTCCTTGACCGCGCTGTCCATCAGCCCGTCGACCGAACTGGCGGTCACTTTCCAGCCTTGCCAGAGAATATGAATCCCGACGGCGATCGCAACGACCGAGTCGATGAATTGCCATCCGGTCAGGAGCACCAGGGCAAGCCCTGCCAGCACGCCGGCCGAAGTAACGACATCGGCAAGCACGTGACGGCCGTCCGCCTCCAGCGCCGGCGATCGGGCGCGCCGTCCCGCCGACACCAACACCCAGGCCCAGAAGCCGTTGATAACCGAGGCGACGGCGTTGACGGTCATACCGAGCGCGGGTGTCTGTAACCCATGCGGTTGGCGCAGGGCAGATACGGCTTCGTTGAAGATCAAAAACGCCGCCAGAAGGATCAACACGCCCTCGACCACGGCGGACAGATATTCCGCTTTGTAATGGCCGAAGGGGTGGCCTTTGTCCGCCGGCCGGTGACTAATGCGGATCGTGATCCAGGCAAGAGCGGCGGTAGCCACATTAACGATGGATTCGAGTGCATCGGAATAGAGGGCGACCGATCCGGTCAGGCGCCAGGCGGCCAGTTTCAGACCAAAGACGATTGTTGCAACGATGATCGACCAGCCCGCGAGACGGGAGAGACGGCGGCTGTCGGTCGTCGGGTTCTTCAATGGTCGTTCGATTCCGGTTCCTGCCGGCTGCGGCACCGAAGGATGCTGGTCGGCACGTTGGATGTTGTGTCCGCACGGGCGAAGGATGTACAATTTTTTCCGTCCCTTTCCAACACGCGACCGATCGGGCGCCGACAACCGAGGCAGGACCATGACGGAACGCCCTCTCTGGCAATGGAGCGCCTGCGAATTGGCCACCGCGATTGCGGAGGGCGACATCTCGTCGACGGAAGCGGTGACCGCCGCCGTCGGGCGCATGCGCGCGTGCAATCCCCACATCAATGCGGTGGCCGACGACCTTGGCGACTCCGCGATCGCGGAAGCCCGGGCGCTGGACGCGGCCAGAGATGCGGGGGAACGGCGCGGACCGCTGCATGGTGTTCCGGTGACCGTGAAAGAGAATGTCGATCAGAAGGATCGGGCCACGCCGAATGGCGTCACCGCCTTCAAGGACATCATTGCGCCGGACGATGCACCCGTGGTGTCCAACCTGAAAAAGGCGGGCGCCATCATCATCGGCCGCACCAACACGCCGGAATTCTCGATGCGCGTCACGACGGAGAACGAATTGCACGGACGCACCTACAATCCCTGGAACGACTGGGCCTCGGCCGGAGGGTCCTCCGGCGGCGCATCGGCCGCGGTCATGTCCGGCATGGGCGCTCTGGCCCATGGCAACGATATTGCCGGCTCGCTGCGCTTTCCCGCTGCTGCCACCGGTGCGGCATCGATCAAGCCGGGTCTCGGTCGCGTCCCGGCCTATAACCCTTCGGCCAAAGTCGAACGCGGCCTGCTGGCGCAACTCATGTCAGTCCAGGGTGTGATCGCGCGGGAGGTCCAGGATGTAAGGCTAGGTATTCGCGAACTGATGCGACCCGATCCGCGTGATCCGTGGATGGTCCCGATCCCGTTCGATGGTCCCGCCATCGAAGGCCCGCTCAAGGTGGCTTTCACCAAAAACACCTTCGAGTTCGACCTGCATCCGGCGGTCAGCCGAGCGCTTGATACGGCGCGGGACGCGCTTGCCGATGCCGGCTACGATGTGGTGGAATGCGAGCCGCCAATGCTTCGCGATATCGCAACCGAGGCCGGCCGCAGTCTGTTCGGCGAAATGCACGCGCTGCTAAAACCCGATATCGAGACGTATGGCAGCGCCACCATCAACGCCATTTTTGCGGATTACTTCGACTATTTCGGCTTCTATGAAGGCGACGATCTCCTCAAGGCCCTCGCCAAGCGCAGCTATTTTGCCAGGGAATGGTCGCTGTTTCTGGAGGCCTATCCTCTGGTGCTAACGCCTTTTCTGCCGCATCCGACCTATGCAGCCGGGCGGGATACAGATGGGATCGAGGGCGTTATTGAAGTGATCGGATCGGTGGTCTACGGCACTTCGATGAATTTCCTGGGGCTGCCGGCCGGCAATGTCCCGGCCAACGAAAATGAAGGCTTGCCGGTCGGTGTCCAGATCATTGGCCGGCGGTTTCGGGAGGATCTGATCCTCGATGCCTGTGAGGCGGTGGAGCAGCGAGTCGGCATTATGGCAGGGCGGCTTTTCGAGCGTGGATAGGATCGTCCGTCGCTCGGCGATTCGTTCATTCCCGGAGATCGCATGGGTGCGCTATCGGGTGATGCGTCTGACGGCCTCGTTGTTCCACGTCGTGCGCATGAAGATCAGCGCCAGCACGGCTGCCAGCAGGACAATATAGAAGGGCATGCGAATATCGACTGCCATCAACAGGCCGCCCAACAGCGACATAGCACCGGCGGCGAACGTGAAGCCGGCGGTTGTGACGCCCATCACCCAGCCTTGTTCGTCATCGCCGACGCTGGCGGAAAAAATGCCGAGCATTGCCGGATAGGCCACGCCGAAGCCGAAGTAAAACGTGGCGATGAAAACATAACAGAACAGCGGCAGCGGGGTGGCGACAAACAAGGCGGCGCTAACCGCCATGGTGACGCTTACCGTGGCGATAACCCTCCACTTTCCGAAACGGGCGAGGGCGGGTTCAACAAGGAATGTGCTTGATGTGGCGATGGCAATACCCAGCACCATCATGGCCATGCTGGTGCCGAACAGGCCGATCCCGAACCGGCTCGTCAGATAGTTGTCCATAAAGATATAGAACGACACATTGGCCATCATGAAGCAGAAATAGACGAGGAAAAGCCGGGCGACCAATGGCTTCTCCCGGATGCGCAACAGCAGCGTAAACAACTCGAGCGGATCGAAGACGAACTTTTCGCGCGTTTCGCGGATGTCCTTGAAGGAAAACTGGACCAGGACGATCGTCGCCAGCACCAGCAGCGTCGCGCAATAGATCGGCAAACGGACGCTGGCAAAGTCGCCAAGGATCGCCTTATCCGACAGCACCCCGCCGATGATCGGGCCGCCGACCATGCCGGCGCTGATGCCGGCGACGATGAAGCCCATGTTGCGCGCCTTTTCCGCGTCGTTGCGGCTGGCGTCGACCATTGCCGCCTGGGCGATCGGCTGGTTTCCGGCCGTAAAGCCAGTGATCGCCCGACCGAGGATCAGCATCCAGAGGCTGTTCATGAACAGCGCTGCGATGGTAATCAGATAACCTATCAGTGCTCCGAAAAGGCAGATCATGATGGCATTCTTGCGGCCGATCGTGTCGGAGAGCCTGGCGATATAGACGACGCCCAGAAACCAGCAGAGGAAGAAGACGCCAATCACCAGCCCGTAGTCGTAGTGCCGGGTAGCTTCCGGTGTCGAAACCGGCAGGAACACCAGTTTGGGATCCATTACCAATTCATTGATAATGGGAAACACCAAACCCTGTCCGATCAGATCGACAAAAACGACCGCAATAAGGGCGAATTTGGTAAGTGGTGACATAAATTGAATTCCCTCAACCGCGCCAACCTAACCAGCCGTTGTTCGGGTAACAATGTTTCATCGACTCAATTCATTTAGAACAGAGGCTTGTCGCGTTATTGAACCCGTTAGCCGTGCGAGTTCGTCGACGACCCATTTCACACAAACGCCGCGTTTGACGGCTACACCGTAAGACGTCTGATGAGACGGGCCATCTTGTCATTCGCGGTCACGGCCGGGAGCTGTTTCATGCCTGACGGACATCGAGTCGGACTGACGTTGGAAGAAGGCAAGGCAGCGCATCTGCGCCACAATGCCAGCCTGCAAAAACACTTCGATCTGATCAGCCACCTCGCGGTCGCGGCGATCCGGGCCCCAGCCCTGGCCGCTGTGGGTGGCATCGTCACCGCACTCGGCTATTACTCGTTAGACCACGGGCGAATGAGCGGTGGCGTGAACCACCTCGAAGCCGCACTGTTCTGGTTTCTGGTCGCTGTGTTTCTGACTGTGCTTGCGCCCGGCCTGTCCTATCTCGGCCAATATGCGCAGACGCAGGCGATGGCGGAGCAGGATCTGGACTTCACCAACCCTTATGTTCACGACAATTCACGTTCACGCAGCTTTAGCCGCCTTGGTCAATTCTGCCAGATTGCGGTTCTGGTTTCGGTCCTGGCGTCATACGCCGCCCTGGTCCTGGGTGCTGTTATGTTCCTGCGATTGATGAGCTGACGTCTCAAGTCGATTTCGGTAACGGATTTCCTGGCGGGAAAGCTGCCGCGGGAGTATGTTGCGCCCAGTCTTCGGGCGTCCGTCCAGACGACCGGCTTGCGGCGGGGGCGCCGCGCTCAAGGCTAGCCCGGATCTCTCAAAGTAGGGGGTGCATCGGCCCCAAGAATCTGAGAAACTAGTTTTGCAACAAACAGTTACCAGGTTCAAGGACGGGGTCCGATGCCAACACACTGTATCTCTGAACAGCTCGAAT
>Ga0209785_1000039_pt1 | contig 73922 bp, 57 predicted proteins | sample WorMetG1BERMUDA2_FD_187403 | JGI IMG/M metagenome (GOLD analysis project Ga0209785, IMG submission 187403) | Marine gutless worms symbiont microbial communities from Max Planck institute for Marine Microbiology, Germany - Inanidrilus... ...
TCCCGATCTCAAACAGAAATATCAAGCCATGGTCACAGCCGGAAAACCCAAGAAGGTCGCACTCATAGCCATCATGCGAAAGCTCATCGAAATGGCAAATGCACTCATCAAGGCTGACAGAATGTGGTCGACAAAACTGGCTTGATCAAAACGGATACTCTAGGTCGTCACGACGACCTTTGGTGAACATGGACAGCCCTTCACACAGCGATTAAGGCCTCCTTAACGATAGTGCGCAATCCGCTTGACTCTCGAACAAGAGGTGAACAAAATAAAAACATAGACGAAATTAGGAGGAACAAATGTTCGATTTTGCCAAAGACTGCGCCGCTTTTGCCTCCATGGTCCTGTTCGTCAGCGGTATGACGCTTTTCATGATGGCGCTGTGAACCGCTGTCGAGTCGTCCTGTGTTCGACCGGTGGCATCGGCCGCGCGGCCATCCACAGGTGAAGCGCCTCCACGCGCCGGGAGACCGTGGACTTGATCACCGCGACGGGACACACTTGCGACGATTCCCAATCGTCTCCGGACAAACCCCGAGCGAGCAGCACACATGTCCGACCCAGCAGCCGATGCAACGCAACCTGACGCCAATGGACCCGGTTTCGTGCATCTGCGGGTTCATTCCGCCTATTCGTTGCTCGAAGGCGCGGTGCCGCTGAAAACCATCATTTCGATGGCCGTTGCCGATGGTCAGCCGGCAGTCGGCATTGCCGACAGCAACAACCTCTTCGGTGCTTTGGAATTCTCGGTCAAAGCCGCGGAGGCGGGACTGCAGCCGATTCTCGGCTGTCAGCTCGACATCGACATGGAAGACGGCACCCCCTCCGAACGCCGCAGCCAGAAGGAGATCGTTGCCGAACGGCCGTCGGTGATGTTGATCGCCGCCGATGCGCAAGGGTATGGGCGGCTGGTCGACCTCGTCAGCCGCGCCTATCTCGCCGGATCAGGCAGCGATACAGCCCACATCTATCTCTCCTGGCTGGTCGAGGATAACAGCGGACTGATATGCCTGACGGGCGCCGGGCGGGGCCCAGTGGACCGGTCTTTTGTCGAGGGACACGGCATGCAGGGGCGCCGGCGCCTGGAGGCGCTTAAGGCCGCGTTCGGCGATCGGCTCTATGTCGAGTTGCAGCGCCATGAGGGTTTCGACACGGCGCATGAGAACCGCATGCGGGCGCTTGCCTATGAGTTGCGCCTGCCGATTGTGGCGACCAATGAGGCTTTCTTTCCGACACCGGAGGATTTCGAGGCTCATGACGCGCTGATGGCGGTCGCGCACAATGCCATGGTGTCGGACGACAACCGTCATCGTTTGACCCAGGACCACCATATGAAGAGCCGCTCCGCGATGATGGAGCTGTTCAAAGATCTACCGGAAGCGCTTGAAAACAGTGTGGAAATCGCAAAACGCTGTTCCTTTGTGCTGGAGACATGCGCGCCCATCCTGCCGCGCTTCACCGATGCCCTGCGCGAGGGCACCGATGCCGAAAAGGCCGAGGCGTTGGAACTGCGGCGACAGGCCGAGGACGGCCTCGGGGAGCGGCTGGCGAAGCTCGGCCGGGCCGAGGGGTTTGAGGAAAAGGACTATCGCGAACGGCTCGAAACGGAACTCGAGATCATCGAGCGCATGGGATTTCCCGGCTATTTCCTGATCGTCGCCGACTTCATCAAATGGGCCAAGGCGTGCGACATCCCGGTCGGGCCTGGCCGGGGATCCGGCGCGGGATCACTCGTCGCCTATGCGCTCACCGTCACCGATGTCGATCCATTGCGGTTTTCACTGCTGTTTGAGCGCTTTCTCAATCCCGAGCGCGTGTCGATGCCCGATTTCGACATCGATTTCTGTCAGGATCGCCGCGACGAGGTGATCCGTTACGTCCAGCAGAAATACGGGCGCGAACAGGTCGCGCAGATCATCACCTTCGGCTCGCTGCAGGCGCGCGCCGCACTGCGCGATGTCGGCCGCGTGCTTGAAATGCCCTACGGCCAGGTCGACCGCATCTGCAAGCTGGTGCCCAACAACCCGGCCAATCCGACGCCGCTGCACAAAGCGATCGACGAGGAGCCGCGGCTGCGCGAGGAGGCCGAGAAGGAGCCAGTCGTTGCCCGGCTGCTCGATATTGCCCAGAAGATCGAGGGCCTCTACCGGCACGCCTCGACTCATGCGGCCGGCATCGTCATCGGAGACCGGCCGCTGTCGCAGCTTGTGCCGATGTATCGCGACCCGCGCTCGGACATGCCGGTCACGCAGTTCAACATGAAGTGGGTCGAGAAGGCCGGGCTGGTCAAGTTCGACTTTCTCGGCCTGAAGACGCTGACCGTGCTGAAGACGGCGGTCGATTTCCTGACCGACTGCGGCATCGACATCGAACTGGAGGCCTTGCCGCTCGATGATCAAGACACCTATGAGATGCTGTCGCGCGGCGAGACCGTGGGCGTGTTTCAGGTGGAAAGCGCGGGCATGCGCAAAGCGCTGATCGGCATGCGTCCCGACCGGATCGAGGATATCATCGCCCTGGTGGCGCTCTACCGGCCAGGCCCGATGGAGAACATCCCCGTCTACAACGCCCGCAAGCATCGCGAGGAGGAGGTCGCTTCGATCCACCCGAAGATCGACCACCTGCTGGAAGAGACGCAGGGCGTGATCGTCTACCAGGAACAGGTCATGCAGATTGCGCAGGTCCTGTCGGGTTACTCCCTGGGCGAGGCCGACATGCTGCGCCGCGCCATGGGCAAGAAGATCAAAGAGGAGATGGATCAGCAGCGCAGCCGCTTCGTCGGCGGCGCGGTCGACAACGGCCTCACCAAGCCGCAGGCGGATATGATCTTCGACCTGCTGGCGAAGTTCGCCAATTACGGCTTCAACAAGTCCCACGCCGCGGCCTATGGAATCGTGTCCTATCAAACGGCCTATCTGAAGGCCCATTATCCGGTCGCGTTTCTGGCCGCGTCGATGACGTTGGACATGTCGAACACGGACAAGATCAACGATTTTCGTCAGGACGCACAGCGGCTCGGCATCGAGATCGTGCCACCATCGGTCCAGACCTCGCACCGCATCTTCAAAACAGGCGAAAATCGCATCTATTATTCGCTGGCGGCAATCAAGGGCGTCGGTGAGGCCGCGGTCGATCATATCGTCGAGACACGCGGCGACAGGCCCTATGCAGGCATTGAGGATTTCCTGCTTCGGATCGACCCGAAACTCATTAATCGGCGTGTGCTGGAACACCTCATCTGCGCCGGCGCGCTAGACTGTTTCGGCCGGGACCGGGCAGAACTGGTCGGCGGTATCGACCGGCTGCTCGGGTTCTCGCAACTGGCGCATGAAAACCGTTTGAGTGGCCAGAGCGACATGTTCGGGGCCGATGCGTCCGCCGGCGAGAAAATGCTTCAGCTTTCAAACGTAATGCCCTGGGTTCCATCGGAAAAACTACATCGAGAATATCAGGCACTTGGCTTCTACCTGTCGGCGCATCCGCTTGACGTCTACAACGACCTCTTGGAGAAAATGCGTGTCCAGACCTTTGCCGAATTCGCTGGCGCGGTGCGCCAGGGCGCGACCGCCGGCCGGCTGGCCGGCACTGTAACGTCCAAACAGGAGCGCAAGACGCGCACCGGCAACAAGATGGGCATCGTGGTGTTTTCCGATTCCTCCGGACAGTATGAGACCGTGCTGTTCTCCGAGGGACTGGCGCAATATCGCGATTTGCTCGAGCCGGGCAACTCGCTGGTGATCACGGTCGACGCCGAGGAGCGTCCGGAAGGCATCAGCCTCAGAATCCAGACGGTACAATCGCTGGAGGACCAGGCCGCGCGGACGCAGAAAGCGCTGCGCATCTATGTACGCGACAGCGGACCGCTCAGCCATGTCGCGAGCCATCTCAATGGCAGGGGTGATGGTCTTGTCTCCTTTGTCGTAATCAAAGAAGATGGCCGCCGGGAAATCGAAGTCGAACTGCCACAACGCTATCGCATTTCACCGCAGATCGCGTCGGCCCTGAAGACCGCGAAGGGGGTGATCGATGTGGAGCTTGTGTGACGACGGGGCGACAGCGGCGGCGCGCGCAAAAGGCATGACAGACGCCGAATATGCGGATTTCCTGCGCGTCGTTTCCATTGCATCGTGCCAACGCGCTGTTAAACGGATTGCAAGTGCCGACGGACGCGTCTTTGACGAGGGAAAGAACAAATGACCTATCAAATCGTGGCGGAAAAGGCGGGTGGCGTGGAGGTGCTGCAAAAGCGGCATGTCGATGAGCCCGTGCCGGGCGAGGGCGAGGTTCTGCTTCGCCATACGGCGATCGGCGTCAATTTCATCGACACATATATTCGCAGCGGCCTCTATCCGTGGCCCGTGGAGCATGATCTGGTGTTGGGCTCGGAGGCCGCCGGCGTCGTCGAGGCGCTGGGTCCGGGCGTCACCGGTCTGACGGTGGGCGACCGCGTCGCCTATACGGCGGCAAATGGCGCCTATGCGAGCCACCGCACCATCGATGCGCGACAACTCGTCAAAGTGCCTGACGGCGTGTCCGACGAGGTCGCCGCGGGCGCGCTGTTGAAAGGACTGACCGCCCGCTATCTGCTGCATGACAGCTTTGCGGTTCAAAGCGGTGATAAGGTGCTGTTTCACGCCGCCGCGGGCGGCGTCGGACTGATCGCCGGGCAATGGCTGGCGGCGATCGGCGCGCATACGGTGGGCACGGCGGGCGGCGCCGAAAAATGTGCGCTTGCTAAAGCGCATGGCTATGACGAGGTGATCGATTACCGCGCCGAGGATTTCGTCGACAGGGTGCGGGCAGTACATACTGAAGGGGTCGACGTCGTCTATGATTCCGTCGGCAAGGACACTTATCCGGGGTCGCTCCGCTGTTTGCGCAATCACGGCACCTTCGTCAGTTTCGGTCAATCCTCCGGTGTGCCAACGGAGTTCAAGCTCGCTGATCTCGCCGTCGGATCCTTCCATGCCACGAGGCCGACGCTGTTTCACTTTACGGCGCTTCCGGGATGGCTGGACAAGGCGTCGACAGAACTGTTCGCGCTGATTGCCGACGGCACTATCCGGGTGCGTGTCAATCAACGTTTCGCACTTGAAGATGCGGCCGAAGCGCATCTCGCATTGGAAGGGCGCCGGACGACGGGTTGCACGGTGCTGCTGCCGTGAGCGATCGGCCGGCGCGAGTCCCTGAAGCCAGCATGCAGGGTCATGGCGCCGCCACAATCGACGCTACCCTTTGGCGAGAAACGGGAGGACTGCATTGCGTTACCGTTTTTTACGGCGACGATCATGCAACTCTCTGTTAAGGGTTGCTGAAGGGAACGGGAGCTTCCGATGAAAACGGCTCTTTTTGGTTCGATTGTCGCGGCAATGGTGGTGTCCTCAGCCGCCGTGGTGGCGCAGGACGCCACGAGCGCCAGGCCAAGTGTCGTCGTGGCGTCCGTGGGCAGCGCCGAAGATGGCGATCGCGGCCGCTATGTCGGGCGCGTGGTTGCCGATATCAGCGTCGACTTGGTGGCGCGTGTCGAGGGATTTCTCGAAAAACAGGCCTACACCGACGGCGGCTTCGTCAAGACGGGCGATTTGCTGTTCGTCATCGAGCAGGGGCTCTATCAGGCCGACGTCGACAGCGCGCAGGCGGATCTCGAGGGCGCCCAGGCCACCTTGAAGAACTCGACGGTTGACTTGGAGCGACAGAAGGTTTTGCTGTCGAAAGGCGATGTGCCGCAATCGACGGTAGACAGCGCAACCGCCGAAGTCGCTGCCGACCAAGCAAGCGTCGACGAGGCCAAGGCCAGCCTCGAGACAGCCAAGATCAATCTGGGTTATACTGAAATCCGAAGCCCAATCGACGGTCGCGTCTCGCAAGCCTATGTCGATGTCGGCAATCTGGTCGATTCCAGCACCGGCACCCTGGCGACGGTCAATACCGTCGATCCGATCAATGTCGACTTCTACGTCAGCGAAAAGGCCCTGATCAGTGACCGCGAAAGAGGTCTGATCGGCGATGACGGCACCATGCTGAATGCGAAGCTGACGCTGGCGGACGGAACCGAATACGGCTCTGTCGGTAAAGTCACCTATGTCGATACCGTTGTCCAGGAAAGCAGCGACACGATAAGATTGGAGGCGACCTTCGAGAATCCGAAGGGCGTGTTGGTTCCCGGCCAGTTCGTTCACGTGACGCTGTCGGATGCCGAGCCGCAGAAGGTGCTCACGGTTCCGCAGTCGGCGGTTCAGCTCGACAGCAAAGGGCACTTTGTCTATGTGGTCGATTCGGATGATAAGATCGAACGCCGGGACATCACGCTTGGCAACCAGCTCGGGACCTCGTGGGCCGTGACATCCGGCCTTCAGAAGGATGAAAAAGTGGTGGTCCAGGGCTTGCAACGGGTCAGTCCGGGTGACGTCGTCAACGCGACCGAGCAGCAGCAATCGGCCGCCTTGCACGACAATGGATGACCAGGCCCGGTGGGTCGCGCCCCGGGCCGCAAGGAGGCAGAACATGCAGCGCAGAGCGGGTGGTGAAGCTGTGACGCGGGATGGCGCGTTCCGTGCATGTCGGTCGGAACCCGCTTTGCTGTAGCAATGCTCGCACGTTTCTTCATCGATCGTCCAAAATTCGCGCTTGTCATCGCGATCATCACGTCGCTGGTCGGCTCGATCGGCATCTATCTGATCCCCATTGCCGAATACCCCGATGTCACCCCACCGCAAGTCGTCGTCACAGCCAGCTATCCGGGCGCCAATGCCAGTTTGATCGAGCGGGCGGTCGCCGTTCCCATCGAGGAGCAGGTGAACGGCGTCGACAACATGCTCTACATGTCGTCGACGAGTTCCAACAGCGGTTCCTATCAGTTGACGGTGACGTTTGATGTCGGGACCGACCCCGACATTGCCGCCGTCAATGTGCAGAACCGCGTTTCGCTTGCCGAGCCGGTCTTGCCGGCGTCCGTGTCGCAGCAGGGCGTTTCGACCCAGAAGCAGTCATCGAATATGCTTCTGGTGATCAATCTGATCTCTCCGGACGAATCAAGGGACGCGCTGTTTCTGAGCAATTATGCGTCCATCAACATGCAGGACACCCTGGCGCGCATTCCAGGAGTCGGCAGCGTGTCGCAATTCGGGCCCCTGAACTACAGCATGCGCGTCTGGCTGCGGCCCGATCTGATGACCGCGCTGGGCCTGACCGTGAGCGACGTCTCGGACGCGATCCAGGCACAGAACGTAGAAGCAACGGCCGGCCAGGTGGGCGGGCCGCCCTTCGCCGGGGAAACCGACTTCCAGTTCACGTTGCAGGCGAAGGGACTGTTGGACACCGTCGAGGAGTTCGAGGATATCGTCGTCTTCGGCGATACCTCCGGTCAGTTGGTGCAGCTCAAGGATATCGCGCGAATCGAGCTGGGCTCGCGCTCCTACGCGTCCTATGCGTCGTTGAACAACAAACCGGCCGCGGCCATTGCCGTCTATCAGTCGCCGGGCGCCAATGCCCTGGACGTTGCAACGGCCGTTTACGCCGAGCTGGATACGATGAAGACGGCGTTTCCCGACGGTGTCGAATATGAACTGCTCTATGACGTGACCAAGGCGGTCCGCGCATCGATACAGGAAATCCTCCTGACGCTTGCCATCACCACCGCCCTGGTGGTGTCGGTGGTCTTCCTGTTCCTGATCTCCTGGCGTGCCGTCCTCGTGCCGGCGATTGCCATTCCCGTTTCGCTGCTCGGGACTTTGGCCATCCTGTTTCTCATCGGTTTCAGCGCCAACCTCATCACCCTGTTCGGCATCATTCTGGCCATCACATTGGTCGTGGACGACTCGATCGTCATCATCGAAAACACCGAACGGCTTATACAGGAGGAGGACCTGCCGGTACGCGAGGCGGTGCTGAAGGCCATGGACCAGGTCACGCGTCCGATCATCGCGACGACCTTCGTGCTGGCCGCGGTGTTCGTGCCCGTGTGCTTCTTTCCGGGCATCACGGGACGTATCTATCTACAGTTTGCGTTGACCATTATCTTTGCTTTCACGCTTTCGGCGATCAATGCGCTGACGCTTGCGCCGGTTCTGTGCTCGATCCTGCTTCGTCGGTCGACGGGCAGGCCGCAGGGTTTTCTGCGTTTCATTCCGCTTGCGGTCGACAAAGTGCGCGACGGCTATGTCTGGCTGGTGCGCAGGATGTTGCGCCACATGGCGCTGTCGCTGATTGTCTTTGCCGCTTTCGTCGCGGGCACGGTCTTCATGCTGCGTGAAACGCCGACCGGGTTCATTCCATTGGAAGACAAGGGGGTGCTCTTCATCAACGCAGAACTGCCGAGTGGCGCGTCACTGCAGCGCGCGGGCGCCGTCGCCGAAAGGATGACCAACCTGGCGCTGGAAGTGGAAGGGGTCGTCGATGTCATATCCGTCGCCGGCTTTTCGATCATATCCGGCGAGGGCTCCAGCTACGTCACCCTGATCCCTATCCTGGCGCCGTGGAACGAACGGACGACGGCCGAAACCCAGTGGTACAACATCCTGACGAAACTCGATGAACAGATGGCCACCGTTGCGGAGGCGACGGCCTTTGTCTTTCCGTTGCCGCCGATCGACGGGCTTGGGCTTTCCGGCGGCATCACGGTGCAAATCCAGGATGAGTTGGGCGCCAGCTTCGATGATCTGAGCGCGGTCGCCAGCGCGGTTGTGTCGGCGGCCAACGGCAATCCGGTCTTCCGCCAGGTGTTCACCAGCGTCACCGGTGGGGTGCCGGAATACACCGTATCGCTCGACCGCGAAAAGGCCGAGGCGCTTGGTGTGTCGGTCAGCGATATCTTCACGGCTTTGCAGGCCAATCTGGGATCGATGTTCGTCAACAACTTCATTCTCGGTTCGAAGACCTACTGGGTGATTCTCGCGGCCGACGCGCCCTATCGCAAGACGCTGGACGATATCGGCAGCATCTATGTGCGCGGTTCCTCCGACGACATGATCCCGCTGAGCACGCTCGTTGAAACCGAGCCAATCGTCGGAACGGAAGCCGTGACGCGCTACAATCTGCTGCGCTCAGCCACGGTCCAGGGTCTGACAACAATCGGCCATAGCACCGGCCAGGGCATTGAGGCGTTCGAACAGATCGCGGCGGAGACGCTGCCGAAAGGCTATTCGATCGAATGGACCGGTGTGTCGCTGCAGGAGATCGAAGCCGGCTCCTTCGTGATTTACATTTTCCTGCTGGCTTTTGTATTTGCCTATCTGTGTCTCGTGGCGCTTTACGAAAGTTGGGCGCTGCCGGTGTCAGTGATGTTTTCGACGGTGTTCGCGGTATTCGGTGCGGCACTGCCGCTTTATTTCATCGATGTGCTCAACAACAACATCTATGCCCAGATCGGCATTGTGCTGCTGATCGGCCTCGCGGCGAAAAAGGCGATCATGTTGGTGGAATTCTCCAAGGACCGCCGGGAGGAAGGCATGAGCATCATGGACGCGGCGATCAGCGGAGCGCACACCCGTTTCCGTCCGGTCACCATGACCGGGTTATGTTTCATCGTCGGCGTGCTGCCGCTGGTTCTCGCCGACGGCGCCGGCGCATCGAGCCGCGTTTCCATCGGCCTGCCGGTTTTTGCCGGCATGATTTTGGACAGCACGATCGGGCTCCTGATGATACCGGTCCTATACGCTGCCGTTCAGACCCTGCGCGAAAGAGGGCGGAACAGGAGCCCGGCAACGGGCACGACCGACAAGTCGGCGGCGTGACGGGTCAGGTATCAATCGTTTTTGACGAGAACCAGACATGTCGGTAGACGGCAATCGCCGAGGCATCCGGCGGGTGTGTCTCCCGGACATGAATGGAGCGCACCTTCCAGGCCGTTTGCTGTGTTGGCGCGGTGTCGCAGGGCGCTGTCTCCGACGCGCCGATACAGGGGATGAACCAGACGGGCATCATCGGTTTCGCGGTGAAACCGCCGGCTGTCCTCGTTACCAGAACCGCAACGCCGCCATTTTGTGACGGACACCAGGGAAACAGAAGACGGCCGCCCGGTTTGAGCGCGTCCAGCCAGTGCTGTGGCGGTTCGGCCACCCCGGCATTCACGTAAATCAGGTCCGAAGGAGACAACGGCGTCGCAACCGCGTCGCCGCCGATTTTCGACACGTTTTCGAAGGGCTGGAGATTGTGTTCTGCCGCCGACGCCAGATCCTCCCGGATCTCGTAGGCATCGACCTTTCCATCCGGTAGAACCAACATGGAGAGGATCGCCGTATAGTATCCGGTTCCCGCGCCGACATGGCTGACATGCTCGCCCGGCTGGGGTGCGACAAGTCCGATCCAGCGCGCATGCAGAAACGGCTCGCCGTTGTTGATGCCCTTGTTCATGTCCAGCGCGACGAGCGCATTCTGGTAGAGATACCGGGGATCGTTGTCCGGCGTTTGCACATATTGGCGTCCCGCCCGAACATGCCATGGACCGGGACCCATAAAGGCCTCGCGCGGCACCAGCTCGAATATGCGCTCAAGCCGAGGGTCCGAAGACCCGCTGGCCGCCGCCATCAGCCGTGCGAAGAAACCCCGCACCTCGTCCAGTCCGCTGTCCGACATATCCCGCACCCTTTTGCGTCGCATTGGCGAGCGTCATCAATGACGCGCTCCGGCATCACACCGTTTTCGCTTCGTTTATGTCCTTATCCCGCTGCGGTGCCGCGGTTTCGTTCTTCTCGAAAGTATAACCGGTCTCCACCGCCTTGCGTCCGAACTTGTCCCGCACCCGATCGATCGCCCGTTCGGCAACGGCGCGTTTGGTCGCGCCTTCGTCCACCAGATCGGGCGGGTCGGCCAGATCGGCGTCGGTAAGATCCGATACACCGATCCCCAAAAGCCGATAGCGTGTGCCGTCGATCTCCCGTTCCAACAGCGCGAGACCGGTGCGGAAAATCCGGTCGGCCAAGCATGTGGGGTCATCCAGGCGCCGGTTGCGGGTCCTGATCTTGAAATCGGCGCTTTTCAGTTTGAGAACGACGGTGTGTCCGGCGATACCGTTTTTCTTCAGGCGGCGCGATACCTTTTCCGATAGGGATCGCAGGATCGGCACCAGCGTCTCCCGATCGCCATGGTCATGGTTGAAGGTGGTTTCGGACGACACGCTCTTGGCATGATCCTCATTGTGGACCCGGCGATCGTCCTGCCCGCGCGACAGGCGATAAAGGCGCTGGCCGATCGATCCATAACGGCGCATCAGCGCGCTTTCCTCCATCGTCTGCAACTGTCCGATTGTCGTAATGCCGTCTTTCTCGAGAGATGCCGCGAAGGCTTTGCCCACGCCCCAAATCTTGGTGACCGGCAGCGGTTTGAGAAACGCCAGGGCCTCAGCCTCGCCGATGATGGAAAAGCCACGCGGTTTTTCGAGGTCCGAGGCGACCTTTGCAAGAAACTTGCAGTAGGACAGACCGACCGAGACGGTGATGCCGAGTTCCGCCTCAACGCGGCGCGCGAACATCGCAAGCGTGCGGGCCGGTGGATTGCGGTGCAGCGTTTCGGTGCCGGCCAGTTCCAGAAAGGCCTCGTCAATGGAAATCGGTTGCACCAGAGGCGTCAGTTCCTCCATCATGGTGCGGACCTGACGCCCCACCCGGCTGTATTTCTCCATATCCGGCTTGATCACCACCGCCTCCGGGCAGGCTTTCAGCGCTTTGAACATCGGCATGGCGGAACGCACACCGTGGATCCGCGCCAGGTAGCAGGCTGTCGACACGACACCGCGTCTGCCGCCGCCAATGATCACCGGCTTGTCGGCCAACTCCGGATTGTCGCGCTTTTCCACTGTGGCATAGAAGGCATCGCAATCGACATGCGCCACAGTCAGTCGGTAGAGTTCGTCATGGCGCAGCACACGTGGGCTGCCGCAACTATCGCACCGCCGGCTAGGCCGCCTGAGATAGGCCAGACAGTCGCGGCAAAACCCGAAATCCGGTTTAGAGTCGCTCAATGCTATCGCTCCGCCGGATGGAACAAATGTTGAACATGCAGAATTTACGACCGTTCCGCCATCCGATCAAGCACCGATATGGTCGAGCACGATGGATTCGATCTCCGACCAATGCGCCGCCTGCGTGACGCCGTTTCCGGGGTCGGGCGCCATGCCGCGAAACACCTCGTTCGCCATGTATTGCAGGGTCCTGGCCTGCGGCACATGCTCCTGGACCGAGCGCAGATTGTAGAGGATATCGTCGATGAAGACGATGGGATGTTGCCGCGCGCCATGGAGATCGCGGATCAACGGCCCTTTGGCGTCTTCGGTGGCGATCAAAGGAAAGGGCATGTCATGACGATCGAGCAGCGCCCGGCGCGCCCCGTAGTGTCGCGGTGGCATGGCGGTCAGAAACACGATGTCGGCATACTCGGCCAGAGCCGACAGCGACGCGGCGGCGGCGTCGGCCGGTGTCTGCCAGTCGAGCTGGCTGGCGAAGAAGGAGTCCAGAAACGCCCGCACGCGATCCGGCGACGCCTCGCTACCGTCTTGCAGGGAAACCACATTACCTGCGAGCCGAAAGGAGCGCGGCAGCAATTCGTACCCCTGGGCGCGCAGATAGGCGCTGAAAGGCGTGACGAATTCGAGTGCCACCTCGTCGATGTCGCAGACGATCAGCGGGCGTTCCCGCAACTTGATGTCCGACAGACCCTTGCTGTTCTTGGTCATGGCACGACTTCCCCGCGGGACGCGCCTTCCAGCCGGTGCCACGTCTCGGCTACATGCTCTGGCGCGATGTCGCGCTCGTTGCAATAGGCGATCAGGGTCGGCTCGTGGGACATCAGAAAACCCAACACACCGGCGCGAAACCCCGGCTCGCGCGACGCGGCGCGCAAGGTGTCGGCTGACAGGCCGGACAGGGCAAGGAAACGCATCATCAATGTCTCGTCACCGGCGATCCAGCTCAGGATGTCGGCGCACAGCCTATCCGTATCGAACCGCTCCTCAGCTTTGTTCCGCGTAAAATTCGCCACGTCGCTTTTCTTCCCTGGAACCGCGCTGGTATAAGCAAGCACAAAAATCACCGTGTGACAGCATAACGCCTGTCGAGAGCGGGGCAAGGTCGGGATGGGGACGGAGCACTGGATATGCCGAAACGCGTCATGATCGTCGAGGACAACGAACTCAACATGAAGCTGTTTCGCGATCTCATCGAGGCATCCGGCTACGATACGGTTGAGACACGCAACGGCCTCGAGGCGCTCGACCTCGCACGCGAACACCAACCGGACCTCATTCTCATGGACATTCAGCTTCCGGAAGTCTCCGGCCTGGAGGTCACCAAATGGCTGAAAGAGGACGAGAAGCTGCGGTCGATCCCGGTTATCGCCGTCACCGCATTTGCCATGAAAGGGGACGAGGAGCGTATCCGGGAGGGCGGTTGTGAGGACTATATGTCCAAACCGATTTCGGTTTCGACGTTCATCGAGACCATCAGAAGCCACCTTGGCGACAACTGACAGGGAGAACCCGCGCCATGACGGCGCGCATATTGGTCGTTGATGACGTTGCCGCCAATGCGGCTTTTCTGGAGGCCCGGCTGCGGTCGGACTACTATGACGTGTTGCTTGCTGCAAGCGGTCGCGAGGCTCTCGATATCGTCGCTGACGGGCTCGTCGACTTGGTGCTGCTCGACGTCATGATGCCTGGAATGGATGGGTTCGAGGTCTGCGAACGGCTCAAGGGCGATCCGGATACCGCACAGATTCCGGTGGTCATGGTCACCACGCTGGGCCGGCCGTCCGACCGGGCGAGGGGACTTCGCGCCGGTGCTGATGACTTCCTGACGAAGCCGGTCAACGACTTGCAGCTCATGGCGCGGGTGCGCAGTCTGCTGCGGTTGAAGATGATGACGGATGAGCTGCGGGTTCGCGCCGAAGTCGCCGAGGATCTGGCGCTGGAGACCGATGATGCCGAGCGCCACCAGAAAGGGATGGTACTGCTGGTCGGAACGGATCCGGCATTGGCGCGAAGCCTCCCGGACATGCTCCGGGAGATTGCCGATGTCACAGTGTCGGACGAGCCAATGCCTGCACCGGGCGAGGCGGCCAATCCCTATGAGTTGGTGATCATCAACAGCGACCTTTCCGGCGAAGATCCGTTGCGGTTGTGCGCCCGGTTGCGGTCATCGCAGCACACGCGGTTCACACCACTGCTGCTGATCGTCGGGCCGGGCGAGGAGGATCTGGTCAGCCGCGCTCTGGAACTGGGCGTCAACGACTATATTCTGCGGCCGACCGAACCGAATGAACTGATTGCGCGCTGCAAGACGCAACTGCGCCGCAAACGCTACAATGACCGTTTGCGCTCCGGCATGCGGCGGACCGCCGAGCTGGCTGTGACGGACCCTCTGACCGGTCTGCACAATCGCCGCTATCTTGAGGCCCGGATGAAGCGGCTGATGGAGCGTTCGATTGCCGCGAAGCAGCCGCTTTCGGTGATTTTGGCCGACATCGACCGGTTCAAGCGCATCAATGACGCGCATGGCCACGCCATCGGGGACACCGTCATCCGTGAGTGTGCCGACCGATTGCGCGGCGGTGTCAGAAGCACGGACCTGGTCTGCCGCGTCGGCGGGGACGAATTCGTGATCGTTCTGCCGGATGCGGAGGCGGCAACTGCCCGAGACATGGCGGAACGGTTGCGCAAACGCATCGCGGCATCGTGCTTCGATGTTGGTACGGGTGTGTCGCCGCTACGAGTGACCATGTCAGTCGGCGTGTCTGCCGGCTTTGCAGCCGGAGAACAACCGGATCGCCTGCTCGCCCGCGCGGACCAGGCGCTCTATGAAGCCAAGAATGAGGGCCGTAATCGAGTCGCGGTCAAGACGGTTCCGTAATCGCTTTGACGGGTAGCGTTGCCGCCGCTTTCTATCTTGACATTATGACTGGAAAAGCGGCCACGAAATCCGACCACAATAGGTTGATTCTTAACACCTATTGTGCGCCGTCAGGCTGGCCCGTTTACCATTTTGTCACACGCCGCCGCAAAACGGTTAAGAAATCATTGATTTTTTTTTGACAATGAGCAAATGTTGTGGATAGAGGCGTGATTAAACCCAGACGGATTTGGTCGGCCGAACGTTGATTCGACTACCCCATGGTGCTCAGGTCCGCCGCATCTCCTGGGTCGTGGGGTTGGCTGGTCGGCACAGTGTATTGTGGCCTCCTCGTACCGCAACCTGTGCTGGCCAGCCCCCAACTCAAAAGCCGCTTCCTTGTCGAAGCGGCTTTTCTTGTTCAAGACGCTCCAATGAAGCCGGCTATTTGATTTTGGCTTCCTTGAACTGCACGTGTTTTTTGGCAACCGGGTCGTATTTGGTCTTGACCATTTTTTCGGTCATCGTCCGGCTGTTTTTCTTGGTCACGTAGAAGTAGCCGGTGTCCGCCGTGGACTGCAGCTTGATCTTGATGGTGGTCGCTTTGGCCATTGTGTTACCTAATGTGGGCGTTTGCCTGTCGCCGAATAGACGAAGCCGCGGACAGCGGGGTGTCCGCGGCGGAAATCTGCGCGGAAACTACAAATCACACGGCAAAAGTCAAGCCAAATCGTCATCGCGCCAAAGCCCCGGGGGCGTGTCTACCGGACTCGCGCCGATGCCGGCCTGAAGGCGATCCGTCCGGTGGCCAGTGCGATGTAAAACAGGAAAAAGACGACGAGGCTGTAAGCAAAACCAGAGGGCCCAACCAGGTCCATGGCCATGCCCATCGTCTGCGGCCCGATCAGCATGCCGATAGCGTAGCAGAAAACGAAAGCGGCGTTGGCGGAGGCAAGGTCGCCGTTGCTCAGGCGCGAGCCGAGATGCGCCAGTCCGATCGTGTAAAGACCGGCGACGACAGCACCCCAAAACACCAGGACGCCGGCCAGCGCCCACCAATGCGACGCGAGCAGCGGCAGCAGAAGACTGCCGATCAGGCCGACGGCGGCACAGGGGAACAGCAGGCTGCGCCGGTCGCGAACCCGGTCGGACCACATGCCGAGCGGTATCTGGAAGATGACATTGCCGAGGCCGATCATCGTCAATAACAAAGCGCCTTCGGTTTCGGTGAAACCGATGCGAACGGAATAGATCGGAAACAGAGCGAAGCCGCCTGACTCGACTGCCCCGAACACAAACACCGCGGCTGTGGCTGTCGGCACCAGGAACACGAATTTTAGAAAGGGACCGCTGGGTCGGCTGGCGATGATGGGGCTTTCACCGCGTGCCATAACGACCGGGACGGCAGCGGCGAGAATCACCAGCGCGCCGACCAGAAAGGGCAGGAACCCGTCACTGCCGATCAGCGAGAACAGAAGCGGTCCGGCAGCGAAGCCCAGCGATAGAACCGTTGCATAAATACCAAGTACGAAGCCGCGACGCGACTGCGGCGCGGTGGCGTTGATCCAGAATTCCGACAGAATGAAGAGCAGCGTTATGGCCGCGTGAAAGGTGATGCGTAACGGAAACCACATCCAGAACTGTGGTGCGAGATGGAAACAGATGGCCGAGACGGCGGCAATCGCTATGGCGGCCAGCATCGAATCGGCGACGCCGAAACGCCGCGCAATGGCGGTGGAGAACGGCGCTATGGCGATCGAGGCCAAACCGGCCATCGCCGCATTCAGCCCGATCATCGTGGCCGAGACCCCGTTCTTTTCCAGAACGACGCTCAACAGTGGCAGACCGAGGCCGAGGGCAATGCCGACCGCGCTGATCGAGGCAATCGCCGCCGATATGGGTAGCCAGCGAATGGTCGCGTCAGTTTGCGCGTCTTTCGATGGTGATGGCGGCTGCGTGTCCATATCGATTGTCGCGTCGACTACAGAATCTCGCGGGTAAACCGCCCATATCGAGCGTGATAGTAAGGTACCGGACGCCCGAAGGGAAGGAACGGGTCGCGTTTCAGTTCCCGGCTAAGATCGTCGATCACCGCCTTGGTAATGCGTGGCATGGGCAGGCTTTCGATCTGCGACAGCCCGACCCATCTCGGATCCAGCAACTCATTGCTGGACACCGCTTCCGTTGCGTCGATTTCATCGCGGAAACAAGCAAAGAAGCGGGTGTCGAAACGTCTTTTCTGCCGGGGCGGTGTAGTCGCTCGCGCGACGAAGCGCAGCAACGACAGTTTTGGCGCGAGCCCTCTTTCGCCAAAAGCCCGCCAACCCGGGAGCGCGCTCGTCCGGCCGTTGCCGCCGATAACGATCCCAACCTCTTCCTGGGTTTCGCGAACGGCCGCGATCGCCAACGCCCGCGCGCGGAACGCGCTCATCGGATTGGCCATTTTCCTCAGCAGTTTTTCGACCACCGCCGGGTGCAGTTCGTCAGCGACGGGAATCCGACCATCGCCGCGGTCCCGCCGCCCGCCGGGAAAGACATAGGTGTCGGGCATAAAGGCGTGGGAGCGATGACGCTTGCCCATGAGCACCGCCGGTTCGGCGCCTGACCGGTCGATGAGGATGAGCGAGGCGGCATCCTTAGGTCGCAGAAGCGGATGGAGATGTCCGGCACCATCGGCCATCGCCTCGGCCGCCGCCGGATGTTCGGCCGTTTTTGCGCCTTTGTGCTTCATTCGATCTCCTGCTGTGTCGAGTCGGCTTTTACAGCGTGTTGCCCCGGAAGACCATCAACTCGGTTCAGTTCCGGAATCCACTTCCGCATCGTGTTCGCCGCCGAAACCATGCATATAGTTGGCCCATTGCATGCCGATCACCGCCCCCTTCGTGGGCTGCATCATGACAATCGCCATCAAAACGGTCATCGGCGCCCAGATCGCCAGATGCTGCCAACTGTTGAGCGTCACCATCCGCTCCGCCATGAGATAGCCGCCGACCACGATATGGCCGACGACAAAGATGACCAGATAGGGCGGAAAATCATCGGCTCTCTGGTGGTGCATCTCTTCGTGGCAATGGCTGCAGGAATCCACCGGTTTCAGGAAGGCACGGAACAAACGGCCCTCGCCGCAATTCGGACAACGCCCGAACCAGCCCCGTTTGACGGCGCTCCAAAGGTTGCGCCGCACGCGATGCGGGCTGACTGAACCGTCGAAGGTCTTGCGGATGGCCATACCTACTGTCCTCTGCGTTTTCTGTTGCGCTTTCGTGACGGTCCGCGCGCGGATTTGTGGAAAGAGCGGATTGCGGCCGGCAGCTTCCGACCTTCGCTCAGCATATCGAAGCGCAGCGCGCCAGCGAGCGGAATGGCTTCCGCCAGTCTCACCTCAACCGGGTCGCCGAGACGGTAGCCGGTGGCCGATTTCTCGCCGACCAGCGCCCGATGCGCCTCGTCGAAGATATAGTAGTCCAGTCCCAAAGACGAAACCGGAACAAAGCCATCTGCGCCAAATTGCTGCAGGGTCACGAACAGACCGGCCTGCGTGACACCGGATATCTGGCCGTCGAAGGTTTCGCCGATGCGGTCGGCCAGATGGTGCGCAATGAGGCGGTCGACGGTTTCGCGTTCCGCTGCCATTGCACGCCGCTCGAACGTCGAGATTTCAGCCGCGGTCTCTTCCATATTCTCCTCTTCCTGCGGCGTCAGGGCACCATCGCCGAGTTTCAGCGCCGCGATCAGCGCCCGGTGCACGATCAGATCGGCATAGCGCCGGATCGGCGATGTGAAGTGCGCATACTTCATCAGGTTGAGACCGAAATGGCCGATATTTTCGGTGCCGTAGACAGCCTGGCTTTGCGAACGCAGCACCATTTCGTTGACCATGGTTTCATGCGCCGTGCCCCGTGCCCTCGCCAGCACGCCGTTGAAGCTGTTGGCGCGCAGTTGACTGCCTTTGGCAAGTGTAATGTCGAGGGTCTTGAGAAAGTCGCGCAGCGCCTCCTGCTTCGCCAGCGACGGTGCGTCATGCAGGCGGTAAACAAGCTGCTGGCGCTTCTTCTCAAGAGTTTCTGCCGCCGCTACGTTGGCCTGAATCATGAATTCCTCGATTAGCCGATGCGCCATCAGACGCTCCGGCACCAAGACCTTGTCCACGGTGCCGTCGCGGTTGAGGCTTAGCTTGCGCTCAGGCATGTCGAGGTCGAGTGGCTGACGACGGTCGCGGCCGCGCGACAGCACGTCATAGGCCGCCCATAACGGCTTCAGAACGCTGTCCAAAATTGGGTCGGTTCGTTCATCGGGACGGCCATCAATTGCCGCTTGCGCCTGCTGATAGGACAATCGCGCTGCGCTCTTCATAAAAACGCGATGGAAGCTGTGGCGGATCCTGCGGCCATCGGCGGAAAACACCATGCGCACGGCGAGCGCCGGACGGTCAACGCCTTCCTTCAGGGAGCACAAATCGTTGGAGATGCGCTCCGGAAGCATCGGCACAACCCGGTCGGGAAAGTAGACGGAATTGCCGCGCCGGACGGCCTCTTTGTCCATCGCGGAGCCGGGCCGGACATAAAACGCCACATCGGCGATGGCGACATAGGCGACTACACCCCCGGGATTGGCCGGATCATCGTCGACTTCGGCAAAAACCGCGTCGTCATGGTCCTTTGCGTCAGCCGGATCGATGGTTATCAGTGGCAGCCTGCGCCAGTCCTCGCGCTCTCTCAGGCCTGCCGGGCGGGCCGCCGCGGCTTCGGCCAGAACCGTTTCTGAAAACCTGTAGGGAATGCCGTGCGCATGGATGGCGATCATCGAGATCGCTTTCTCGCTCGCCACCGATCCGACCACCGACAGAACCTTGCCCCGCGGCAAGCCGAAACGGCCCGCCTTGGTCGCCTCGACTTCGACCAGGTCACCGTCGACGGCCTTTCCGATGTCGTCCGGACCGACCGCCAGTTCCTTGCCGCGCCGCTCGACCGGCTCGATGCGACCGCCGCCGCCGGGGGTGGCTCTGAACACGCCCAGCGTCGCGCCTCGGCCGCGGTCGAGTACTTTCATGATCCTGCCGGAAAAGGCCGGCCCCGTCGTGCTGTCCGACGGGAATATGCGGGCTAGCACCCGATCGCCGACACCGGCGACCGGCGCGCGTTTGGGCCCTTTGGTCGATTGTTTTTGCCGGATGAGAACCGCCGGCGGCGTGGCGCGGTCATCCTGCCATTCTGCAGGCCGTCCCGTCAGCGAGCCGTCCGCATCCCTGTCGGTGATGTCGAGCACGGTGACCGGGGGCAGGGATCCGGGCCGCACCAACCGCTTGCGCCGCCGCTCCAGGAGACCGTCATCCTCCAACTCGCGCAGCAACCGCTTCAGCTGCACACGGTCTTCTCCGCGCACCGAAAAGGCCTTAGCGATGTCGCGCTTGGAGCTGCGCGCCGGATGTTCGGCAATGAAACGCAGAACGGTCTCGCGGTCCGGCAATTCGGTGGATGGACTGCCCGCGTCGCCGGCAGCGCGTCTTTTCGCCAATTCAGTCCTCTGCCTTCACGGCGGCCGCTTTCGATTTGCCGTTCCGTTTGGACGCCGTCTTCTGCTTGTTTGCACGCCCCTTGGTCTTGCCGCCGCCCTTGGCGACCTTTGCGGCGATCAGTTCCAGCGCCCTTTCCACGGTGATCGACTGCGGATCGGCATCCTTGGGCAGTGTCGCATTCACCTTGCCCCAGTTCACATAGGGTCCGTAGCGGCCGTCGCGCACGGTGATGGCGCCGCCGTCGGGATGCTCGCCGAGTTCCTTGAGCGCCGTAGCGCGCCCCCGGCGCCCCGGCGCTTTCGACTGCTTGTCGGCAAGGACCGTGACCGCTCGGTTCAGGCCGATGGAAAACACGTCCTCAATGGTTTCGAGATTGGCGTAGACGCCGTCATGCAGCAGGAACGGCCCGTAGCGACCGAGCCCGGCGGAGATCATTTTGGCAGTCTCGGGATGCGCGCCGATGTCGCGCGGCAGCGACAGGAGCGCCACCGCCTTTTCGTGGTCGATGTCGTCCGCCTTCCAGCCTTTCGGAAGGCTTGAGCGCTTCGCGCCCTTGTCCTCTCCGCGCTGGACATAAGGTCCGAAACGGCCGGTCCGAAGCGTGATGTCCTCGTCCGTCAGCGGATCCTTACCAAGGCTTTTCGGCTCGTTCGAGGCGGCATCGTCGGCGGCGGCGTCGGCCGAAAGCTGTCGTGTATAGCCGCATTCGGGATAGTTGGAACAACCGACAAAGGCGCCGTAGCGGCTGAGTTTGAGCGACAGTCTACCGGTCTCGCATTTCGGGCAGCGGCGCGGGTCTCCGCCGTCATCCCGGGTCGGAAACACCAGCGGCGACAATTCCTCGTTGAGGGCGTCGAGAACGTTGCTCACCCGCAGTTCCCTGGTGCTTTCCAAATGGCTCAGGAACTCCGTCCAGAAATCGCGCAGCACATCCTTCCAGTCCAACTCGCCGGCCGAGATGCGATCGAGCTTCTCTTCCAGGCCTGCGGTGAAATCATATTCCACATAACGCTCGAAGAAGTTCTCCAGAAACGCCGTGACCAGGCGTCCCTTGGCTTCGGGAATGAGCTTGCGCTTGTCCATGGTGACATATTCCCGGTCACGCAAGGTCGCCAGCGTGGCCGCGTAGGTCGACGGCCTGCCGATGCCGAGTTCTTCCATCTTCTTGATCAGGGACGCTTCGGAGTAGCGCGGCGGCGGTTCGGTGAAATGCTGGGTTGCCTCGATCTTCTCGCGCTCCAGATTTTCACGGGCATGGATCACCGGCAGGCGCTTGGCATCGTCGGCCTGCTCCCCGTCTTCCTTCTGGTCCGTATAGGCCGCGATAAAGCCGTCGAAGCGGACCACCGAGCCGGTAGCCCGCAAGCCGGCATGGTCTGTGCCGTTTCGAGCGGAAATCTCCGCCGTCGTTCGCTCGATCTCGGCCGACGCCATCTGGCTGGCGATCGCCCGCTTCCATACCAGGTCATAGAGCCGGAATTGGTCGCTATCGAGATGGGCCTTCATCTTCTCCGGGGACCGCCGGAAATCGGTCGGGCGGATGGCCTCGTGGGCCTCCTGGGCATTCTTGGCCTTGCTGGAATAATGCCGTGGTTTGTCCGGCCGGTAGCGTTCGCCGAACTGATCGACAATGGCGATCCGGGCACCGTCGATCGCCTCGACGGCCATCTGAACGCCGTCTGTCCGCATGTAGGTGATCAGCCCCGCCGTTTCGCCGCCGATATCGACACCCTCATAGAGCCGCTGGGCGACCTGCATCGTGCGCGAGGCGTTGAAGCCGAGTTTGGACGAGGCCGCCTGCTGCAGGGTCGAGGTGGTAAAGGGCGGAGACGGGTGGCGTTTCGTTGGTTTCGCCTCGACCGTATCGACAACAAAGGTTGCCGCATCCAGGAGGGCTTTCAACCGGGCCGCCTCATCGGCATTGCCGATGGTCATCTTCTGGATTTTCTCGCCATTGGCGCTGACGAGGCGCGCTTCGAACGAATCGCCGCGCGGCGTCCTCAAAAGAGCGGCGATCTGCCAATACTCTTCGGCAACAAAGCGTTCGATCTCGCTCTCGCGATCGCAGACGAGGCGCAGCGCTACCGACTGGACTCGGCCGGCCGAGCGCGCGCCCGGCAGCTTGCGCCACAATACGGGCGACAGGTTGAAACCAACCAGATAGTCGAGCGCGCGGCGCGCCAGATAGGCCTCGACCAGCGGTCCGTCGATATCGCGCGGATGGGCCATCGCCTCCAGCACGGCCTTCTTGGTGATGGCGTTGAACACCACGCGTTTGACCGGCTTGTCGCCGAGTACCCCGCGTTTGGTCCGCAGCACCTCGAGCACGTGCCAGGAGATCGCCTCGCCCTCGCGGTCCGGGTCGGTTGCCAGGATCAGTCCATCTGACGCCTTGAGCGCCTCGGAGATCTCCTTCAACCGCTTGTTGGACGCGGTATCGACCTGCCAGATCATCTCGAAATCCTCATCCGGCCTGACCGATCCATCCTTGGCCGGCAGGTCACGGATATGTCCGAAGGACGCCAATACCTTGTATCCGGAGCCGAGATATTTGTTTATTGTCTTCGCTTTAGCAGGCGATTCAACGACAACGACGTTCATGTATAAATACTCTGACGATGTTCTTATTGTGCCGGCTGATTGCCCAGCCGCAATCCGCTTTCGCGCCGAATCCAGGCTTCGAAATGAACACCCAACGGCCACAGGTCAAGGCCCGAGGTGCGAATTTTCCCCTGCATTACAACTTTGCAACACTCAATTTTTCTTTCTTTGAACCATTCATTATTGATGGTTGTGCGAGGCTGAATGCCTTTTCTTTATCGGATCGTGCCGTCACGACGGCGGTACCGATACCATCCCGCCCGGGTGTCTTTCGAGTCTGCCGGCAAGATCCAGTTCGAGCAGGGCAAGATAAATCTCCGATGGCGGCAGGCCGGTATGGCGCATGATGGAGTCCATGTCCACCGGGGCCGGGCCGAGCGCCTCAACGATGCGCGTTCGGTCATCGACGGTGAGAGACCGTGCGGGAGCGGCGGGCACCATCGGACCGGTTTCGGTTTCCTCGAGGTTCAAGATGCCCTGATCGCCACCTCCCATCGGTTTCAGAGCCTGAACGATGTCCGCAGCCTCGGTCGTCAGGATCGCGCCGTCGCGAATCAGATCATTGGTGCCCTTGGCGCGCGGGTCGAGCGGCGATCCCGGCACGGCGAACACCAGACGCCCGAGTTCGCCTGCGAGACGCGCCGATATCAGCGAACCGGATTTCCTTGCGGCCTCGACCACGACGAGGCCGAGACTCAGCCCGGCGATGATCCGGTTGCGGCGTGGGAAGTCGGACGCGCGCGGCGCCCACCCGAACGGCATCTCACTGACCGCCGCCCCACCGTCGCAAATCGCCTCCAACAGTTCGATGTTCTGCGGCGGATAGGGGCGGTCGAGACCGCCGGCAAGCACTGCGATCGTGCCGGAAGCAAGGGCGGCGCGATGTGATTCCGCGTCAATGCCGCGGGCGAGACCGGACGTGACGGCGTATCCCGCCCGGCCGATGCCCAGCGCCAGCGCCCGCGCGATTTTCAGTCCGGTGATCGATGCGTTGCGCGAGCCGACGATCGACACCGACGGTTTTTCAAGAACGGCGACGTCACCCCGCACGGCCAGGAGCGGGGGTGATCCGTCGGCCCAGCGCAGAGCCTGCGGATAGCCGGGTTCGCAAGCGGCGATGAAAAGGCATCCGAGGTGATGGGCGCGCTCCATTTCGCGCTCGGCGTCGCCGCGGCTGCAGAGGCGCGGCTGCCGCCGCAAACCGCCGCGCCGGGACAGATCCGGCAGGGCGTGCAGCGCGTCCTCCGCCGAACCGTAATGGTCGATCAATCGGCGAAACGTGATCGAACCAACATTCTCGCTGCGCGCTAGCTGCAGCCAGGACAGTCTTTGCGACTCCGTCAGTGCCTGGCCGCGGTCGTCCGGCGCCGTCATCCCCTGTTCCCGATACGGCTTTCCTCACCGGCCAGCAGCCGTGCGATATTGGCACGGTGCTTGATGATCGTGATCGCGCTCATGACGGTCAGAAGCTGGGCGATCTGGATATGGCCGAGAACAAACAGGGCAACCGGAACGACGATGGCCGCGATCAGCGCAGCGAGGGACGAGTAGCGGCTGACGAATGCGGTCAGCAGCCAGACCACCGCGAAAATGAGAAACCCGAGGGGGGTTAGGCCCAGAAGCACGCCCAGGTAGGTTGCGACGCCCTTGCCGCCGCGGAACCGCAGCCAGACGGGAAACAGATGGCCGACAAACGCACCGAAGCCAGCGATGATCGCGGTATCGGGGCCGTAAAGGGCGCCGAGCCAGACGGCGCCGGTGCCCTTCAACGCATCCAGCACGAGGGTCGCAGCGGCCAGCGCCTTGTTACCGGTGCGCAGCACATTGGTTGCCCCGATATTGCCGGAACCGATGTCGCGCACATCGCCAAGACCGGCAAGGCGCGTCAACACCAGTCCGAACGGGATCGAGCCGAGCAGATAGCCGATCACCAGGGCTGCGGAAAAATAGGGCAGGCTCACCTGCCAGCTGATCGGGTCGGGCACGGCCTTGCCTTTCTCGTCAAACCGGGATCCGTCGTGTCGGGTCAGTGCCGACGGTTGGAAGGTTTATCACAGAGCCGACCGCTTTGGGCCGACAAATCCCGATCCCGTGCCGCTTCTCAACACCGTTGATGCCGGCTCAGGCGGTTTCGAACACGAATGAACCGGCAACCATGGTACGCTGAACAAGACCCTGGAAACGCGCATCCTCGAAGGGCGTGTTCTTCGAACGCGAACGCAGCGCATCCTTCGACACCACCCAGGGTTCGTCGGGATCGACAATGACGAGATCGGCGCGGCTGCCGGGCTTCAGCGAACCGGCGTCGAGACCGAAAATCGCCGCCGGGCGCGTCGACAGCGCATCGACCAGCCGCATCAGCGGCACTTCTTCATTGTGATGGAGCCTCAGCGCCGCCGCTAGCAATGTTTCGACACCGACGGCCCCGTCGGCCGCATCGGCGAATGGCAGCCGCTTGGTGTCGACGTCCTGCGGATCGTGAGACGACACGATAATGTCGATGTCGCCGTTCCTCAGCGCTTCGATCATGATGCGCCTGTCGTCCTCATGGCGCAGGGGCGGGGAAAGACGGAAGAAGGTGCGGTATTCGCCGATGTCGTTTTCGTTGAGCGACAGGTGATTGATCGAGACACCGCAGGTGACGTCGGTGCCGCGACTCCTTGCCAGGCGAATGCAATCGACTGACTCGGAGGTCGATATCTTGGCGGCGTGGTAGCGCGCCCCGGTCAGGCCGGCCATGCGCAAATCGCGTTCCAGCGGAATGATCTCGGCTTCCCGCGGTATGCCCGGCAAGCCGAGCCAACTGGCGAGCAGACCTTCATTCATGACGCCCTGCGCCGCCAGCGCATCGTCATGCGTTTCGCAGGCGACGACCATGTCGAAATCGCGCGCATAGGTGAGCGCCCGGCGCAGCACCAGCGTGTTGGCCAGCGTCCGGCGGCCATCCGTCAGCATCACAGCGCCGGCGTCGCGCAGCAAACCGCATTCAGTAAGTTCCCGGCCTTCAAGCCCCTTGGTCAGGGCGGCGGATGGGTGAATGTTGATGCAGGACTGCTCGCGCGCAGTGCGCAGCACGAATTCGACCAGCGCCACATTGTCGATGACCGGATCGGTGTCGGGCATCATAATCAGCGAAGTGACGCCGCCGGCCGCCGCGGCCTGACTGACGGAGGCGATGGTTTCGCGATGTTCGGCGCCCGGTTCGCCGACGAAAACGCGGCTGTCGACCAGTCCGGGCATGACCAGCCGTCCCGCGCAGTCGATGTGCACGGCGCCCTCAGGCGGGTCGACGGCCTCCGCAACGCAGGCCTTCACCCGGCCGTCTTCCACGATCAGCGTTCCCATCGCGTCGAGATTCTGCGAGGGGTCGACAATCCGGGCATCGGTCAGCGCATAGGTCGTCACGGCGCCGCGCCCCCGTTGTGCGTGTGCATCAGGGCCTCCATCACCGCCATGCGCACAGCCACGCCCATCTCCACTTGCTCCTCGATCACGCTTTGCGGGCCGTCGGCGATCTGCGAAGCGATTTCGACACCGCGGTTCATGGGGCCCGGATGCATAACCAGAGCGCCTTCGCGCGCATAGGCAAGTTTTTGCGCATCCAGACCGAAATAGTGGAAATACTCCCGGATCGAGGGCACGAAGGATCCGCGCATGCGCTCGCGTTGGAGCCTGAGCATCATCACCACGTCGGCATCCCTGAGGCCCTCCTCCATGCTGTGGAAAACCTCGACGCCCATGTGTTCGATTCCCGCCGGCAAGAGGGTCGACGGCGCAACGACCCGGACACGCGCGCCCATGATGTTCAAGAGGATGATGTTGGATCGGGCGACCCGGCTGTGCAGCACATCACCGCAGACCGCCACGGTCAATCCGGCAATGCGGCCCTTTTCGCGTCGGATGGTCAGGGCGTCGAGCAACGCCTGGGTCGGATGCTCGTGGGCGCCGTCGCCGGCATTGATGACCGCGCAATCGACTTTGCGGGCAAGCAGCGCGCAGGCGCCGGCCGCGGAGTGCCGCACCACCAGAATGTCGGGATGCATGGCGTTCAGCGTCATCGCCGTGTCGATCAGCGTTTCGCCCTTCTTGACCGACGAGTTTCCGACCGACATGTTCATCACATCGGCGCCGAGCCGCTTGCCGGCCAGTTCGAAAGAGGCCTGGGTGCGTGTCGAGGCTTCGAAGAACAGATTGATTTGTGTCAGTCCGCGCAGGCTGCTGGTTTTTTTTTCCCGCTGACGACTTAACTCGACGGCGGCGTCGGCTCTGTCAAGAAGGAACGCAATATCCGGTTCCGACAGCCCATTGATACCTAGCAGGTGGCGGTGCGGAAAAACCATGCAAAACGCTCGTAAATATGGTCAATTAGGGCCTCTATAGGGGCGATCGTTGAATTCGGCAAGAAAGCGGGAGCCGGAACAGGCGCTGATCCCCAGCCCGAATGCAGCAGCGGTCCCGGCGACCATCCGTCAAAGAAAGCAACCGGCCGGCCGCATAACAGGAAAAAGATTATATGTCGGTCATTGATGCGACCCGAACAACCCACGACGTTTTCAACCAACCGAAACTCTATACCGGCATCAACGCTTACCAGGCCGATCCGATCCTGACCGAGATCGGTCGGTCGATGCCGCAGGTGGTGCGCGATGATTTTTCGGCCATTGGCCGCTTCGTCACCAGTCCGGAAGCGCAGGAACTCGCACGCATCGCCAACCGCGATACGCCCGCGCTGCGAACCTTCGACGCCCAGGGTCATCGCATCGACGAAGTCGAGTTTCACCCCGCCTATCACGCGCTGATGCGACGCGCTTTCGCCAACGGCTTGCACTGCTCCGTCTGGCAGGACCTTCCCGAGGAGAAAGGCATTGCGCATGCCGCGCGCGCGATCCGCTTTTTTCTGACGGCGGAGCTCGAATGCGGACATCTGTGCCCGATCACCATGACGCATTCCTCTGTGGCGCCGCTGCAATCCAATCCGCAGGCATACAGCGTCTGGGCGCCGAAAATCCTGTCGCGGAGATATGATTCCTCGCAACGCCCGATTGGTGGCAAGAACAGCGCCACGGTCGGCATGGGCATGACCGAGAAACAGGGCGGCACCGACGTGCGCGCCAATACGAGCACGGCCCAGCATGCGAGCGACGACATCTATCGGCTGACCGGACATAAATGGTTTATGTCAGCCCCGATGAGCGACGGTTTCCTGATGCTTGCGCAGATGCCCGAAGGGCTCGGCTGTTTCCTGGTGCCGCGCTTTCTCGACAACGGAGCGGCCAACGGCCTGCATTTCCAGAGGCTCAAGGACAAGCTCGGAAACCGCTCCAACGCCTCCAGCGAGGTCGAGTTCATGAACTCCCAGGGCCGCCTTCTGGGCGAGCCGGGTAAGGGCGTGCGCACCATTCTGGAGATGGTGACGCTGACCCGGCTCGATTGCGCGCTGGCGTCGGCCGGCATCATGCGCGCCTCGCTGGCCGAGGCCGTGCACCATTGCCGCCAGCGCAAGGTCTCTGGCGAGACGCTGATCAACCAACCCCTGATGAGCCGGGTGCTCGCCGACATGGCGCTTGACGTGGCGGCCGCAACGGCGTTGGCGATGCGTCTTGCCGCGGCCTTCGACAAGGCTGCTACGGATCCGGGCGAGGCTGCCTATGTGCGGATCATGACGCCGGTGGTTAAATATTGGGTGTGCAAGATCGCGCCGGCGCTGATCTACGAGGCGATGGAATGCCTGGGCGGCAATGGCTATGTCGAGGAACGGGCGCTGGCGCGGCACTATCGCGAGGCGCCCGTCAACGCCATCTGGGAAGGCTCCGGCAACGTGATGGCACTCGACCTGCTGCGGGTGCTCGAACGCGATCCACAATACTTCGAGGAAGTCGTGGCGGCGATTGCCGCAGAACTGGGCCAGTATTCCAGCCGTACGGTGGACGTGCTCGCCGCAGCTGCGGCGTTGTGCCAGCGCGATCAGGGCGCGGCGCGGCTGGCGACGGAACAATTGGCGCTGTCAGCGGCCGCCGCCGAACTGTACCGTCTCGGCGCTGGCCGAATCGCAGATGCCTTTTCCGAGTCACGCCTGGCCGGCGCGTATCGCAGCACTTACGGCATGTTGGATCTGCGTTTCGACGCGCCTCAGATCATCGACTTGCTCTACCCGAAGGCGATGTAGGACGCGAGATAGATCACCAGCGGGATGGTCAGGAACGAGGCCGCCGTCTGAAGCGTGGCGATGGTCGCGTAAAGCGGCGCATCGCCGCCCAACTGCCGTGCAAGAAGATATCCGTTCATCGCCGTCGGAACGCTGCCACACAGCGCAACGATCACGAGGCCTTCGCCACGAAGTCCGAACAGCCAGCAGGTGAGGGTCATCACGAGCGGATAAAGCAACAGCTTCACGAACGTGCACAGGAGGGCGATGAAGCGGGGCTGGACCGTATCGCGGATGCGCAGACCCGCGCCGACCATGATCAAACCCATGCCGAGCGTGGCGCTGGCAAGCAGGTCGACCGCCTGTTGGACCGGCGGGTAGATGCCGATACCGAGATGGCGCATGCTGACTCCCGCAGCGGCCGAGAGAATCAACGGGTTGGTAATAAGACGTCTGGTGAGGGCGCCGAAATTGCGATCGGGGCTCAGATACCAGACCATAAGTCCGACATTGCCGAGATTGATCGGGATGATGATCAGTGCCATGACCAGCGCCGTCAAAGCCAGTCCGTTCGCACCGAACAGCTTGTCTGCGATCGCCAGAGCGACAAAGCCGTTCCAGCGGGTCGTGGTCTGGAGCATGGTCGTGAATTCGGCCAGGGACACCTGCCGTGCCCTGAACAACGGCCAAACGGCGACCACCAGCACAAACATGAGCACCACGGTCACCAGGGTTCCGGCGGCGACCTCGCCCAGGGCGAGGCCGCTGAAATCGGCACGGTAGAGCGTCACGAACAACAACGCAGGAAACAGCACATAGTACCCGACTTCCTCAAGGCCGTGCCATACCGAGCGGTCGACCAGCGGCGTGCGTTTCAGCACGACCCCAAGAAGGATGAGCAGGAAGATCGGCAGGGCGCTTTCGAAAATGGGGAGCATGGGTGGCGGCTCGGTCGGAAGGGTTAGCGGCTACATACGGCCTTGCCGGCCGGGCGACAAGTCACCGGGCCTCAGCCACCGGCCGTGCGCGATGATAGCCGGTCCAGCGCACCCTGGAGGATGAAGGCCGCAGCCGCGGCGTCGATGCGCGCGGCGCGTTTTCTGCGCGAGACATCCATGGCAAGCAGCGCGCGCTCGGCGGCAACGGTGGACAGTCTTTCGTCCCAAAAGGCAAATCGAAGGTCAGTGTGCTCCGACACATTGCGGACGAAGGCCCGTGTCGACTGGGCGCGCGGGCCCTCGGATCCGTCCATATTGACGGGCAGGCCCATGACGCAGCCACCGACTCGCTCGCGTCGAACGAGCGCCAGCAGCGTTTCGACATCCTTGCTGAATTTGGTCCGGCGGATGACCTCGCGTGGCGTCGCAAGCGACAGGCCGAGATCGCTGATCGCGACACCGATGGTCTTGGTGCCGAGATCGAGGCCGGCCAATACCTTTCCCGGCGGCAGGGAGGCGGCCAGTTCATCCAGCGACACGACGCCCATTGACATAAATCCTTCCGGTTTCGGGGGTTGGTCCTTTTCAGCTCCACTGTCAAGCCATAAGCTGCCGGCGGCAAGCTTACAGGAGGGCAGTCAGATGAGAGTACAATGGCTAGGTCATTCGGCGTTTCGGATCGAAGTCGCCAAGGCGACGATCCTGATCGATCCGTTCTTTACCGGCAATCCTTCGTTCGAGGGGCTCGACAGGGACGCGGCGATCAGCGGTGTCAGTCACATCGTGCTGACCCATGGCCATGCCGACCATGTCGGCGACACTGTCGAGATCGCCCGCGCGACAGATGCGACCGTCATCGCCAACTACGATCTGTGCATGTGGCTTGGCCAATCCGGGGGGCTGGAGAAATTCGATCCCGGCAATACCGGCGGCACGATGAGCCAGGATGGCTTTTCGGTCACCCTCGTCAACGCGCTGCACTCATCGGGGGTTTTGACGGAGAACGGCATGTCGCACTCCCTGGGCAATCCCAATGGCATCGTGCTGCATTTCGAGGACGAGCCCACGCTTCTGCATATGGGCGACACCGACATCTTCTCGGACATGGCGCTGATCAACGAACTGCATCGGCCGCAGATCGGCATCGTACCGATTGGTGACCGCTTCACCATGGGAGGCGCCGTCGCCGCGCTTGCCTGCCGCCGCTATTTCGATTTTCGCGCGATCATTCCCTGCCATTACGGCTCGTTCCCGATCATCGACCAGACGCCGGACGCGTTCATCGAGGCGATGGGCGATGACGCGGATCGCGTACAGACGCCCGCGCCCGGCGACTGGCTCGACTTCGAGGCATAGCGCGTCGGCATGGTTGCTTGCCCTTGTGACGATGCACGGCTATAGGCTGCGTGAAATCCCGTTTTTTCGGAGCCGATACCGATGTCCGTCGACCTCAAGACCGTCAAACGCGTGGCGCATCTTGCCCGAATAGCTGTCTCCGACGAGGAGGCCGCCAAGATGGAGGGCGAACTCAACGCGATCCTCGGTTTTGTCGAACAACTCAGCGAGGTCGATATCGAGGGTGTCGAAGCGATGACATCGGTCACGCCGATGGCGATGAAGAAACGCGCCGACGGCATAACCGATGGCAATAAGGCCGATGACATCGTTGCCAACGCGCCGCAAAGCGACGAGCACTTCTTTCTTGTGCCCAAGGTCGTCGAATAGCCTGCCGGTTTCCATTCCGCCGAACCGCTCCATCCGTCTGGACAAGCGACCCACCGCCAGAAAAGTGACTGAAACATGAGTGCATTGACAGGCCTGACGATTGCCGAAGCCCGCGGGAAACTGCAGGCCGGTGAGATCACATCGGCGGAGCTGACAAAAGCCTATCTGGACGCCATCGACGCGGCCAATGCGGTGCTCAATGCTTATGTCGCGGTGACAGGGGACAAAGCGATGGAGATGGCCGCCCGGTCCGACGAGCGGTTGGCGCGTGGCGAGGGCGGCGCGCTGGAAGGCATTCCGCTCGGCGTCAAGGACCTGTTCGGCACCGAGGGCGTCCACACCCAGGCCTGCAGCCACATTCTCGATGGCTTCAAGCCGCGCTATGAATCGACCGTCACCGCCAATCTGTGGGCGGACGGAGCCGTCATGCTGGGCAAGCTCAATATGGACGAGTTCGCGATGGGCTCGTCCAATGAGACCTCCTATTACGGGCCGGTGATCAACCCCTGGCGCGGCAGGGATAACAACAAGGCGCTGGTGCCCGGCGGCTCATCCGGCGGCTCGGCGGCCGCGGTCGCCGCGCATTTGTGCGCCGGCGCCACCGCCACGGACACCGGCGGCTCGATTCGCCAGCCGGCGGCCTTCACCGGAACCGTCGGCATCAAGCCGACCTATGGCCGCTGCTCGCGCTGGGGCATCGTCGCCTTCGCCTCGTCGCTCGACCAGGCGGGGCCGATCGCACGCGACGTGCGCGACGCGGCGATCCTATTGAAATCCATGGCGTCCAGCGACCCGATGGACACGACGTCGGTGGATCAGCCGGTGCCGGATTACGAGACCGCGCTCGGTCGGTCGATCCGCGGCATGAAAGTCGGCATTCCCAAGGAATACCGTGTGGACGGCATGCCCGGGGAGATCGAGACGCTGTGGCAGAAGGGCATTGCATGGTTGCGCGATGCCGGAGCCGAGATCGTCGACATCACCCTGCCGCACACGAAATATGCACTGCCGGCCTACTACATCGTCGCCCCGGCCGAGGCGTCCTCCAATCTGGCGCGCTACGACGGCGTGCGCTACGGCTTGCGTGAACCCGGCCACGACATCGTCGATATGTATGAAAAGACCCGGGCCGCAGGGTTCGGCGCCGAGGTCAAACGGCGCGTCATGATCGGCACCTATGTGTTGTCGGCCGGCTATTACGACGCCTATTATCTCAGGGCGCAAAAGGTGCGCACGTTGATCAAGCGCGATTTCGAGACGGTCTTCGCCGACGGGATCGACACGATTCTCACTCCGGCGACACCATCGGCGGCCTTCGGCGTCGCCGATCAGGACATGGCCGCCGACCCGGTCAAGATGTACCTCAACGACATCTTCACGGTAACGGTCAACATGGCCGGACTACCGGGCATCGCCGTGCCAGCGGGGCTCGACGACAACGGACTGCCGCTCGGTCTGCAACTGATCGGTCGACCGTTCGACGAGGAAACGCTGTTCCGAACCGCCCATGTGATCGAACAGGCGGCGGGCCATTTCGAGCCGGCAAAATGGTGGTAGCGGTGGCGCGACGCGCCTGATCCGTTCGGCATGGCAAACTCAGCTCGGCCTTGGTCGCCCAGGCCAAGGGGTTATGAAGTGTTTCCCGCGTTGCCCGCAGTCCGTTCACCGTCGCCGGTCAAATGGATGTCCAACGGCACAAGCCGGCGCATTTGTTTTGCGGAGAAGGCCAGCGACCTGATGCGCGCGTTGATCACTGTATCGGCGACCTTCGATCAATACGCTCACGCAAACGGTTGCTACAACGCGCCGGTGTCATCTTTCTTGCTCCACTAAGCAATATACAAACAGTGTTTATTCGCGGCTTTCGCTAACTCTGATAAAATTGACAAACCTTATTCAATGTCAGAGTCTTGATTTATCGTGAATACATTGTTGCATAAAAGGAGCGATCATGAATCCTTTAATTTCGATAGCAGCCGTTGTATTTCCGGAAATCTTAAAAACTGTGGCGGGTGATAAGTCGAAAGCCGTCGCGAATGCGGTTGTCGCGGCGGTTGAAGAGATCACAGGGACCTCGCAGCCAAAGGAAGCGCAGAAAAAAGTCGAAACGGATTCCACTGTTGAGACGGATCTGAGACTCAAGCTCGCCGAAATAGCGGCGAATGAAGAGGAAAAGCGACGGCAAAATGAAATTGAGTCCCGAAAGCTTCAAATGGAAGAGGCGGAGAACAGGCACAAAGCCGAATTGGAAGCGCTGAAGGTGCAATTCGCCGAAGACGCGAAGAAGCGGGACGACGATTTCAGAAGGCTCGAGGCTGGAATAGCGGACACACAGGCGGCACGGACAGGTTTCAGCGAGCTTGCGAAAGCGCGCAATCCTTTTGCTTGGGGACCGGTCATTGTCTCCGTCATTGTCGTGATCGGGTTTTTTTGGATTCTGTGGCAACTTCTCAGCCAAACGACACCTCCGGCGAATGAGGACGTATGGCAGATCCTCAACATAACGATCGGCGCCCTGACAGCGGGTTTCGCCACCGTCGTCAGCTTCTGGCTCGGATCGTCTCAAGGGTCTCGAAACAAGGACTTCGCCGCCGCGGAGGTTCAGGCTCAATCCGCGCAACAGACCGCAAGGATCATCGAGCGGCAAGCGGAGCAGACCAAAGAGATATTGAAGGAACGAACCGAGCCAGGGCAACGGCCCAAACGACCCACACGATCCAATTTTCGGCGGTGTGTCGATATCGTTCTGGAGAAGGAGGGCGGTTATGTGAACGACCCGGATGATCGTGGCGGTCCAACCAATATGGGGATCACATTCAATACCCTGAAGGCATGGCGTGGCACCGAGATTACAGAGCAGGATGTGAAAGATCTGAAGATTGAAGAGGCGCGCAACATCTATCAGGCGAATTACTGGAAGAAACTGAGCTGCGACGACCTTCCATCCGGCGTGGACCTGGTGGTCTTTGACTTTGGTGTGAATGCGGGCACCGCGCGATCGGCGAAACTCTTGCAGCGGGTGTGCGGGGCCAATTCAGATGGCGTGATCGGACCGATTACAGTCGGAGCAGTCAACAGCCTTGATGCGGCTCAGGTCATTCGGCGGTTCGGTGAATTGCGAATGGACCACTACCGGTCCTTGAGCAATTGGACGAAATTCGGAAGAGGCTGGACCCGGCGGACCGATGATGTCCAGACAGCGGCACTCGATATGACCGTTTAGCGGCACTGGCTTCCGTCTTCCAGCCCTGCGTTATGTCAAGAACAACCCGCCCAATCGAACCGATGGGCGGGTTTGTTGTCGAAATTGCCTTGCGCCGGATCAGCTGCAGCCGCTGGTCGCACCGCAGGTGTCACATTTCAGGCAGGTGCCGTTGCGGACCATGGTGAAATTCGAACATTCCGAACAGGCATCACCCGTATAGCCCTGCATAATCGCCTTGGCGCGGCGATCGGCTGCCACCTTGTCGGCATCGGCCTTCGTTGCCGGAGACGCCTGGTCGAAAAGCGGCCCGTCGTCCTGCAAGGCCATTTCTTCGCTGAGCTGCCGGGCGCGCTCTTCATAATCGCGCTTGAAGGCCTGCGTTTCCTGCGCGTCCGGAGCAGCGGTCGCGAGCGCCGCCGCGCCGGATATGGCTGTGACATTGCCGCCGCCAGTGGGAACGGGGGATCCCATGGGCTCGCCGCCCGGTGCGATCAGTTCGAGCTTATGGCCGCGTGTCCAGCCCTTCGAAACAGGAGCGGTCTTGCCTTCCTGAATGCCCTTGCCGAGCGCCGTGTTGCTGAAATCGGACGTGTCCACATGGGCAAGGTCGTGCCGTTCGAGATAGGAGACGGCAAGCTCGCGGAACACATAGTCCAGAATGGACGTGGCGTTCTTGATCGCGTCATTGCCCTGGACCATGCCGGCGGGCTCGAATTTGGTGAAAGTGAACGCCTCCACATATTCTTCCAGCGGCACGCCATATTGCAGGCCGAGCGAGATGGCGATGGCGAAATTGTTCATCATGGCGCGGAAGGCGGCCCCTTCCTTGTGCATGTCGATGAAGATCTCACCGATCCGGCCATCGTCGAACTCGCCGGTGCGCAGATAGACCTTGTGCCCGCCGACGACCGCCTTCTGGGTATAGCCCTTGCGCCGGTTGGGCAGCTTTTCGCGCTCGCGCACCACTTTCTCGACCACGCGCTCGACGATTTTTTCGGTGACCGTCACCGCCTTGGCAGCGGCCGGCGCCTCGATCAATTCATCGACCGCGTCGTCGTCCTCTTCGTCCTCGATCAGCGAAGCGTTAAGCGGCTGCGACAGTTTCGAGCCGTCGCGATAGAGCGCATTGGCTTTCAGGCCGAGCTTCCAGGACAGCATGTAAGCCTTTTTGCAATCTTCGATCGTCGCCTCGTTCGGCATGTTGATCGTTTTCGAGATCGCCCCGGAAATGAAGGGCTGCGCGGCCGCCATCATGCGGATATGGCTTTCGGTGGAGAGATAGCGTTTGCCGATCTTGCCGCACGGATTGGCACAGTCGAAGACCGGCAGATGCTCGTCCCGCAGGCCCGGCGCGCCCTCCAAAGTCATCGCGCCGCAGATATGGATATTGGCACTGTCGATCTCCCGGCGCGTGAAGCCGAGATGTTCCAGCATGTTGAAGTCCAAATCGTTCAACTGCGCCTCGTCGATGCCCAATGTCTCGCGGCAGAACGCTTCGCCGAGCGTCCATTGGTTGAAGGCGAATTTGATGTCGAAAGCCGAGGCGAGGGCGGCATTCAACGCCTCGATCCTGTCGTCGGTGAAGCCCTTGGCCTTGAGCGATCCCGGATTGATCGCCGGTGCCTGATTGAGATTGCCGTGGCCGACCGCATAGGCCTCCATTTCGGCGATCTGGCTTTCCGAATAGCCGAGCGTACGCAGCGCCTCGGGAACCGCGCGATTGATGATCTTGAAATAGCCGCCGCCCGCCAGTTTCTTGAATTTCACCAGCGCGAAATCCGGCTCGATGCCCGTGGTGTCGCAATCCATCACCAGGCCGATCGTCCCGGTCGGCGCGATCACCGTGGCCTGTGCGTTGCGATAGCCATGTTGCTCGCCGAGCGTCACCGCCTTGTCCCAAGCTGCCTGGGCATGGTCGATCATTGCTTGATCGGGGCACTCGTCATGCCGTAGCGCGACCGGATGGGTCGACAGATCCTCATAGCCGGAGGTCTCGCCATAGGCGGCGCGGCGGTGGTTGCGCATGACACGCAGCATATTGGCCTTGTTCGGTTTGTAGCCGGGGAAGGGGCCAAGTTCGCCGGCCATTTCAGCCGAGGTCGCATAGGCGACCCCCGTCATGATGGCGGTGATCGCGCCGCAGATGGCGCGACCCGCATCTGAATCATACGGAATGCCCGACGTCATCAGCAGGCCGCCGATATTGGCGTAGCCGAGGCCGAGCGTGCGGTATTTGTAAGAGAGCTCGGCAATCTGTCGTGACGGGAATTGTGCCATCATCACCGAGACCTCGAGCACGATCGTCCACAGCCGGACCGCGTGTTCGAACGCATCGATCTGGAAGGCATTGGTGCCGCGTTCGGTAAACTGCAGCAGGTTTAACGAGGCGAGGTTGCAGGCCGTGTCGTCAAGGAACATATATTCCGAGCACGGGTTGGATGCGCGGATCGGCCCCGCTGCCGGACAGGTGTGCCATTCATTCATCGTCGTGTTGAAATGCAGACCGGGATCGGCCGATGCCCAGGCGGCATAACCGATACTGTCCCACAGATCGCGGGCCGGCAGTGTCTTTGTAACATCGCCCTCAATGCGGCCGATCAGATCCCATCCGCGATCTTCCTCGACGGCGTGCAGGAAATTGTCCTTGATCGACACCGAATTGTTGGAGTTCTGGCCGGAGACGGTGAGATAGGCCTCCGAATCCCAATCCGTGTCATAGGTGGTGAATTCGATGTCCCTGTAGCCCTGGCGGGCGAATTGAATGATCCGCTTGACATAATTCTCCGGCACGTGCGCCTTCTTGGCGGCGCGCACTTCGCGCTTCAGCGCCGGGTTTTTCTTCGGATCGAAACAGTCGCCCTCCGGCCCCTCGCAATTGATGCAGGCCTTCATGATGGACTTCAGATGCGTCGCGACGACGCGCGAGCCGGTCACCAGAGCGGCAACTTTCTGCTCTTCCTTCACCTTCCAATTGATATAGGCCTCGATATCGGGATGATCGATATCGACCACCACCATCTTGGCGGCGCGGCGGGTGGTGCCGCCGGATTTGATCGCGCCCGCCGCGCGGTCGCCGATCTTCAAAAACGACATCAGCCCCGAGGAGCGTCCGCCGCCGGAAAGCCGTTCGCCCTCGCCGCGCAGGAGCGAGAAGTTGGAGCCGGTGCCGGAACCGTATTTGAACAGCCGCGCCTCCCGCACCCAAAGGTCCATGATGCCGTTCTCATTGACGAGATCGTCCTCGACCGACTGGATGAAACATGCATGCGGCTGCGGATGCTCGTAGGAGGATTTCGATTTCACCAGCCGGCCGGTGAACGGATCGACATAGAAATGGCCCTGGCTGGGGCCGTCGATGCCATAGGCCCAATGGAGACCGGTGTTGAACCATTGCGGACTGTTCGGCGCGACCCGCTGGGTCGCGAGCATATAGGCGAGTTCGTCGAAGAAAGCGCGGGCATCTTCTTCCGTGTCGAAATAGCCGCCCTTCCAGCCCCAATAGGTCCAGGTGCCGGCCAGCCGCGAAAAGACCTGCCGGGCATCCGTTTCCGACCCGTAGCGCTCTTCCTCGGGCAGGGCCTGCAACGCCTCCTCGTCGGCGACCGAGCGCCACAGCCAGGAGGGAACGTCGTTTTCCTCAACCTTCTTCAGCCGCGCCGGCACGCCGGCCTTGCGGAAATATTTCTGTGCCAAAATATCGCTGGCGACCTGCGAAAACTGTTCGGGAACGTCAATGTTCTCCAGCCGGAAAACGATCGACCCGTCCGGATTCTTGATTTCACTCGTGGCCTTGCGAAAGGCGATGGCCGCATAGGGCGACCGCTCCGCCTTCGTGAATTGACGCTCAATGCGCATGCTTTTTCCTCGTCGTTTACCGTCCCGCCGCAATGTATGCCGACAAGACACAATTTCCCTGTTTCCGCAGCGCCTTAGGTGCAGCGGATTTCCGTTCGATCCGGCGTTTCCTCGCGAAAGCCCCCTCGCAAATGACGCTATATCTTGTGTCGAATTTCGCTGCAAACACTAAACATAGTATTAACAGCCTTTCGATGCCAATCACTTTTCCAGCGACGCCGTCAAAAAACGCGCACGAAAAACATTTGTCCGGAGGCTGTCTCAGCCTCATCGGAACATCCTGTCCGAACACGCTTTACCGAATGGGAATCTGCCACATCTACACGCAGACCGCGTCGCTGAAACAACGCTCGGACCATAGAACGCGACTCGTTTTCCACGGTCAAGAGCTTGTTTGCGACAGATTTATGAACACCAGATGTTGTGGTGCATGTTGTGGAAAATGAGGATAGCGCGACGCCTTGAAATCCGCGCGCTTGCCGCGCTGTCAAGCGGAAAAACGGACGGCCGAAAAAAAATCTCTCAACTCCGGATGATGGCGAGCGCGTCGCGCCGCCACAAAACTGTCACGCGAATCACCGGCCGCGTCCGGCCGTCCCCGTTCAGTCGGATCGGGCGAAGGCGATCAGTTTTTCGGCCAGCAGTGGACCGGCATCTTCCTGCAGAAAATGGGCGGCATTCTCGGTGATGAAATGGGGCTGGCCGGCGGCGCCGGGCACGCGCTTCTGGAAGATCCTTTCGCCGCCCTTCATGATCATATCCTTGTCGGAGAAGCAGGTCAGGAAAGGTTTCTGAAAGCGGCCCAGGCTTTCCCACGCCGCCCTCTGCGCCGATGCCGCCGGGTCGTCCCGCGTCGCCGGCACCAGCACCGGGAAAGCGCGCGCCCCCGCCTTATGGCGCTCGTCGGGGAAGGGGGCGTCATAGGCGGCGATCTCGCGCTCGGTGAGGCCGCGCACGGTGCCGCGGGAGACGATGCCACCGATGTTGAAGCTGGGCGACGCCTGGCTGTATTCGCGCCACTGCTTGAACGCTTCGCCCAGGTCGTGTTCGCCGGTCGGCAACGCCGTGTTGCCAATCATGACGCGGGCAAAAAGCTCCGGATGTTCGGCCACCAGGCGCAGGCCGATCAGACCGCCCCAGTCCTGACCGAAAAGGGTGATGTCCCGCAACGCGAGCCGATCCAGCCAGTCCTTCATCCAGGTCACATGGCCGAGATAGGAATAGGCGTCTCTCGCGGCCGGTTTGTCGGATTTGCCGAAGCCGATGAAATCGGGTGCCAGCACACGAAAGCCGGCCGCCGCAAGCGGCGGGATCATGGCGCGGTAGAGATAGGACCAAGTCGGCTCGCCATGCAGCAAAAGCACGACGGCTCCGTCCCTGGGCCCCTCGTCGACATGGTGCATGCGCAGTGCGCCGTGCTCCGGGTCTTCGATCTCGGTATAGTGCGGCTTGAAATCATAATCCGGAAGGTCGTCGAACCGCTCCTCCGGGGTGCGCAGGATCTCTGTGATGGCCATCATGTCTCCCCCGGTTTTGCGATCGGATGTATCACAGGGCGACAGCCGGCAAATGTCAACCGACGGCCCGGATCAATCGCCCGGCCCCTTGTTGATCGGCTCCTGATAGGTGAAGCCCATGTCCCAGGGAAAATAGATCCAGGTGTCCTGGCTGACGCCGGTCACGAACGTATCCACCAGCGGACGGCCCTTGGGCTTAGCGTAGACCGTGGCGAAATGCGCCTTCGGCAACATCCCGCGCACCAGTTCGGCCGTCTTGCCGGTGTCGGTCAGATCGTCGACGATCAGAATATCGGCGCCTTCGGACCCGCTGAATTCAGGGCTGATCTCCTTGATGATCGTCATCTCGCCCTGGCTGACATAGTCGTGATAGGAGGCGACGCACACCGTCTCGATCGTTCGGATGTTCAGTTCCCGGGCGACGATCGCCGCCGGCACCAGACCGCCGCGCGTGACGCAGACGATGGCGCGCCATTGCTGTTCCTCGCCGGCGAGCCGCCAGGCAAGGGCCCGGGCATCGCGGTGAAACTGATCCCAGGAAACGGGAAAGGCTTTTTCGGAAAGAGACATCGCACGCACTCCTGAGGGCCGCAACGGCCTTGATCGGTTGAGAGTGCGTGCGGACTTAGCGCTTGACCCCGCGCCGAGGCAAGAGGCTTCAGCCGGGATGTCCGATATTCCTGTGTGGAACGCGGCCCGGCCGGCGCTACCGCGACATCAGCGTCAGGCAGGGCATGGATTTCAGAACCGTATCGGTGACGCCGCCGAACAGGAATTCGCGCAGCCGCGAATGGCTGAACGCGCCCATCACCAAAAGATCGGCCTGAGTGTCGCTCACCCGGTTTTCGATAACTGCCGCGATCGGTATTCCCGAGGAAATCTCCGGATTGACGGTCACATTGACGCCATGGCGCGTCAGTGTCGTGGCGATCTCGGCGCCGGCGGTTTCGGCGCTCTGTTCGGGATTGTCATTGGCATCGACCGTCAGAATCTCGACCGCTTCGGCACTTTTCAGCAATGGCAGCGCGTCGAACACAGCGCGGGCGGCGACCCGTGTGTCGTTCCAGGCGATCACCGCCTGCTTGATGGGCTTTGCTTCCGAGGCAACATAGGGCACAAACAGCACCGGCCGGCCGCTTTCAAACACCAGCGCCTCAAGGTCGTCGTAATCGGTTTCCTGGCCGGGACTTTCCTGCTGCAGCACCACCAGATCGGAACAACGCGCGCTGGACAGCGCCGAGACGGCGCTGTCGCCCGACATCGAACGAATCGGCCGCCACTCGTGCGACAGGCCCTCGGCGGCGCAGCGGCTAACGAAATCCTGTCGGAATGCCTCCAGCCGATTGGTCACCTCATTCTGATCCGCCTCGAACACGGCGGTGTCCGGGATCTCCATCGGCGCGGCATAGGATATCTTGACCGAGGGTTCGGCGTGCAGCCCGATCAGGTGGCTGTCATGGGTGCGGGCAAGCGCGATCGCGCACGCCAGCACTCGGTCCATATCGGCTTCGCCGCGCAGCACCGCAAGGATCGTTTTGTAAGACATCTGTCGCTCCGTTGACTCGGTCCGGTGCGCGGGCCGCCGGGACCCTGGCACCTTCAATGGTTCGGCGGATTCTTCAACCATCCGCCGCGATACGCCTTGATATGTATCAATGCGGCGGGTCCGGCGTCAAAGCCCGCGACCCGCAGAATGCGTTCGGCTTTCGGCTTGGTCGAGACATCGTCAGCGCTTGGCCTCGGCAACGCTGTCCAGCATTGCCCGGACATCGGCGGCGGCGGCATTGATCGCCGAGGCTTCGCGGCCGCGCACCACGATCTGGGTCGAATAGCTCTTGCCGTCAAAGCGCGGGTAGGAGCCGATCACCGTCGACGGGTGCGCATCCTGTATCCTGGCCAGCGGTTCGCCGATCGTTCCTTCGCCATGGGCACAGTCGATGGTTTCAGATTGAATGACGGTGCCGGTTTTCAAGCTCGGCAGCAGCGTGTCCAGCATTGCCTGGAAGATCGCCGGCACGCCGGCCATGACATGGACATTGCCGATGGTGAAGCCTGGAGCCGTGGACACCGGGTTGCGGATATGAGCCGCGCCGCGCGGCATACGCGCCATGCGCATGCGGGCTTCGGTGAACGTCATGCCGCGCTCCACATAGGCCGCGGCCATCATCTCCATCGCCTTTGCGTCATAGTCGCAGGGAAGCTCAAAGGCTTTGGACACCGCCTCGGCGGTGATGTCGTCATGGGTCGGCCCGATTCCGCCGGAGGTGAATACATAGGTGAAGCGCGACCGCAATTCGTTGACCGCGCCGATGATCGCCGCGTCGTCGTCGCCGACGATACGCACTTCCATCAGGTCGATGCCGGCGGTCGTCAGCATATCGGCCAGATGGGCGATGTTCCTGTCCTTGGTGCGGCCGGAAAGCAGTTCGTCCCCGATCGCCACCATCGCCGCCGTTACAATCGAATCCGCCATTGCGCTCCCTGCATCCTGCCGAGGCAGACAGGTAGCGCGCCTCGCCCGACCCTGCAAGGCGGGCGTCATTCGCAGTGGACCGAAACAGCCACCTGAAAAGCGGTGCCCCAAGGCCGAGACCGACCCAATCGATGCTTGACTTGAAGCACCTCTGCGTGACTGCGGATAGACGGAAGCGTATCGCGCATAACGAATGGCAGGTTTACAAGTGTGACAGTATCCGTTCATGCAATTCGGGTGTCGCCGATGCCAGCACGCGCCCGGAGGATTGAGGCGCCAGCGCGCCGCCCCTCCAATCGGTTATGACCCCGCCAGCCCCCTCGACAACGGGGACCAAGGCGAGAAAATCGTAAGGCTCGAGATTCGTTTCCAGAACCACATCGATATGGCCCGACGCGAGGAGGCCATAGGAATAGCAGTCGCCGCCGAACCGACGCAGCTTGACCAGGCGGCTCACCGCCTCGAACTTCCGAAGCTCTTCGCGGTCGAAACCGTCCGGAGAGGTTGTATAGAGACGTGCATCAGCTAGACACTTGCATGTGCTGACCCGGCACGGCGCGCCGTTATACACCGTCGGAACTCCGCGCTGCCCGACCCAGATCTCATCGGAGGCGGGGCAGGAGATGACGCCGACATCCGGTCGGTTGCCCCGGCAATAGGCAATCAGCGTGCCGAAATTTGGCGCGCCCGTAATAAAGCTTTTTGTGCCGTCAATCGGGTCGACCACCCAGAGCCCGACACCCTCCTTCGCTTCGATCCCATATTCCTCTCCCAGGATCGTGTCCGCGGGGAAATGCGTTGAAATCTCCCGGCGCAGAACTTTCTCAATCTCGCGGTCGGCGCACGTCACCGGGGAAGAATCCCGTTTGTCCTCGATCTTCAAGTCCTGCCGAAAATACCGAAGCGCGAGCGGCGCGACCTGTTTGGCGAGCTTTTCGGCAAAAATAGCCACATCTTCTGTCACATAACTTTTACATTCCGGCATACTTGGCACCCCATTTCGTGTTTTTTTCGGTTTAATTCCAAAATACACAAAAAACCAATAGACAAGTCGCAAGAAATCCCTCTTTCTCAACGCTGTGCACAGGCACTTGCCATGCCGGCTTCCGACCGCGCTTGCCGAAACGGCGAGCGCCAAAACGCATCCTGTTCGTACGGAGATCGACAATGAACACCTGGACCAAATTCATCGCAGCAACCGCTTTGGCGGCGGTTGCATCAACCGCCCAAGCGGGCGAATTGACCATCTACACCGCGCTCGAAGAAGAAGAGGTCGCGGAGTACATCAAAGCCGCTCAGGAGGCGCTGCCGGGCGTTCAACTGAACGTTCTGCGCCTGTCCACCGGCAAGCTGGGCGCACGCCTTTTGGCCGAAGCCGACAACCCGCAGGCCGACCTGATCTGGGGCTGGGCCGTGACGGCGATGATGGACCCGCAGGTTCTGGCCCTGCTTGAGCCCTACAAAGCCAAAGGCGCCGATGTGCTTGGCGCCGAATTCCGTGATGCGGAAAACCATTGGTTCGCGCCCATCGGCTACATGGGTGCCTTCTGCGTCAACACCGACCGTCTGGCCAAGCTGGGCCTTGATATGCCGAAGAGCTGGAAAGACCTCGAAGCCGAGGGCTTCAAGGGCGAGGTCGTAATGCCCGACCCGAACCAGTCCGGCACGGGCTATCTGCATGTCAACGCGGTTCTGCAGTCGCTGGGCGCTGATGCGGGCTGGGCGCAGCTTGAGGCCGTTGACCCGAATATCGCGCAATACACCTCGTCGGGTTCGAAGCCCTGTAAAGCCGCACGTGCGGGCGAATACGCCGTCGGTATCTCGCTGGCCTTCACCGGTATCGACTCGATCGAATCCGGCTATCCTGTTGAGATCGTCTTCCCCGAAGGAGGCGTGGGCTATGAGCTTGAGGCCTCCGGCCTGATGGCAAGCTCGGACAACAAGGAAGACGCGCGGAAGTTCCTCGACTGGACCATGTCCGACAGCGCAATCGCGATGTACCAAGACTTCAAGGCGCTGATCACCATTCCGGGCATCGAAGGCGACAAGAAGCCGGGCCTGCCGGACGACGTCAGCACCATCCTGGCGCCTGTCGACTTTGTCAATTCAGCCGACAACCAGACCGCAACAAAAGCAACCTGGGCCGAAAAGTTCGCACGCTAAGCGAGCCTGATCTGGCGGCGAACCGGCCTCAAGACGGTTCGCCGCTTCTTAACACCATGAGCAGGCATGTATCTTTCGGTTGATAACGTTACCAAGACCTTCGGGACTTTCACGGCCCTAAACTCGGTTTCGATTGATTTGGACCGGGGGGAGTTTGTGTGCCTTCTGGGCCCTTCGGGATGCGGCAAGACCACGCTTTTGCGCCTGATCGCGGGTCTGATTGAGAGCGAAAGCGGCACCATCATCCTTGAGGGGCGCGATTTGTCGGATCTGCCAGCCCGCGCGCGGGGCTTTGGCATCGTCTTCCAATCCTACTCGCTGTTTCCCAACATGACCGTGGCCGAAAACATTGGGTACGGGTTGAAAATTCGCGGAGCGACCGACCCCGATATCGCGACCCGCGTGGCCCAGTTGCTGAACATGATCAAGCTGCCCGAGGAAGGCGCGAAATTCCCTGGCCAGCTTTCCGGCGGTCAGCAACAGCGCGTGGCCCTGGCCCGTGCCATCGCGGTGGACCCCAGGCTTTTACTCTTGGATGAGCCGCTCTCCGCGCTCGACGCCAATGTGCGCAGCACACTGCGCGGCGAGATCCGCGCCCTGCAACAGGAGCTTGAGATCCCGACGCTGATGGTCACCCATGACCAGGACGAGGCGATGGCGGTGGCCGACAAGATCGTCTGCATGAACCAGGGCACGGTCGAACAGGTCGGGACGCCGACGGAACTTTATACGGAGCCAAAGACCCGCTTCGTTGCCGAGTTTCTGGGCGAGAGCAATATTTTGAATGAGGAAGATGCACGGGCCTTGAACCCCGAATTTCTGTATACGCAAAGCTATTGCGCTCCGAAGAACCCGGTTTTGTGTGTGCGTCCGGAGTACGTTCATGTCACGCCGGACCGCGCCGGCGATGCCCGCATACGCTCAGTGACGTTTCTTGGAAACCTCTCTCGGATCGAGTTGATGACGGTCGCAGGGCCGCTTGTCGCCGAGCACCCCGGCCCCCCGAGGGTTGCGCCGGGCGACGCCGTCCGTGTGGAGAGCCCGCCCGAAAAGGGTGTTTGGGTCGACGATCGATGAGCCTGGCAATAGACAGCGCCGCGCCCGACCGTCCGTGGTGGCAGCCCGAGGCCGACAAAGCCTTTAATGTCGCCTGCGTCATTGTGCCGATCGTCGGCCTGGCCCTGTTTTTCATTTATCCTATGATCGCCGTCTTCTTACGTTCTCTGACGGCGCCTGACGGCAGCATCGGGCTTGCCAATTACGCAGAAGTGCTGGCCTCGAAGACCTTTTGGCGGGCCACCTGGCATTCGATGGTGGTGGGGGTCACCACTACCGCCTTGAGTGTGTTCCTCGGATTTATCGTGGCCCACGGGCTGCATCGTTGCGCCTTTCGCGGCAAGTGGCTCATTCGGGGCATCATCATCCTGCCGATCCTCGCACCCTCGTTGGTGCAGGCTTTGGGGCTGATTTACATCTTTGGCCGCAACGGGCTCGTCAACAACCTCTTCGGCCTGGAGATCGACATCTACGGCTATTGGGGCCTGTTGCTCGCCAATACGCTTTATGCGGTGCCCGAGGCGGTGATGATTATCAGCGCGGCCCTGGTGCTCCTCGATGCGCGCACCTATGAGGCGGCCGAGATGATAGGGGCAAGCGCCTTTCGCCAGTTTCGAGACCTTACGCTGCCGGCAACACGCTTTGGCGTGCTGAGCGCGGCTTTTGTCGTTTTCGCCATCACCATCACCGATTTCGGCAATGCGGCGGTGATTGGCGGAGATTATTCAGTCATGGCGACCGAGATTTACAAACAGGTGGTGGGCTTAAGGAACTTCAACATGGGCGCCGTGGTCGGCATCCTGCTGCTCCTACCCACGGTGCTGTCCTATTTCATCGAACGTCAGGCGATGAAGCGGCAGCAGGATCAGAGAGCCACGGGCATTCAACTCTTTGAACCGAAATACACGCCCTGGCGCGATATTCCGATGGCTGTCCTGTGCTTTGCCGTCTGCGCCGTGATCCTCCTGGTGATCGGCATCGTGGTCTATGCCAGCTTCGTTACACTCTGGCCCTATAACTTCGCGCTGACCACCAAGCATTACGACATAACGCTGGCGGGCGGGTATTCGTCGCTTTGGACGACCATCTATATCTCGCTGATGGCGGCGGGCGGCGGTGTGGTCATGGTCTTCATGCTCAGCCTTGGCCTGCGGAAAATGCCCGACCGCGTGGCGCGGCCCGTACAGGTGCTGTCTTCGATGCCGGCCGCCGTGCCGGGCATGGTGCTGGGTCTGGCCTATATCCTGGCCTTTAACTCGACCGCAACGCCGCTTTACCTGCTTTACGGAACGGCGGCTTTGATCGCACTGATCAATTTCTACTATTACCACACGCAGTCATACCTGACCGTCATGACGGGCTTTCGCCAATTCCCCTCGGCCCTTGAAGACGCGGCCGCGAGCCTCGGGGCAAGCCAGGCGCGCATCGCGCTGACGATCATCCTACCCTTTGTGTTGCCGATGCTCGTGTCGGTGTTCTTCTTTCTCTTCATGCGGTCGATGGTGACGCTCTCGGCGGTGGTCTTCCTGACAACACCTCAGGTCTCGGTGGCCTCGGTCACGATCATGCGGCTGGACGATGCGGGCCTCACCTCGCAGGCTTCGGCCTTTTCCACGGCGGTGATGGTGGTTGTGTGTCTTGCGATGCTTGGTATGAAAGGCGCACAGATGATACATATACGCCAGAAGGCGCGGCTCAGAAAGACAGGCTGATGTGGTCACAGGAACGGCACCGACGTATTCTCGCCTTGCTCGATGCCCAAAAACAGGTCAGCGCCAATGACTTGGCCGGAACCCTCGGCGTGTCGCGAGAAACCGTGCGTCGCGACCTTTTGGACCTTGAACTTGAGGGGAGGCTCAACCGTATCCACGGCGGCGCCGTCCTGCCCGGCAGCGCCTCGGAGCCACCGTTTGAACGGCGTAAGGTCACCAATATCAGCGCCAAGCGCACGATTGCCCGCAAAGCGATTGGCGCGATTGAGCCGGGCCAGACTATTTTTATGGATGCGGGCACCACCACCTCGATCTTTGCCAAGGAGTTGGTCAAGCGCGACGGCGTTTCGCTGATCACCAATTCGCTGGAGGCGGCGTCGACCCTGCACAGTCTGTGCGCCGAGTTCGAGGTGATTCTGCTTGGCGGTCAGATCCTGACCGATGTGCCCGCAACCCTGGGCGATTTCACACTGACCGAGCTGCGGCGGTTCAAGGCGGATGTTGCGGTTCTTTCTCCCTTCGGGCTTCACCCGATGGAGGGTGCTTTCTCATTCGACTTACACGAGGCTGCCATTGCCCGCGCCATGTCACTGCAAGCCGAGCGTACGATCATCCTTGCGGATCGCAGCAAGCTGGGTCTGACCGGGCGGATCTCCTATTGCCCGACAGCCCAGATCGACACGATTGTGACAGAGTTGCAGCCGGACGACTCGCTCCTCAGCCGGTTCGCCGAATATGGCGTCGCTCAGGTTCTTTAAGACACTCATCTCAAAAGAGATCATCAAATCGAATATTTAAGAGAAAATCTGGTGCCCCCTGCCGGACTTGAACCGGCAAACCCATTCGGGTGACAGATTTTAAGTCTGTTGCGTATACCAATTTCGCCAAGGGGGCGTGCGCCCATACTGGTAGTTATCCGGCGCCTGATTGCAAGCCCTAAGCTGGGTCACGCGTTTTAGCAGTGTTTTCGAATGCCCCGACCCAGGTGTCGAGAGTGTCCGCCGATGCGATCCAACCTCACCGATGCGAATCGCGCGATCCGACCGATTTGAAAGGTGCCTGGGATGGGAGGCAGCTATGCCGATATGAGGGTGGTCGGTCGACGGTCGGACTGCTAGACAGTCGGGCCGGTGAGGACGTACGGGGGTAGGCTTGCATGGCCGGAATCGCAGCGCTGGCCGCGGCCTATATCTTTTCGCAGTTCTATCGATCGTTCCTGGCCGTTCTCACACCCCATTTGATCGACGAGTTGGGCGCCAGCAAGGCGGAACTGTCGCTCGCCTCCGGCATCTGGTTTTTCACCTTCGCTTTGATGCAATTTGCCGTCGGTGTGTCGCTCGACCGGTTCGGACCGCGACGGACCGCGTCCTATCTCTTCGTTGCGGGGGCAGGCGGTGGCGCCCTGCTTTTCGCGGTGGCAAGCGCGCCGATCGAAATCACCATCGCGATGGGAATGATCGGCATCGGTTGTTCGCCGGTGCTGATGGCGACGTTCTATATCTTCGCGCGGGAATATCCACCGGCACGCTTTGCGATCCTGTCCTCCTGGTTCGTTGCGCTCGGGACGGCAGGCAACGTGATCGGCGCCAAACCACTGGCCGTCGCGGTCGAGATGTTCGGCTGGCGACCGACCATGACGACTCTCGGTCTTGTCACAATTGTCATTGCGCTGGCTGTCGCCAGGCTCGTCAGGGATCCGGACATCCCTGACGGCGCGACGGCGGGCGGCGGCTTCTCGGGCTATCTCGATCTTCTGAAAATGCCGGTTCTGTGGTTGATCATCCCACTGATAGCGATGAATTACGCGCCGGCGGCCGGAATCAGAGGGCTGTGGGCCGGACCCTATCTCGCCGATGTCTTTGGCGCCTCGGTCCAGACTATCGGCACTGTCACACTGTTTATGGCGCTGTCGATGATCCTTGGGGGCGTGGTCTATGGGCCGCTGGACACCTTTTTCCGCACCCGCAAATGGGTGGCGGTCGTCGGCAATGCCGGTTCCGTCGCCGCCCTTGCTCTGCTGGCGTTGTTTCCCGTCCAGCCGCTCTGGAACATCACCGCGCTGCTGGTTGCCGTCGGCCTGTTCGGTGCCAGTTACGGCCTGCTGATGGCCCACGCGCGCGCCTTTTTTCCGGCGCATCTCACCGGACGCGGTGTGACGCTGATGAATTTTTTCACGATCGGCGGAGTCGGCGTCATGCAGTTCGTCACCGGCCGGACCGTCAGCGCCAGCTTCGATCCCGCGGCGCCCGAGATCGCGTTCTCGACGCTGTTCGCGCTCTATGCCGTGCTACTGGGCATCACCCTGGTGATCTATCTTTTCATCGCCGACCGCAAACCGGGAGGGCTCTGACGCCTTCTGGGTCGCGATCCAGTCGACGATAATGTCGGCGATCGCCTGCGTCGTCGACGGAGAAAGCGCATCACCGGCAAGGACGTGATGGTCAGGGCCATCGCTGTTTTCGATCAGCACCAGATCGGCGCGCGCTCCCCAGCGTTGCGCAACGATCCGGGTGAGATCCGGGCGCACCACCGTGTCCTCATCGGAAAAAACGAACAGCGCCGGGACCGCGATCCGATCGATCTCCGCCCGCGTCGTCAGGCGCACCAGAGCGGCCATCGGCAGCAATGCAGCGGTGGGATAGTTCAGCGTCCAGCCATGGGCGTGCAAGGCGTTCTTGGCCTGGTTTGTGCGATTGGGTCCGAGAAGGAGATTGGCGATGCGCTTGGCCCCCGGCGCGGTCAGCAGCCAAGCGCCGGGCGCGTTGACGCCATAGTTTGGAGAGATGTTGACCAGTGCGGCCACGTCTTCCATCATTTCCGGCCGTGTCGCCGCCCAGGTGTTAAGCGTGGCGCCGCTCGAGGTTCCGATCAGAACGACGCGCTCACCGATGCGGCGGCCAATCGCCAGCGCCTCCTCGACATCCTCGATCCAAGCGTCGACTGTCGCCTGTGCCAAAGCATCACCGCTGCGTCCGTGTCCGGCAAGACGGGTGTAATAGAGATTGGCGCCCAGTCGCTGGGCGACAATATCGGGCAGGGGACGCAATTCGCCCAATGACGCCGAGAAACCATGGACATAGACGATCGACAGCGGTGTCTTCGTCTTCGCCACCGGCTCGGCCCAGGCAACCTGCTTCTGAAGGCCCTCGCGTATGTCACCGAAGCGGGCTTCGCGGTTGGCGAGGTAAGCATCGACATCCGGTCCGATCGATGTGGCGTCAAAGGGCGTGAAGTTGGCCATCCGTGCGCGTGGCTCCATGAGAAAAAACGCCCCGGCGACGAGCGTCAGCAGGCCGGCGATGAGAACAAGTGACGTCGGCCCGGCGCGTGGTACCATTCTCTTTCCGCCTCCAGGATTGTATGTGACGACTACCGTTCATCGCATGTCGATATCGATGTTGGGCCGGTCGATCACTTCGCGCAATGCGAAGGATGAATTGATGCGCACAACATGGGGCAGGGCGGACAGCCATTCCTTATGGATGCGTTCATAGTCCTGCAGATCCTTGGCGGCGACGCGCAGGATGTAATCATATTCGCCAGACATAAGATAGCAGACCAGGACATTCGGACAGCGTTTGACGGCGGCCTCGAATTCGCTCAGCGTCTTTTCGAACTGGCCGGAAAGCGAAATGTGAACGATGGCGATCATGCGGTAATCGAGTGCCCGGTTCGACAGCCGGGCATGATAACCACGGATGACGCCTGATTTTTCCAGATTGTCAAGCCGGCGCGAACAGGCCGATGCCGACAGGCCGACCCGTTCGGCAAGGTTGGCATTGGAGATCCGCCCGTCCTCCTGAAGCGTCCGCAGAATCGCAACATCGATAGTATCGAGTTTATCCATTGGTGGTTTCTTCGAAAAAACTGCGTTTGTCGCAATTTTATTCGATCTGGCGCCGTTTCGCCAGTCCAATTCGCAAGGACATTTCAAGCCGATTATGGTCTCTTGCAAGAGAGATTTGACGCGCGCGTCTGGAAAATGGGAGGTATCGAATGCGAGTTGGTTGCCCGAAGGAAATCAAGAACCACGAATACCGTGTGGGCCTGACCCCCGGTTCAGTGCGCGAATATGTAGCGCATGGTCACGACGTTATTGTCGAGACAAATGCCGGTGCCGGGATCGATGCGGATGACGGTGCCTATCAGGCAGCCGGCGCGCGGATCGTTCCGACCGCCAGGGACGTGTTCGACCAATCCGATATGATCGTGAAAGTGAAGGAGCCGCAACCCTCCGAATGGGCCATGCTGCGGGATGGCCAACTGCTCTATACCTACCTACACTTGGCCCCCGATCCCGAGCAGACCAAGGGCCTGATCGAGTCCGGCTGCACGGCCATTGCCTATGAGACGGTCACGGACGCGCATGGCGGCCTGCCGCTGCTTGCGCCGATGTCGGAGGTCGCCGGGCGTCTGTCAATCCAGGCCGGCGCCACGGCGTTGCAGAGGCCCAATGGCGGACGCGGCGTGCTTTTGGGCGGCGTTCCGGGTGTACCGCCGGGCAAGGTGGTCATCATCGGCGGCGGTGTTGTTGGGCTGAACGCCGCCAAAATGGCTGTCGGCCTGGGCGCCGATGTCAGCATTATCGACCGCTCGCTGCCGCGTCTGCGGCAATTGGACGATATTTTCAAAGGCCGGATCCATACCCGCTTCTCCACGATCGAGGCGCTGGAGAACGAGATCTTCTCGGCTGATGTGGTGATCGGCGCCGTGCTGATCCCGGGTGCCGCGGCACCGAAACTGGTGACTCGCGACATGCTGTCGGGGATGAAAAAGGGTGCCGTGGCCGTCGATGTCGCCATCGATCAGGGCGGCTGCTTCGAGACGTCGCGCCCTACCACCCATTCGGATCCGACCTATATCGTCGATGGCATCGTGCATTATTGCGTTGCCAACATGCCAGGCGCGGTGCCGATTACCTCGGCCCACGCGCTGAACAATGCGACCCTGTATTTCGGTCTGATGCTGGCCGATAAGGGGTTGGCCGCGCTCACCGAGGACCCGCATTTGAGGGCCGGGCTGAACATCCACCGCGGCAAGGTCACCAACAGAGCGGTCGCCGATGCGCTCGGCTATGAAATGGCGGAACCGGAGATAGCGATCAGGGTCGCCTGAGGTGGTTCAATCCGAGCGGGCAAGGCGCAGGATATCAGCCTCGGTCAGCGGATGGATAAAGGTCTCGCTCTGGCCGACCGGCACGAAACCCATTTTCTGGTAAAGCGGCAGGGCGGCCGGATGGTCCAGTGTGCAGGTGCGGACCGTAGCCCTGAGCGGGTTGAAGCTCCAGGCGGTTTCGATGGCCTGCGCGAGGAACCAGCGCCCGAGGCCGAGGCCGAGCGATTCCAGTGCCAGCGTGATCACGGCGGCGGTCACGCCCGATCCGCACGTGGTGACCACCGGCCGGCTGGGATCAATGCCGGCCTCGGCCAGCACGTGCCGCAATTCGTCCAGCGGTTTCAGTTCGCCGTCGCGCGACAGCGAGAAAACCGGAACGTTACGCGCCCCCGGCATGTGACCCGTGCGCATGCCCTCGCGTGGCTCCGGCTCCTCACCGGTGAAACGCCCGCCACCGCGGGCGTCGGCAATCTGCATGGCCTGCGTTTCCACGATGCGCAGCATTTGGTCGAGCCGCACCACGGCCTGTTCGTTGAAGCGGTGTCTGAAAAGGCCTGGCGTCGGCGCCGTGAGCGCATCGGTCACCGGCCGGCCGGCTTTCCGCCAATTGTCGAAACCACCATCCAGCACAAACACGTTTTCCGCACCCATCACGCGCAACATCCACCAGACACGGGGCGCGGTGAACATGCCGAGGCCGTCATAGACGACGATCGGGTCCTCTTTGGACAGACCGAGTCGCGTCGCATGGTCGGCAAACACCGCGGGTGAGGGCAGGGCATGCGGCAGGTCGGAATCGGCGTCGATGACCTCGTCCTGATCGAAAAACACCGCGCCGGGTATATGGCTCGCCTCGAATTCGGCACGCGCGTTGCGCCCCTGCGCCGGCAGGTACCACGAGGCATCGATGATCTTCGGCCCATCCGGACCAAGTCGCCGCTCAAGCCAATCGGCGGAAACGACAAAGGGACTTCTCTCGCTCATATCACACTTTCCGAAGGCGGGATCACGCTGGCAGGTCGCCGAAACGAATGCGAAAACGCCGGTTTTCCCGTCCCTTCTTCTCGATCTTTCCAATATGGATCGGGCCGACCTCCGTCGTCTCCCCGACATGCGTCCCGCCACAGGGCTGGCTGTCGACCACCGCCTCGTCGCCGATACAAATGAGCCGGATGCGGCCGCTGCCGCGTGGCGGCCGCACATTCTTGGACTTGACCAGGTCCGGGTTGGCGTCCAGCTCAGCCTCTTCGATCCAACGGCCGAAAACGGGATGGTTCGACGACACCAGCTCCATTAGCCGGGCGCTAACCTCGGCCTTGTCGATCGTTTCACTCATGTCGAAATCGACCCGGCTTTCCGTTTCGCCGACGGCAGCGCCGGTGATCGGATAGGGGCAGATCACAGTCAGCAGATGGCAGGCGGTGTGCATGCGCATCAGTTTGTAGCGTCGCGGCCAATCAATATGCAGCGTCAGTTTTTCCCCGGGTTCCGGCACCGTCTGCCCGTTGGCCGGAACATGGATGATCTCGGATTTCGACTGGCCGTTGACGGTCGCCGCGATGTCGATGCGCGCGCCGTCCTGTCGCTCGAAGAAGCCGATATCGCCCGGCTGGCCACCGGAGGTGGCATAGAAACAGGTCTGGTCCAGCACAATGCCGCCGCGATCGTTGACGGCCACCACCGATCCTTCCGCGGTGGAGAGATAGGCATCGTCAAGGAACAGCGGCTGCGTGCGAAACAAGGTTCAAACCTCCTCGTAAGGTATTGAGATATCGACTTTCTCTTCCATCCATTCCGGCACCGGAAGATCTTTGGAGCGCAGGAAGTCCGGATTGAACAGCTTCGATTGATACCGGTTGCCATAATCGCATAGGATCGTCACGATGGTGTGACCGGGTCCCATGTCCCTGGCCATGTTGATGGCGCCGGCAATGTTGATCGCCGATGAGCCGCCGAGACACAGGCCCTCCTCCTGGATCAGGTCGTAGATCAGGGGGAAGGCATCGGCGTCGGCGATCCGATAGGCAAAATCGGGTGTGAAACCCTCCAGATTGGCAGTGATGCGGCCCTGGCCGATGCCTTCGGTGATCGAAGTGCCCTCGGCTTTGAGTTCACCGTCCGTATAGTAGCTGTAAAGCGCGGCGCCGCCGGGATCGGCGAGCCCGATCTTGACGTCCTTGTTGCGCTCCTTCAACCCGACGCTGACGCCGGCCAGCGTGCCGCCGGACCCGACGGCACAGATGAAGCCATCGACAGCGCCGTCGGTATCGTTCCAGATTTCCAGCGCGGTGGTTTCGACATGGGCCTGCCGGTTCACCACATTGTCGAACTGATTGGCCCAGATCGCGCCATTCGGTTCCGTCGCGGCCATTTGTTCGGCCAGCCGACCGGAGAGCCGAACATAATTGTTGGGGTTGCGATAGGGCACCGCAGGCACTTCCACGAGTTCGGCGCCGAGCAGACGCAGCGCGTCCTTCTTCTCCTCACTCTGGGTTTCCGGGATAACGATCACCGTCCGATATCCCAGTGCTTTCGCCACCATCGACAGGCCGATACCGGTGTTTCCGGCGGTGCCTTCGACAATCACGCCGCCGGGCCTCAACGTGCCTTTGCGTTCCGCGTCGCGAGTGATGAACAGCGCGGCACGGTCCTTGACCGACTGACCGGGATTGAGGAATTCGGCCTTGCCGAGAATGGTGCAACCGGTCAGTTCCGATGCCTTCTTCAGCTTGATCAGCGGCGTGTTGCCGATGCCGTCCAGCACAGATTGAAATACGGTCATGCCTTTGCCTCGATTGGTTTGAGCAAACTTATGGGTCCGATTATGGATTAGCAACACGCGGTCGCCCAAGAAACGGGATTCGGCGCCAGGGGCGGCCGGCGAAATAGAATTCCGGCGTCTGTTCCGTCAGCGCCGCTCAGCGCTTATAGATGACCTGTCGCACGCTGATGTTTTCGGCGCGGAAGCCCGCCTCGCAATAGTGCAGGTAGAATTCCCACAGGCGTTTGAAACGCTCGTCGAAACCGAGCGGCTTGATGGCCGGCCAGGCATCCCAGAACCGGTCACACCATTCCGAAAGGGTACGGGCATAGTCCTGCGCGAAGGCACGGTGTCCGGCGAGCGTCAGATTGGCCTTGCGTCCGAGATCCTCCAGAATGCCGAAAGTGGGAAGCATGCCGCCCGGAAAGATGTAGCGCTGAATGAAGTCCGGGCTGCGTCGGTAATCGTCGTACATATCGTCGCGGATGGTGATGATCTGCAATCCGGCGCGACCGCCCGGCTTCAGGCAGTCTCGCAATTTGGCGAAATAGCCGGGCCAGTATTTCTCGCCCACCGCTTCGAACATCTCGATGGAGGCGATGTGATCGTAGACGCCGCGCTCGTCGCGGTAATCCTGGAATTTGAAGTCGACCCGATGATCGAGACCCGCACGCTTGATGCGCTGCTGGGCATAGTCCAGTTGCTCGCGACTGATGGTCAGGCCGGTGACCCGGGCACCGATGTCGCCTGCCACATATTCGGCAAAACCACCCCAGCCGCAACCGATTTCGAGCACGTGGCTGTCGGGCCGAATGCCGATCGAGTCGGCCAGCGCTTTGTATTTCGCCTTCTGGCCGCTTTGCAGATCGTTGGCACCGGTCTGAAACAGGGCCGACGAGTATGTCATGCTGGGATCGAGCCATTTTTCGTAGAAACGGTTGCCGAGATCGTAATGGGCCGAAATGTTGCGCTTGGCCTGTTCTTTCGAGTTGGACCGGAACAGGTGGCGCAGCCTTTCGACAATGTGGGCCAGTCCGCGGATGCGGCCGGCGACATTGTCGCGGACGTGTTCGTTGAGCAAAAACAGCTCAAGCATGGTCGGAACGTCGGAACTCTCCCAGTCACCGTCCATATAGGACTCGGCGACCCCAATCGAACCGCGCTTGAACGCGCTATAGGGCAGGTTCCAGTTGTTGAGCACGAGATCCGCTTCGGGACCGATCTGCTCGCCTTCGATGCGCACACGGCGACCGTCCGGCAGGCACAGATTCAGCACACCGACCCGCATATGGGCAAGCGCCCGCATGACCAATTGCGCACTTAACGGCAAGCCTTTGAGAAACCGGCCCACATTGGCCGGTGACATCACCTCGGCTTTCGCCTCGTCGCGCTTGTCCCCGGAAACGCTCATAAAAACCTCCCTCGCACCGCTTCTTTTGCTTTGCGATGCGACGAGTCATTTTTCACAGACTAGTGTCGAGTGCAAGAGGCAGGACGGCTCGGGTCCCGGCCGCAGATCCTTGGTCACAGCGACCGAAGAAACGCAATCAGCGCCTGCCGGTCGGCCCGCTCCAGGACGGCAAAGCTGTTGCGTGCGGCTGCCGCTTCGCCGCCGTGCCACAGAATCGCTTCCGTCAGGTTGCGCGCCCTGCCGTCATGCAGGAAGAAGCTGTGCCCGCTAACGGTTTCCGTGAGCCCGATGCCCCAGAGGGGCGGCGTGCGCCACTCCCGTCCCGTCGCGTCGCCCACCGCCTGTCCGTCGGCGAGCAACGGGCCCATATCATGCAGCAGAAAGTCCGAATAAGGCCAGATCAGCTGGAAGGCCTGTGTGCCGTCGGAGGTATCGCGACGCGTGACGAATTTCGGCACATGGCACGTCACACACCCGGCGGCGTAAAACAGCTCTTTGCCGCGCAGGATCTCGGGATCGGCAACGTCGCGGCGACGGGGCACGGCGAGGTTGGCGGTGTAGAAGGTGACAAGGTCGAGGACCGGATCGGGCGCCTCCGTCGACCCCAGATTCGCCTGCACGCCGTTCGGCATCGCAAGACAGGCGATCTGCATGGCCGTGCAGTCCCCGCTCGGGGTCGGATGAAGCGACGTCGAGATACCGATGTCGCTGCTGAAGGCGGCAGCGTTCTGGGATCGCAGCGACGGCTCGGAGGCCTTCCAGCCAAAGCGCCCCGGGACAAGGGCGCCGGTTTTCGGGTCGCGCACCATGGATACGCGGCCCGAGATGCCGTCGCCATCCAGGTCCTCCGGGTCGGCATTGGCCAGGATATCGGCCGGGTGGATGGCATCGATCAGGCCGAGGCCGATCATCGCGGGCGCGACGCGCGGCGACAGCGTGGTGCCTTCGGCCAGCGGCCCGTAGGCCAGGTCAATGATCTCGTAACGCGGATGCCGGAGACTGACGGTTTCGCCATCCGAGAGCACAAACGGGCTTTCCCGATAACTGACAAGAATCCGGCCTTCGGCACTGAGACCGGGCACCGCGCGGTCCTGAAGCTGCCCACCATAGGCCGGATCGGGCAGGGCGAGAAGCTGGCGGTCCGCCAGCATGGCGCGCTCGACCCCCGTCCGCGCCGCTCGCGCGAGCCGTATCAGCATGGACGTCGCGTCCCGGCCGCCCTCCGGCGGATGGCCGCGCCCGTTGTTCACATGGCAGCTTTGGCAGGCGCGCGCGTTGAACAGCGGTCCGAGCCCGTCAGACGCGCGTGTTGAGGCGGGTGCGGATACCCAGAGCTTGTCGAATAACGCCTCGCCGAGGTGAAACCGCTCCTTGGCATCAAAATCGACAACGGCAGATGGATGCGAAAGGCTATTGCGGTCGACGGCAGCGTCGATGCTGCCGGCGCCGCCCTGGTTCGCCTCATAGCGTTCGGCGCGGCTGAAATCCTGCGCCGATGCGACCGTCTCAAGCACGCGACGGTGATCGTTTGCGGTCAGATCACTGCGGCTGTCAGCAAAAAGCGGAAGCTCCGCCGCCGTCACGTCGGCAAACAGAAACGCCGCAGCCAGGAACACCGAGCCAAGCCCGCCCAAGAAACAGTCACGGCGTTGTATCATGAACAGGTTCCCATGCCTGCCTCGCAACCGAGACGGGCATGTTCTGAGTGGCGGCCCTTACTCGAAAACGGCGGACGGATTGTCGAGGCTGTCGGAGCCCTCGAGTTCGATATCACCGAGGCTGAGCACGGCGATCGCCCTTTCGATCGACCGGGTTTGGTCGATGAGCCCGTCGATGGCGGCCTGGACAACCGCGGCGCCTTCCTCGTTGCCTTCGCCAATCATTTGGTCATAGGCTTCAACCGTCTCCGCCCGGGTGGCCATGGCCTCCATCGCCGCAACGGTGGCGTCGAGCTTCGTTTTCAGCTCCGCGTCAAGCGCGCTGTCGCGGGCAGCGACCATCTCGGAAATGGCGGGACCGGTGACGACCGACCCGTCAGGCCGGCTGTAAGTGCCGAGATAGACGTTACGGATGCCAACAGCGTCATAAAGATGCGAATTGTGGGTGTTGTCGGAGAAGCAGTCATGCTCCTCCTCCGGATCGTTGAGCAGAAGCCCGAGTTTCATCCGCTCTCCGGCCAATTCGCCATAGGACAGGGACCCCATGCCGGTGAAGATCGCGATCAATGCAGCATCCGGATCATTGAGAAGAGACGAGCGGGCTTCACCGTCCGGTGCCCAGTTCGCGACCATCTCCTCAAGGTCCGTGATCAGCAACTCCGTCGCAGCGGCCAGGTAATCGCGCCGGCGATCGCAGTTGCCGTTGGTGCAGCTTTCGGTGGAGAAGTCCGTGTAAGGCCGATTACCGGCACCGGGGCCGGTACCGTTGAGATCCTGGCCCCACAAAAGGAACTCGAGGGCGTGATAACCGGTCGCCACATTGGCTTCGACCTCATCGGCCTCGTGCAGGGTCCCGGCAAGCAGATCCGGCGTGATGTCGGTCGCGTCGACACCCTCGCCGCCGACCATCACCATTGGATTGGCGATGACATTGGCGGTATAGAGCATATTCTCGTCGCTCTCCACGCCATAGGAAGCGGCAACATAGTCGATCAGTCCCTCATCGAGCGGCCATGCGTTCACCCGGCCTTCCCAGTCATCGACGATCGCATTGCCGAAACGATAGACCTCAGACTGCTGATAGGGCACACGTGCGGCAACCCAGGCGTCTTTGGCGACCTGCTGCGTTTCGGCGGAAGGCGCCGCCAGGAAGGCGGCAATCGCGCTTTCCAGCGCCTGCGCCGTCGTCAGGGAATCCTCGTATTTGGCATAGGCGATATCGGCATAATGTTCTGCCACGGCCGTGGCATTCGGCGCCGCATGGGCAACTGCCATGCTCGAAGCCGAAAAGGCCAGGGCCATCGACAGGGTCTTGAGTTTTGCTCTGTGTCTGACGTTCACTTTACTCTCCAATCAGTGAAGGCGCAGCCGAGAGGATCTACCGGTTTTGCCGTCACGTTGACCGCGCGGCCTTGCCGCCGACCCCCTTGTCGACGCCACAAAGGTACCGCGCCCCGCCCACGACTGAGTGGACACGGCCGAGAACCCTTGTGTCGCATTGTGCGATATTGTCCTGCCTCGGAAACACCGTCGAAGCAATGATCCGAGCACCCGAGTGGTAGGACAATCAATAAGTGGTGTCAAATAGTATAGTTTTTAACCATTCTAACTCAAAGCATGATGCCGGAGGGAAGCACGATGGCATTTGCGGCCACGCATCGCTTGTGCGAAGGAGCGTCGTCATCGTTTTGGAACCGGGAACCGTCGCCATGTCACCTGCCAATCAGTCCGCGTTGAGAATCAATTGCAACCGGCTCTGGCAGCGCCATAGGGAGATGGCCGAAATCGGGGCGATTGATGGTGGCGGATCCTGCCGGTTGGCGATGACACTCGAGGACGCTGCCGCGCGCGATCTCCTGCGCGGTTGGTGCGAACAGGCCGGGCTCAACGTTACTGTCGATCTCGCCGGCAATATGGTCGCGCGTCGCGCAGGATCCGACGCCGACAGGCCGTCGGTTGCGAGCGGCAGCCATTTGGACACCCAGCCCCATGGCGGCCGGTTCGACGGGGTGTCCGGCGTGCTATGCGCCCTGGAAGTGGCCGAGACGCTGAACGACGCCGGTATGACGACACGCGCCCCGATTGCCGTCGTCAATTGGACGAATGAGGAGGGCGTTCGCTACGCGCCGGGGCTGATGGGCTCGTCCTGGTTCGTCGGCCGCCTGTCGGACAGCGATCTGCTGGATGCGGTGTCCCGTGACGGTGCCGTTTTCGGGGTCGAGGCCGAAACACGCGGCTATCTCGGCCAAGCGCGGCCAGGCGATTTCGACATCGGCGCGTTTTACGAGCTCCATATCGAACAGGGGCCCGTGCTGGAACAGGAAAAGCGGCAGATCGGCGTCGTCGAATCCGTCCAGGGGCTGCGATGGCTGGATGTGGCGGTCACCGGCATGGATGCTCATGCGGGGACGACGCCGATGGATCGGCGTGCCGACACGATCCAGGGCGCCGCCCATATGCTTGTCGCCATCAACGCGCTCGGCCGGGAATTGGCGCCCGACGCGCGGGTCTCGGTCGGCTCCTTCAAACCAAGCACCGATGCGCCGAGCACGATCGCAGGCCACACGGATTTCATTATCGACATCCGCCACCCCGATCCAGACGTGCTGGACCGGCTGACCGCGTCCTGCCGAACGCTCTGCCTGGAACAGGCCAGGGCGCAAGGTTGCGATGCCGAAATACGGCAGAGGGTCGCGATCGAGCCGCGCCGCTTCGATAGCGCTTGCGTCGACCACGTGGAACAGGCCGCGCGCATGCTGGGCTATCCGGCCCGGCGGATGGCAAGCGGAGCATTGCACGACGCCAGCAACATCGCCGCGATCGCGCCGACGGCGATGATCTTCATCCCGTGCAAGGACGGCATCAGCCACAATGTGCGCGAGAGCGTTTCCCTTGAGGATCTCACGGCCGGCGGCAATGTGCTTCTGCACGCGATGCTGCGGTCGGCAGGTATCGTCTGAACGCCGCCGCGGCGGAGCGCGTCATTCGGGCTTGCGGGCATGGGTGGCGAAAAAGCAGAAAGCCATCAGCCAGATGTCCGGCCGGTCAAGAAGGTCCATGACTTCCTCGCCATCGGCCTTCGACAAGAATCCCTTTCGCATCGCCTCGGGCACGACGATCTCAAGGGTTGCGCGGTACAGGTCGACCGCCGGACTGGGAGCGGCACCGCCGCGCAACAGCGCCGTTTCGCCGTGCACCGACAACACCTCAAGACCCATATCCGCCAATTGGCCGGGCAGGCGGCGGCCGGTGAAATAGTCGATATCCTTGCGCTCGCCCCATTGAGTGACCGCCTCCCATGTGCGCCGCCACACCGGATGTTCATCGCTGAAAGCAGGATGAATGTCTGGCTCGATGGAAAGAATATGCCCGCCCGGCTTCACCATTTTCACCAGGTGCCGGCAGGCGGCCTCACGGTCCGGTACATGGTGGTGGATCGCCCGCTGCACGACGAGATCGAAGCGATTTTCATAGGCCGGTTCGTCCAGAATATCGAGCTTTTCTGCCCGGATTCGGGGATGGTCGATTTCGTCGATAAATGTCGTCTGCAGATCGGTGCACACGACTTCACCGCCGGCCGTCAATCGGTCCGCAAGCCAAAGCGACACAGTGCCGAGGCCCGCGCCCACTTCCAAACAGATCCAGTCGGGCGCGATCCCGATCCTATCCAAGTGGTAGAACGTGTAAGGGTCGACATGTTTGGCCAAATCGCTGAGCCGCGCCCGTTCCGCGTCGTCGTAGTCAGTAATGACGTATCGCATGAAAGAGAGCGCTCCGACCGACGGCTTCGGGCATGGGGTGATTGATAGCCCCCGTCTATCGAACGGGCCGCCCCGTTTTGGTGAGCCGGCAGGGGCTCGAACCCTGGACCTACTGATTAAAAGTCAGTTGCTCTACCAGCTGAGCTACCGGCTCCCGCGGGCGACAAAGGGCACCCGAAGATTTGCGCGGACCATATGCACGGGTGCGATAGCGGGTCAACTCCAAAAATCGTTCGGTGCCGGTTCTTTGCGTGAAATCGCCGCAGCACGCAAAAAGGTGACTGGCGTGTGATCTTCGGGCCGCCTATGAAAAGGCAAAAGCAACGCGGATCCTGCTCGTGAGCATCGCCGACATCTCCGTTTTCGCAGCGATTTTAGCCGGCGCGCTTTCGTTTCTGTCGCCGTGCGTGCTGCCGCTCGTGCCGCCTTATCTGTGTTACATGGCCGGCGTGACGGTCGAGGATTTTCAGGCGGGCGCGGAACGGGACGCGCGCACGCGCCGGTCGATCATGTTGGCTGCCGTGCTTTTCACGCTGGGCTTTGCCACCGTGTTTGTCGCCCTCGGCGCCGGCGCCTCGACCATCGGTGCGGTTCTGCGCCAGAACATCAACCTGCTTGCCCAAATTGCCGGCGTGGTCATCATCCTTATGGGGTTGCATTTTCTCGGGCTGTTCCGGATCGGCTTTCTGAATCGGGAGGCACGTTTCCAGGGCGGCGGCACGCCGGCGACCCTGACCGGCGCCTACATTATGGGACTCGCCTTCGCCTTCGGCTGGACGCCCTGCATCGGCCCGGTGCTGGGCGCCATTCTCGGTGTCGCCGGAACAAAGGACACGGTCGGCGCCGGCGCGCTGCTGCTGGCCGCCTATTCGCTCGGCCTTGCCGTGCCGTTCTGGATCGCCGCGGCCTTTTCCGGCGCGTTCATGCGCTTTCTGACCCGCTTCCGACGACATCTGGGGACCGTGGAACGGGCGATGGGCGGTCTGCTGGTGCTGACCGGCGTGCTGTTCCTGACCGGCGGCATGCAGACCATGGCCTTTTGGCTGCTGGAAACCTTTCCGGCGCTGGCGACCATCGGCTGACCGGAACCCCGGTAAACGAACCTTCGATCCGGCGTGAGGGTTTTCGGCGACCGGCAAATCCGTTAGACCTCGCCTGTCATTTGACGACGATCAGTTTGGAGAAAACGATGGCGCGCAGTTGTCTGGCGGTGGTGCTGGCGGCCGGGGAGGGCACCCGGATGAAATCCTCCGTGTCGAAGGTCTTGCACCCGATCGGCGACCTGCCTGTCATCGCCCATGTGATGCGGGCGGCGGCGGCAGCCGGCGCCGATTCGGTCGCTCTCGTTCTCGGCCGCGACGCAGGGGCCGTCGAAGAGGCCGCCAAAGCCGATGGCCGACACCCGTCGATCTGGGTTCAGGAACAGCGACTCGGCACGGCGGATGCCGTATTGGCCGCGCGTCCGGCGATCGAAGAGGGTTTCGACGACATCCTCGTCATCTTCGGCGACACGCCGCTCATCGGCGAGGACACGCTGCGCCGCGCCCGTTCGGCGTTGGCCGACGGCGCCGACGTTGCGGTCATCGGCTTTCGCACCGAGGATCCGTTCGGCTATGGACGGCTGATCGAAAGGGACGGCGCGTTGGTCGCTATCCGCGAACACAAGGATGCGACCGAACAGGAGCGCGCCATCGACTTCTGCAATGCCGGGCTGATGGCGATCGCCGGCAAACGGGCGCTTGCGCTCATCGACCGGATCGACAATGACAACGCCAAGGGGGAGTATTATCTCACCGACATTGTCGAGATCCTCCAGCGCGAAGGCGGTCGCGCCGTCGCCATCGAGGCGCCCTGGGAGGAACTGCTGGGCATCGACACCCGCGTCGGGCTCGCCCAGGCCGAGGCGATCTGGCAGCGGAAGAGACGCCGTGACATGATGATGGCCGGTGTCGGCATGACCGCGCCGGAAACCGTTTTCCTCAGCCACGACACTGTGATCGAAGCCGATGTGCTTCTGGAGCCGAACATTGTCATCGGTCCGGGCGTCACCATCCGTGCCGGCGCAACCATTCGCGCCTTCAGCCATCTGGAAGGGGCAACCGTTGGCGCGGGGGCTTCGGTCGGCCCCTTCGCCCGGCTGCGCCCGGGAGCCGACTTGCAACAGGATGCGAAGGTCGGCAACTTCTGCGAAGTCAAGAAAGCAGTGATCGGCGAGGGCGCTAAGGTCAACCATCTCACCTATGTCGGCGACGCCGAGGTGGGCGCGAAAGCCAATCTGGGCGCCGGCACCATCACCTGTAACTATGACGGCGTGAACAAGCATCTCACTCGCATCGGCGCCGGCACATTCGTTGGGTCGAACACCGCCTTGGTGGCGCCGCTGACCATCGGTGACAACGCCTACATCGCCTCTGGCAGCGTGCTGACGCAGGATGTGCCGGGGGAAGCACTGACCTTTGGACGGGCGCGGCAGGTCAACAAGGAGGGGCTCGCGCCCAAGCTCCGCGATCGCGCCGAGGCGGAGAAGGCGCGGCGGAAAAAGAGAGAGCACAATCTGTGATGATCGCGAGCGCGACCATGAAGGCGTGTGTATCGCCGTAATGCAATGTGACTTGTCACGCCGGACGGCGCTCATCCAAATCTCAACCATGCCAGTCTTTTGAGGGGATTCGTTTCGATATGTGCGGGATCGTCGGAATCATCGGCAAACAGGCGGTAGCGCCGCTCCTCGTCGACGCGCTGAAGCGCCTGGAATATCGCGGTTACGACTCGGCCGGCGTCGCCACCTTGAATGCCGGGCTTCTCGACCGCCGCCGTGCCGAGGGCAAACTCGTCAACCTCGAAACCGAACTGTCCGGCGCCCCTCTGGACGGCCATGTCGGCATCGGCCACACGCGCTGGGCCACCCATGGCGCACCGACCCGGAACAACGCCCACCCGCATTTCTGCGAGGGCGTCGCCGTCGTCCACAACGGCATCATTGAGAACTTTTCCGAGATCCGCGACGAACTCTCAGGAAGCGGCGCGCGGTTTTCGACCGAAACCGACACCGAAGTCGTGGCGCAATTGCTCGCAAGCTTCATCAAAAGCGGTCGGAGCGCGCGGGAGGCTATGCGATTGACGTTGGACCGCCTCCGTGGCGCCTATGCGCTTGCCGTCCTGTTCAGCCAGGAGGACGACACAATCTTCGGCGCGCGCAACGGGCCGCCGCTGGCGGTCGGCCATGGTAGCGATGAAATGTATCTCGGCTCCGACGCGATCGCGCTGTCGCCCTTTACCGACGACATCACCTATCTCGAGGATGGCGATTGGGCAGTCGTTTCACGCGGCGGCGTCGAAATCTTCGATGCCGATTGTCGTTCCGTGGAGAGGACGCGCAGCAAGGCGTCGGTGGCCTATGCCCTGGTCGACAAGGGCAATCATAGACACTTCATGGAGAAGGAGATCTATGAACAACCGGAAGTGGTCTCCCACACATTGGCGCATTACGTCGACTTCTCCGCCGGCACCGTTCGCCATCCGTCGCCAGAGATCGACTTCGCCGCCTTGACCGGCCTCAAGATCGCCGCCTGCGGCACTGCCTACTTTGCCGGCCAGATCGGCAAAAGCTGGTTCGAACGCTATGCCGGCCTGCCGGTCGAGATCGATGTCGCCTCCGAGTTCCGCTATCGCGACCTGCCGCTATCGGACAGCGAGGCGGCGCTGTTCGTGTCCCAGTCCGGCGAGACGGCCGACACGCTCGCCAGCCTGCGCTTTTGCCGCGAACACGACCTGCCGATCGGCGCGATCGTCAATGTGCGCGAATCCACAATCGCGCGCGAATCCGACATCGTCTATCCGACCTTGGCCGGTCCCGAAATCGGGGTCGCCTCGACCAAGGCGTTGAGTTGCCAGATCGCCGTTTTCGCCTCGCTCGCCATGGCCGCGGCCAAGCAGCGCGGACGGTTGAGCCCGGAGCAGGAACGCGAGATGGTGCGCGCCCTGTCGGAGGCGCCACGCATCGCCGGCGCCGTGCTCAACGACATACAGCCCCAGATGGAGACGCTGTCGCGCGAACTGGCGCGCCACAGGGACGTGCTCTATCTCGGCCGCGGCGTCAATTTCACCCTGGCGATGGAGGGAGCGCTCAAGCTCAAGGAGATCTCCTATATCCATGCCGAGGGATATGCGGCGGGCGAATTGAAACACGGGCCGATCGCCCTGATCGACGAGCATATGCCGGTGATCGTGATCGCGCCGCATGACCGTCATTTCGAAAAGACCGTCTCCAACATGCAGGAAGTGGCGGCGCGCGGCGGCAAGATCATTTTTATCACCGACCGCCGCGGCGCGGCCGCCTGCGACCTCGCCACCTTGGAAACGGTCATTCTGCCGGATGTGGCGGAAATCATCGCGCCGCTGATCTTCCTGCTGCCGGTGCAACTGCTCGCTTATCACACGGCGGTCTTCATGGGCACGGACGTCGACCAGCCGCGCAATCTCGCCAAATCGGTGACGGTCGAATAGGCCCTCCGCGCATCCTGCTTGTTGCCTTCGCGCGCGGCTCCTATATACCTGCCCAAAGGTTTGGCCTCCAACTCCTCTTGACGCATGTCTGAGAAACACCCGCGCATCACCGCATCGACACGGATCAGAAACTATTTTTTGACGGGGCTTATCGTCTGCGCGCCGATCGCGATCACCGCTTATCTGACCTGGTCCTTTATCCAATGGGTCGATGGCTGGGTGAAGCCCTACCTGCCGGCGGCCTATAATCCGGACAACTACCTGCCCTTCAGTATCCCCGGCTTCGGTCTACTGACGGCCATCGTGTTCATCACCCTTGTCGGTTTTCTGACCGCCAATCTGATTGGTCGAACCATCCTTGCCTATGGTGAGTCGATACTCGATCGAATGCCGCTAATTCGTGGTATTTACAAAGGGTTGAAGCAGATTTTTCAGACGGTACTCGCGGAACAGTCCAACTCATTCAACCGCGCCGGCCTGATCGAGTATCCGCGCAAGGGCATCTGGTCGATCGTGTTCCTGGCAACCGACACCAAGGGTGAGGTGGACGCCCGGCTGCACGCTTCCGGCACGGACACGCTGTCGGTTTTCCTGCCGACCACACCGAACCCGACATCGGGTTTCCTCCTGTTCGTGCCGCGCGAGGACGTCATCGTACTCGACATGACCGTCGAGGAAGCTGCCAAGATGGTGATTTCCGCCGGACTGGTCGCACCGGAATATCACAAGCAAACCGAAAAGCTGGCGAAGACGGCGCTTGCCGGCGCGGACGTGGTCGAGAAGGTATCCGACCGATAAGGCTGTCCCGCCTAACCGGAACGCAACAAACGGATCGCCTCGTCGCGGCGCCACAGATAGAGCAGCAGGCGCAGCGCCTTTCCGCGGTCCGATGCAAGCGCGTCGTCCTGTTCGAGAATGTAACGGGCATCGTTGCGGGCAGTCTCCAGAAGGTCGCCATGGGCGTCGAGATCGACCAGCCGAAAGCCCGGCGAGCCAGACTGGCGCGTGCCCAGCAATTCGCCTTCGCCGCGCAGTTTCAGATCTTCTTCGGCGATGCGGAAACCGTCTTCCGTCTCACGCATGATGGCAAGCCGCGCTTTGCCAATCTGGCTGAGCGGCCCCCTGTAAAGAAGAATGCAACTCGACGCCTCCGTACCGCGCCCGACCCGCCCGCGCAATTGATGCAGCTGCGCCAGTCCGAACCGTTCGGCATGTTCGATGACCATGATCGACGCGTCCGGCACGTCGACACCGACCTCAATGACAGTCGTCGCCACCAGAATGCGGGTCTTGCCGGACTTGAAATCTTCCATGGCAGCGTCTTTTTCGAGGCTGCTCATACGCCCGTGCACGAGGCCGACCAAGGCACCAAACTCCTTTTGAAGGACCGTGCTGCGCTGTTCGGCCGACATCAGATCGGACTGGTCCGATTCTTCGACAAGCGGGCATATCCAATAGGCCTTTCGGCCCGCAGACACGGCCTGTTTGAGCCGGGCCACCACTTCTCCGAGCCGCTCCATATCGACTGTCGCGGTCGTGACCGGCTGGCGACCGGCGGGTTTTTCGGTGAGACGGGACACGTCCATATCGCCGAACGCGGCAAGCACCAGCGTGCGCGGAATCGGCGTTGCGGTCATCACCAGCATATGCGGTGCGGTGCCCTTGGCCGTCAGGCGCAATCGTTGATGCACGCCGAAACGATGTTGCTCGTCGACCACCGCGAGCAGAAGATCGTGATAGGCGACGGCCTCCTGAAACAGCGCATGGGTGCCGACAATCAATTTGGCGTCGCCCCGTTCGATGCGCACGATGGCCTCCGCGCGCTCCTTGCCTTTCATCCGGCCGGTCAGAAGCACGACATCGATGCCTGCGGCGGCGGCGAGCGGTGCGATCGTCGCGTGGTGCTGGCGCGCCAGGATCTCGGTTGGCGCCATCAGCACCGCCTGGCCGCCGGCTTCAGCGCAGGCGGCCATGCCGAGCAACGCCACCACGGTCTTGCCGGAGCCGACATCGCCCTGCAGCAGGCGCAGCATGCGTTCCGGCTTTTCCATGTCGGCAAGGATGTCGGCGACTGCCTGCTGCTGGCTCGCCGTCAGACGGAACGGCAGCGCCTGAAGCAGGGCCTGCCGCAGCGTGCCATCGCCCTCAACTGCACGGCCCTGCAATCTGCGCACGCGCTGCCGCACCAGGGCGAGGGACAATTGGCCGGCCAGCAGCTCATCATAGGCCAGACGCCGGCGCGCCGGCGCCTGTGGCGACATATCGTGCCCATCACGCGGGGCATGCAGGTTGGCAACGGCCTCGTTGAAGGTCGGTAAGCCGTGGCGGGCAAGAAAGGCAGGATCGAGCCATTCCGGCAGCATTGGCATGGTTTCGAGCGCCTGATCGATCGCGCGCTGCAGCATTCTGGCCGAGAGCCCTGCGGTCAGCGGATAGACCGGCTCGATCATCGGAAAGGGATCCGGGTCACTGGCCAAAGCGATGTGATCGGGATGCACCATCGACGCGCGGCCGTTGAACCACTCGACTCTGCCGCTTGCCAGCACCGTTTCGTCGACGGGCAGCGATCTCTCCAGCCATTGCCGGTTGGCGTGGAAAAAGGTCAGCGCGATCTCGCCGGTCTCGTCATGCGCATGCACGCGATAGGGTACGTTGGACCGGCCCGGCGGTGGCGGTTGATGGCGATCGACATGCAGTGTCAGCGTCACGATCTCCTGTTCCTGCGCCAACGCGATACCAGGCCGGTTGCGCCGGTCGATCAACCGGTGCGGCGACAGAAAAAGCAGGTCCACCGACCGGGTTTCGTCGCCATTGTCACGCCCGATCGCCCGTGCGATCAGCGCCGCTGTCTTGGACCCGATACCGGTGAAGCCGGTAACGGGGACGAATAGCGGATCAAGGATGTTGGGCCGCATTTTCAACGTTCCCCGGATGGCGGTCGGTTGCTGATCCCGGCATCAAAACCTCGGCTGACAAGCGCAGTCGTGTTCGCTATAGAAGCGCACAATCTTCAAGGACATGGACACTATTCATGACCGGCACCACCCGCACAAGTGCAGACCTCGATCCCAGGCGGCGGCGCCTCTTGTTTCGCGCCTGGCATCGCGGCATCAGGGAGATGGACCTTATCCTCGGACAGTTCGCCGACACGCATATCGATGCGTTTGACGACGAGGAACTCGATATGCTGGAGGCGCTGCTGTCGGTCGACGACCGGGACCTGTTGCAATGGGTGACCGGCGAGACCGCCACGCCGGCGGCGCAGGATACGCCGCTGTTTCGGCGGATCTGCGCCCATGCACGGAACCATACCGCATGTTGAATGTCATCACGCCCGATCTGTGGAAACAAATCGACGGGCCGGCGACGCTGGCGAATGTTCCGCCGGGCGCCGAAGCGCTGCTGCTTGCAGAGGCCGCCCGCGCCGGCGGATCCATTGCCCACATCATGTCCGACGGGCAGCGTATCGCCGATCTCCAACAGATATTGGGGTTCGTTGCGCCGGACATACCGGTGTTGACGTTGCCGGGCTGGGATTGCCTTCCCTTTGACCGGGTGTCACCCAGCGCGGAAGCGGCGGCGCAGCGCCTGTCGGCGCTTTCGGCACTGATCGCCCATGCGCAACGGCCTCATCCGGCGATCGTGCTGATATCGGTCAACGCCCTTGTCCAGAGATTGCCGCCGCGCTCGGTCGTCCGGGAATTGGGGTTTCAGGCCCATGCGGGCAACCGGATCGGCATGGAGTCGCTGACCCACCGGCTCGCCGACAATGGGTTCGAGCGCGTTTCCACCGTTCGCGAAGTTGGCGAGTTTGCCATCCGCGGCGGCATCGTCGATGTGTTTCTCCCCGGCAGCGCCGACCCGGTTCGGCTGGATTTCTTTGGCGATACGCTGGAAAGCATCCGATGTTTCGATGCCGAAACGCAGCGGACGACCAAACAACTCGCGTCGATCGAACTCAATCCGATGAGTGAGGTTACGCTCGACGACGAAACCATCAGCCGATTCAGGAGCAACTATCTGTCGATGTTCGGCGCGGCAACCCGCGACGACGCACTCTATCAGGCGATCAGCGATGGGCGCCGCTTTGCCGGCATGGAACACTGGCTGCCGCTTTTCTATGAGACGCTGGAAACGCCGTTCGACTATCTGGCGGCTTTCTCCTTCTATGTCGACAACCACGCCAGCGAGGCCGCTAAGGCCCGCCATGCGCAGATTTGTGATCATTTCGAGGCCCGAAAGGCAATCCGGAGCGACAAAGACACGGCGCACGCCACGCCGTACAATCCGGTTCCGGTGGATCTGCTCTACCTGGCGCCGGACGAGGTCGGCGAGGCGCTGGCCGACCGCGATGCGATCGATATGTCCGCCTTTCGCGAGGACGAAGGCGGCCGCCGCCGTGTTATCAATATCGACGCCCGACCGGGCCATCGCTGGGCAAGGCGTTCGGAGGAGGCGACGCGGGAGGACGGTCGCAGGAATGTCTTCGACCAGGTCGTCAACCACATCAGCGACAAACGCGACACCGGCACCCGGATTCTGATGACCGCGTGGAGCGACGGTTCGCTCGACCGTCTGCTGCAGGTGCTGCGTGAGCACGGACTCGACCATGTACGGCCGATCGACAGGCTCGCCGATATCGACGCATTGCAGCCGGGGGAGGTCGCATCCGCGGTTCTCAACCTGGAAAGCGGCTTCGAGATCGACGGCCTCGTGGTTATCGGCGAACAGGACATTCTGGGCGACCGGCTGGTGCGCAGGGGGCGCCGCCGAAAACGCGCCGCCGGTTACATATCCGAGGTTTCGGGCCTGGAAGAGAGCGATATCGTCGTGCATGCGGAACACGGCATCGGCCAATTTGTCGGACTGCGTACGATCGAGGCGGCCGGCGCGCCGCATGCCTGCCTCGAATTGCGCTATGCCGAGGAGGCGAAGCTCTTTCTGCCCGTCGAAAACATCGAACTGCTGTCGCGCTATGGTTCTGAAGCGAACGAAGCGGTCCTCGACAGGCTCGGCGGCGTCGCCTGGCAGTCGCGCAAGGCCAAGCTGAAGAAGCGCCTGCTCGAGATGGCCGACGCGCTGATTCGCATTGCCGCCGACCGGCAGACCCGCAAGGCGCCGCAACTCAATGTGCCGGACGGCCTGTACGACGAGTTCTGCGCCCGCTTTCCCTATGACGAAACCGACGATCAGCTCAACGCCATCGACGCGGTTCTCGACGACCTCGCGAGCGGAAGGCCGATGGACCGGCTGGTTTGCGGCGATGTCGGTTTCGGCAAGACCGAGGTCGCGTTGCGCGCCGCCTTCATCGCCGCCATGAACGGTGTACAGGTGGCGGTGGTGGTGCCGACCACATTGCTGGCCCGGCAGCACTATCAGACCTTCTGCGACCGCCTGCGCGGCTTTCCCGTCCGCGTGCAGCAGGCCTCGCGGCTGGTGGGCCAGAAGGACCTCACGCTGACCAAAAAGGAGATTGCCGACGGCAAGACCGACATCGCCATCGGCACGCACGCGCTGTTGAGCAAGGCCGTCCGGTTCGCCAATCTCGGCTTGCTCGTCGTCGACGAGGAGCAGCATTTCGGCGTCAAGCACAAGGAGCGCCTCAAGGAACTGAAAAGCGACGTGCATGTGCTGACGCTCTCGGCAACGCCGATACCGCGCACGCTTCAACTCGCCATGACCGGTGTGCGCGAATTGTCGCTGATCACCACGCCACCGATCGACCGCATGGCCGTGCGCACCTTCATCTCGCCCTTCGACATGCTCGGGATCCGCGAAACTCTGCTGCGCGAGCATTATCGCGGCGGCCAGAGCTTCTATGTCTGTCCGCGCATATCCGATCTGGAAGAAGTGCAGGCGTTCCTGCAATCCGACGTGCCGGAACTCAAGGTTGCCGTTGCCCACGGCCAGATGGCGGCCGGAATGTTGGACGACATCATGAATGCCTTCTATGACGGGCAATACGACGTGCTGCTGTCGACCAGCATCGTCGAATCCGGCCTAGACGTACCCACCGCCAACACGCTGGTCGTGCACCGCGCCGACATGTTCGGCCTGGCGCAACTCTATCAGCTGCGCGGCCGGGTAGGGCGGTCGAAGGTGCGGGCCTTCGCCCTTTTCACCCTGCCGGTAAACCGCACGCTGACGGCGACCGCCGACCGGCGCCTGAAAGTGCTGCAGTCGCTCGATACGCTCGGCGCCGGTTTCCAGTTGGCGAGCCACGATCTCGATATCCGCGGTGCCGGTAACCTGCTGGGCGAAGAGCAATCGGGGCATATACGCGAGGTCGGTTTCGAACTCTACCAGCACATGCTCGAAGAGGCGGTGGCCGAGCTCAAGATCGGCGAAGAGATGATCGACACCGGCTGGTCGCCGCAGATCACGGTCGGCACCCCGGTGATGATCCCGGACGACTACGTACCGGACCTGCATCTGCGTCTCGGGCTCTATCGTCGCGTGGGCGAATTGAGCAATTCCGACGAGATCGATGCCTTCGGCGCTGAACTGATCGACCGTTTCGGCCCGCTACCCGAAGCGGTGCACCATTTGCTCAAGATCGTCTATGTCAAATCGCTGTGCCGTGCCGCCAATGTCGAGAAACTGGATGCCGGACCGAAAGGCGTGGTCGTGCAGTTCCGCAACAGCGACTTTCCGAACCCGGCCGGGCTTGTCGCCCATCTCGGCAAGCAGGGGTCGCTGGCGAAAATGCGGCCCGATCACAGCATCCTGTTCATCCGCGACCTGCCGACACCGCAAAAACGACTCGGCGGCGCGGCCGTCATCATGAAGCAACTGGCGGACATCGCGGAAGCCGGTTAAGGGCTTAGAGTATCCGTTTTGATCAAGCCAGTTTTGTCGCCCACATTCTGTCAGCCTTGATGAGTGCATTTGCCATTTCGATGAGCTTTCGCATGATGGCTATGAGTGCGACCTTCTTGGGTTTTCCGGCTGTGACCATGGCTTGATATTTCTGTTTGAGATCGGGA
>Ga0209785_1000040_pt1 | contig 73270 bp, 67 predicted proteins | sample WorMetG1BERMUDA2_FD_187403 | JGI IMG/M metagenome (GOLD analysis project Ga0209785, IMG submission 187403) | Marine gutless worms symbiont microbial communities from Max Planck institute for Marine Microbiology, Germany - Inanidrilus... ...
CGCTTTGCGTGCTGCTGCTCATTGAGAGCTGTCTCTTCGAAGAGATTGGCAATTTGAACATACCCCTCTTTTTTAGCCTGTTTTGCAAACATATCATAACGATTGCGGGCCTGAGATTCGCCTGCAAAGGACTTCAAAAGGTTCTGCTCGGTTTTACTTCCAGAAAATGATGACATCAGTTATTCTCCTCATCTCCTATAATATATCAGGATCCAAAAACCCCTACGATGAGAGCTTCAACAACTGTCTCCACTCTCAAAGGCATGACAATTACTCTTAAACAGGATCTTCACTTCTTCCGGGCTTCTTCAACAAAGTGCCGCTGTCTGAGCTCACGGTCCAGCATCAACAGAGCCGGCCCCTTCCCTTCAATCATCTCCAGCTGCGCAACCAGATCAGAAGCAGTTGCCACTTCTTCAACCTGTTCATCCACATACCAGTTCAGCATACTTACCGTTGCGTGGTCCTTCTCCTCTATTGCAAGATCAACAAGGTCATTAATCAACTCCGAGACCTCCTCTTCGTGAGCACACACTGCACGAAACACCTCGATAATGCCGTCCCACTCAGCAGGAGGTTTCTCAACAGCCCCCAGCTCAACCCGACCGCCCCGCTCATTCAGATAGCGATAAATTCGTATAGCATGGCTGTGCTCTTCCTGAAACTGGACATACATCCAGTTTGCAAATCCGCTGAGATTAAGACATTGACAGTAGGCAGACATGGAGAGATAGAGATACGCGGAATAGAACTCCGCATTCATCTGTTCATTGATTCTTTTCTCAAGTTTTGAATTCATCTTACCCTTTCCTGACATACCGCTCCATACAGCAGTATCCTCAATTATGCTTCTTCAGACCAGTGTCCATGAAGATTACAGAGTTCCCGGGCCCGGACGGAAGTTCCCTCCACTATAAATACAGCTTCCGGTTTATCTCCAGGTTTAAGAAAAGCGGTATACGCCTTCTCATCTGCAATCAGTTCAATCCACTGAATAAAATGTGCTTCCTCCATCGGATGGGGGACCTCTCCAACCGTTACTTTATAACCGCCATCAATTTTTTCGATAACAGGCACATGCTTCTCTTTTGCCGCATCTTTTATATTTTCGCTCAGGAGTTCCATATCCTGGCCGCAGCAGACAAGCTGCGCTTCTCCCACATGATAGAGCTCGACTATATTGCCGCACAGCAGACACTTATACATTTCCAGCCGTTCCATAATTTACTCCTGCTTTTATAATATTCTTGACTTATTGTTCCACATGTTATTGTGCTCTGTGAACCCCGCATGCACACTCCGGACAATCCCCCTCAAAACTGCAAAAGACACTACCCCGGGGATTGCAGCCGTCTCACAATTATATTGTGGTGAAAATAATTTATTCAGCTAGTTCCACAAAGTCAACAAAAAATTTCAAGGGAAAAGATGCAGCTACAATCCATCTTCGCACCCATCACCCTATCTGAATGCAGCTAAAACCGTATAACCGAACCGCTTCCAGATGACAGCAACATTCCCAAAACCGCACTCATAAAGTAACTCTATCCCCTTTGCAAGCAGACAGGGGACAGGAAAAAAACGCCTGTGCCGCTCCGCAACCTCTCGCAATGCCTCCACAAAAGGCATTGCAATAATGTCAGCCTCCATCAGTTGAAATTGCTCAAACAGCTCCAGGGAATACGGAAGAAATAGATCCGTCCATAACAATACCCCTCCCGGCTTTAATCGTCCACATACTTTTTCCAGCACCGCACGTTTCTCTCTGTCCGGACGGCTGCTCAAAATACAGGTTGTAAACACAGCAAGAGGAGCAGTCGGAAGCGACGCCTCCCAATTGTTCCGAAAAATATCGGCGACATACCCCATCGGCTCCACACCTTCCAGTCCGGAACGCTCTTCCATTAAAGTTTCCGGAGAATCCCCGAGCAGCACAGGCACAGCAGCAGGCGCCCTCTTCAGTATTCGAGAAGCAACAACAGACTGCCCTCTGCCAATACAGTAAAAATAAAACCGTTTGCCCTGCTCAAGGGGGACAAGAGCTGCAGCATCGGAAAGAGCTTCAGTGGCAGAGAGAAAAATCATGCATAGAAACTACTATCAGCACGATGCTCCGGCAACGCTCCGCTCCTTGACCCGGATGAATAATGGGCTGTATTTTCTTCAATATACCTCATTATATGAAGGAAAGCAGTACCATCCAGAGGCCTTTTCTCCATGAATAAAAGCAATTGTAAAGCCGCGCTCCCCTTCAGCCTCACAGTTACCCTCACCATTGTGCTCTATGCTGTGTTCTCCAGCGCTTCCGGCATAATCCACAATATTGACCCGGTGATGCTGCAATTCAAAATTCCGGGTATTGAGATATCCTTCCGCTACTATGGACTCGTCTACCTTCTCGGTTTTCTGGCCCTCTATGGCACGCTCGCGCTCAAGCGGACACGAGGAGAACTGCTTCCAGGGCCAGATCAGGTGGAAATCTTCGTATTCCTCGGCTTTCTGAGCATAATTGTAGGGGCCCGCCTTTTTGAAGTACTCTTCTACGACATCCATCGCTATCTGCAACAGCCTGTAAATATTCTTAAAATATGGGAAGGCGGCCTCTCCTTTCACGGAGCGCTGGCCGGTATGGCGCTGACCGCATGGCTTTACAGCAGAAAAAAGAAAATCCATTCCCTTGACCTGACTGATGCACTGTCTCTGCCGGCCGCATTCTTTCTCTCGCTGGGACGAGGAGCAAACTTCATCAATGGCGAACTTTATGGCATCATTACAGATCTGCCCTGGGGTGTGAAATTCCGCGGTGTGGATGGGTTCCGCCACCCCACACAAATTTACGAAGCGCTGAAAAATCTTTATCTCTTCAGCGGGCTCTACTGGTTCAGCTCAAAAAAGCCCCCCAGAGGCACGCTCACATTCCTCTTTCTAAGCGGCTACGGCTTGCTCCGCTTCCTGCTGGAATTCCTCAAAAACTACAACCAGTACGGATACAGAACTCTGGAGACACCGGCTCTGAATATGGCCCAGCTGCTCTGCCTGCTTATGTGTATTGCGGGCATTTCCGGTCTTCTCATGTCGCATAGAAAAAAGTACGAGGAACCCTTACAGAACACTTGATTTTTCTCCCCCTGTAGACGATATCATAAAGAGAAATCAGGTTGCACCCACTAAGGATATCCGGTAACATCTACTGTCCGGCAGGAGAAGAAGATGAGGAGAACAGGCGGATAATGAGCAGGAGTACCAATCAACAAGGCAAAAAAAAAAATTAAAAAAAGACAAAACACTGGCCTCTCTGCTCACAATAACAGAGAGCCTCAACCACATCAAAGACCTGGACTCTCTTCTCGATAGAGTTCTCTTCGAAGCCAGAGTATTCACCAATGCGGATGCTGGATCCATTTTCATGGTTCAGGGCCACAGTCTCAAGTTCAGCTACGTACAGAACGACACGCTGGCCAAACAGGATAAAGCGAACAACCGCTACATCTACTCCACCCATGAAATTTCTATTGACGGAAAATCGATTGCCGGTTATGTGGCTAAAACCGGAAAACCTCTGATCATTGATGACGCTTACAAGCTCGCGCCTCAGGTTTCCTACTGCTTCAACAGCAGTTTTGATGAGAAAGCCTCGTACAGGACTCAATCCATCCTCACTGTTCCGATGAAAACAAGCCAGGACAGGGTGATCGGGGTGATGCAGGTCATTAACGCAAAAACAAAGCCCACCAAAGACGGCCAGCACAAAAAAAAATCCGTACGCAAGGAACGTGTCACCAGCTTCAGCAAGAGTGACATGATGTACGTCAACTTCTTTGCCAATAACGCCGCTGTTGCTGTGGAGCGGGCTGTCATGACGCGGGAGATCATTCTGAGAATGATCAAGATGGCGGAGCTGAGGGATCCCAAAGAAACCGCCAACCATGTCAACAGAGTCGGTTCTTATGCGATCGAAATTTATGAAGAATGGGCGAGAAACCGTTTACTTTCGAACAATGAGATCAAACTGACCAAAGACACTCTGCGCATCGCGGCCATGCTGCACGATGTGGGCAAAGTCGCCATCTCTGATACAGTCCTGAAGAAACCGGGCAAACTCACTGACAGAGAATATGCTATAATGCAAGCCCACACAATATACGGGGCCCGCCTCTTCTGTGAACCGGTTTCTGACTGGGATAACATGTCAGCGGAGATCGCCCTCAACCACCACGAACACTGGGACGGTAAAGGATATCCAGGACAGGTTGATGAAAAACAGCAGAAGGAGTCAGCTCCCCTGATAAAAGGGAAACCGAAATCAGGTGACGACATTCCGATCAGCGCCCGCATTGTGGCCCTTGCTGATGTATATGATGCACTGATTTCGAAAAGGGTATACAAAAACGCCTGGAATGAGAAGAAGGTGCTGGAGTACATTGATGAGCAGTCCGGGAAACAGTTCGACCCGGAAGTGGTCAGCGCTTTCCATGCAATCTATCCGGTAATCAGCGCTATCCGCAAAAAATACTCCGACTAGCCTGCGTCCTCCCTCAACACTGAAAAGCAGCCGGGTCACTCTTTAGCTGCCCCCAGGATCTCGTCCACCAGCCGGTACACTGCTTCAATCGAAAACGGCTTCTGGAGGCAGCCCCTGGCACCCCAATACTCAGCCGCCTGAAAAAAATCATCCGCAAGAGCGGAGTCCGCACCGGACATCAGCACCACCTCCACCGGAGGGTACTTCTGTCGCACCTCAATCAGCGCCTCCATACCACCCTTTTGCTCCATGATCACATCCAGAAAAACCATGTCAATCTCCCCTGTTCGGAGGATCTCATCCATGTATATCCCATCCGAACACTCCTGGATGGAATGCCCCCTCTCTCTTAAAAGCCTGTTAAGCATATTGCGGAACTGCCTGTCATCATCCACGATGAGTATATTCCCCATGAACACCTCCGTCCCTATTATTGTAAAGCAAATACTCCCTGCTGTCCAGAAAAGGGTGGTCCTACTTTCGAAAACAAGATTTTACATAGCTCTCAAATGCAGCGCGCCACCCCACATGCTCCCTGCAACCCTTTGCTTCAAGCGGGCAATCGCTTTGCCAGGATGGTTTCTCTGTAAATTCACTCACTGAAATTTATTCATGAAGGACAGTATTGTTTAGAGAAGCTGGCTGGCCCTTCCGGTCCCATCCGCTGCACAGGCATAGCCCGGATTCAAATATCAAAAGCGCATCACTCCCAAAAACCCTCTACTGGCGGCTCTATTCAACTATTGACGGGTCATTGTGTTACCGCTCTTTTTGCCGTATTCCAGGGAGAAAAACAGTCAGCCGGATCCATCATAGGAAGGATATTCATTCTGGTGGCATATGCAGCCAGTATCCTGCAGCAGAACAATCAGCGCAGCCCGCGAAGATAAGCCAGAATCTTGCTGCGCCCGGAGTAGCGCGGGAGCAGGCGGAGCAATTTTCGAAAAACAGATCTGGCAGCAGCCTTCCTGCCCTGAAGGAGATAGATTTCCCCCTTGCGCTGATAGGATAATCCGTTGGTACTCTCCTCCTTGAGCACCCTCTCATACATTTCCAGCGCCTTACCGTACTGACGATTGAGCCGATACGCTTCCGCAAGATTAAAGCGAGCGGAAATCAAAAATGGCTTAAACTCCAGCGCTTTGAAAAACGCACGAATCGCTTCAGCATATAGCCCCCGGGCATTGAGAATCAGCCCTTTGCTGAGATAGGCTTCATGGCTGCCCGGGTCTACAGCTATGACCCGCTGCACATGGGAAGCGGCTAGAACATACCGGCCGAGAAGTCTGTACGCTCTGGAAAGCGCTAAATTGGTTTCCACATCATCCTGCTTGATTGAGCCGGCCTTTTTCAAATGCTGAAGGGCCTCACCGGGCCGCTGCAGCTTAAGCAGACTATTGCCGAGATTACAGAGGGCATCCACACTCAGTGGCTTGATCAGCAAAGCTTTTCTGTACAATTCAACTGCCTTTACATTACGCCCGAGCGCTCCGTACATCCTCCCGAGGTTATACGCCGCCGGAAAGCTGTTCGGATCTGAAAGGAATGCCCCCCTGTAATAGGGAATCGCCTTGCGATAGCTCTTCATCTCATCATAGACCTGCCCGAGATAGAGAGAAACCGAGGCATTCGCAGGTTTGAGGCGACTGGCAAGCCGGAAATGGCGAATAGCTTCAATATACATTTTACTTTTATAATACAAAATACCCAGATTCAACTGCGCTTTAAAGTAAGCCGGGTTGAGAGCAATGCATTTTTTATACGCCTGAATTGCCGCGCTGCTGTGGCCAAGCCGCTCTTCCACTTTACCAAGATTATATAGAGACTTGAACGAGGTGGGATCATAGCGGTTGGCGTTGCGATAGCTCAGCCTCGCTCTGGTAAAATCTTTTGACACGTAGTGCAGGTACCCAAGGCGATAATGGGCCTTTGAGTTACCAGGCTGAAACTCAATCGCTTTCTGAAAAGCCTGTCTGGCATTGTCATTTTGATCAAAACGATAGTACACCTCTCCCCGGGTGAACCAGGCCCGGGGGTCTGATGCATCCCGCTTCAACGCCTCCCCGGCATCCTTGAGGGCCCTGGTATATTTCTTCAACTGCAGCCATGTCCGCCCCCGCCAGGAATACGCCTTTGCATTCTCTTTGTTATAAAAAAGCGATTTATCAAATTCCAATCTAGCTGCTTGAAATTTCCCCTGCTTAAAAAGCACAATCCCTTTACGCAAATGCTGCAGTGATCTGAGTCGATCCTCCTGCTTCTTCTTGACCGCATCCGCCTGCCTGCCTGTCGTATCATCCATGTTTCGCCGTTGGGAGGGAAAAAGAAAATCTTTGCGCCTCAACGCAAGAATCGCCTTGCGGATATTATCCGCTTGAGAATTATCGGGCTCCTTCTTCAGATAGGTTTCCCATTGCACAATTGTATTTGTTTTGTCCTCAAGGCTGAAATAACTGGTCCCCATATCCAGATGCACCTGAGTTAGAGTGGGATCAGAAGCAGCTGCGCGTTTATAGGCTGCGATGGCCTGAGGAAAGCGACGGAGAAGATGGTAAGTACGCCCCATATTGAGAAGGAAGCGGGCCGGTTTGGTTGTCAGATCAAGGCCGATTTTATAATTCGACAGCGCCTCTTTATACCGGCCTTTATGAACAAGGATATTCCCGATATAAAAATAAGCCTCTGAATTAGCAGGATGCTTCAGCAAAGAACGGCGGAGTGTTATCAGGGCAATCTCAAACTTCTTCCTGTAGTAATAGTCCTTACCGGTACTGAACAGAGAACGACAGAAGCCACTCCAGGCTGTCAACAATATCAAAACAAACGCTACAAGTGTCCGGTGTCTGTTCATCTCTCGCTCATCACCTCAGGCTCAGTCTTTTTCGATACCAGCACTCTTCCGGTAATCCACTTTTTTCTTCCCGCTCGAATTAACATCCTTGACTTTTGTCTTAATATCTTTATGCTTGAGAGTCGTCCCTCCGGTAGTCCCCTGGTTATTGTCTCTCTTCTTCAATGTCCCCCTGAGGCCGGGACGCTTCTCATCCTGCCGTTTTCCACGACGCGCATCGCGGTCCTGAACTCTGCGCTCATCCCGCTCCCGCGCCCTTCGGCGTTCCCGATCAAGCAGCTTTCTCTTCATCCTGCGCCTTGCACTGCGGGTGATCCTGCGGAGGCTGCGAATCTCAGGGGCCCACGCCTGCTGTTCTGCTCTGTCCTTTTCATGCAGATCCCGCTCCAGCTGAACCAGCAGAACCAGCACTTTGTCGAGCTTTTTCAACGCATCTTGATACAATCCATCATCCTCATCCTGCTTAGCCTGTTTGAGCAGCCGGTCAATTTCCTCATCTCGAAGACTGAACCGTTGCCTGTCCTTTTCCAGCCTTTTCATCCGTTGCTTGAGATTCTCCTGTAGCCTGGAATCACGGTTCCATGGTGGAACAGTGAGCCGATTCAGCGCATCCTGCGCTCTTTTCAGAATCTTGAGCGCGGCATCCGCTTTACCCTCTCCTTCAAGCGTGCTTGCCAGTTTCCTCAGCCTGTCGGCTTCGAGCAGAAGCACTCTTTTTAACCTCTGCTTGATGCCTTTCCGGAGCCTCTCCAGCCGTCTGTGAAGCTTCTTCTTCTCCTGAGCTATCCGGCTCTGGATACGGTCCAGAATTCTCAAAGCCGCATCCAGCTTACGAATCCCCTTCCAGTACTGCCCCGCTTGCTCCGCTTTACGTGCCCCCTTTATGAGTCTCTTGACCATCTCAGGATCTTCACGCCTGTTGATGATGAGCAAAGCAAGAAGGACTACAACCCCTGTGAACAGAAGAGCCATAAACTGTCGGCGACGTTCCCCTTTTGTATGTGTGATCTCAACACTCTGATCCCCGAAAGAGGAGGTCGATAGATCCAGAGAACCCGGAGCAGCCTGCTTGCGGGCGGTTTTCTTTGCCGCTGTCTTCCTGACAGCGCTCTTTTTTTTCGCCGTGGTTTTCCCGGGTGCATTCTTACGCACAGCCGTCTTTTCTTTCGGCGTGGTCTTCTTTACTGCTGTTTTCTTAATCGCAGTTCTCTTAACAGCCGTTTTTTCTGGAGCGGATTTCTTCGCTGCTGTCTTCTTCTGCCTCTTTTTCGCCGGACTTTTCCCGGCTCCCTTCCTGGAAACTGCCATGTTGCCCCTCCTGATACCGGCTTCCTGGATGTCGCACTGCACGTCATTTGAATGATATCCTATTTTCAGGTATTAATTCAGCCGATCTGTTTATTAATATATTATCGGTCTTTTTTTTAAAAACCATGAAAATTCAACCATAAACCCATTAGCGCTGTAGTGTAACTGAATTGTTTTACAGGCAAAAATAATGCATCAGAATATATTTTACCCCAAAAAAGCTCTGATCTCGAGATTTTGATGAAAAAATATGCTTTCCCCAAAAAGTCAGCCCTTTTACCCAAAAACCCATCCTTGACAAAAAAACAGGTTAAAGATACTTTTTAACTACAGTATTTTTCTTTTTTGTCCGCTGATAAACTATAGAGAACAAATGGTCGATAACGACCACAGAAAACGAGGTCTTCAATGGGGCTTGGAGTATATATAATCTTCATAGGATTGCTTTTCGCAGGGCTCGTCTATTTCTTCATCAAACACATTGTTGCCCCCCGAAAAGTGGACCATATACTCAAAATGATCGAAGCTGGCCAATTCAAAAAAGCGATCAATGAAGCACAGACGCTGGTTAAAAAAAACGAACGCGATCACAGAGCCCACTTCCTGCTCGCAGAAGCGTACTTCCATAATAAGCAGATGGAAGAGGCTATGATAGAATTTAAATTCCTCACAAAGCTCCACAAATACGATGACAGGGTCAAGGAGGAGAGAGTCCGCAATAGACTTGCCGAGATTTTTCTTCACTATGGACAACTCGAAGAAGCTCAGAAGGAATTCCTGCTCATCATCCGGCTCAATCCATCCAACTCCGATATTCTCTTCAAAATCGCTACACTCTTCTGGGAGAGGAACTATGCAGAAAACGCGTACAATTATTTCCTTAAGGTTTTGAAGATCAACCAGAAGCACGCAGCAAGCCACTGTTACGCCGGAATAATCCTCTACAATATCAACAAAGATCAGGAAGCAGTGCAACACCTCACAGCTGCGGTCAAATTCGACCCCATGCTCCATAAAGCCAGTTATTACCTGGGACTGATCAACAGGAAGAATAACAACCTTCATCAGGCAGTGAACAACTTCACTGATGCGCAGAAGGATATCGAGTTCAAACAGCGGGCTCGCCTTAGCAAGGGACAATGCTATTTTGAACTCGGTGATGTAAATAAAGCCATTATTGAGCTGGAAGGGGGGGTCAAGGATATAACCCAGGAAGACAACATCTCTCTGGCCATACGCTACTCCCTGGCCGCCTGTTACGAACAGATCCGCGATTTCCCCTCAGCGATCGAACAATGGGAAAGGATCACCACCTGCAAACCTGGCTACAATGACGTCCTGGAAAAGCTCTCCATGTACCAGGACCTCCGCACTAATGATCAGATGAAAGATTTTCTTACCGCGTCCAATACAGCATTCGAACAGATCTGCCGGAAAATGATTCAGGCAATGGGGTTCCACATTGTCAAATTCAACGCAACCAGTGGCAATCATACGGTCATCCTTGCTGCAGAACAGGAAAGCAGGTGGCGAAACAGTAAAGTATCAAATAAACTGATCCACATCTTCAGGGAGAGTCACCCTATCAATGAACAAACAATCCGGGAAATGCAGGAAGAGATGAAACGGAACAACGCCAACAAAGCAATCTGCATCACCTCAACAAAATTCTCTCCTGGTGCCAGAGATTTTGCCAGCGCCCGCCCCATTGATCTGATTGACAAATCCGGCCTCGCGAGCATTCTCAAAAAAATCTGATCCAGGCAAACCTCCTGCAGACAGCTTTAAAAAAAGCCCGTAGCAAAAAAGGCTTGACTCTAATAACCCGGAACGCTATTTTTTTCACTCATAACGGGCGATTAGCTCAGCTGGTTCAGAGCACCTGCCTTACAAGCAGGGGGTCACTGGTTCAAATCCAGTATCGCCCACATTTCTCTTCCCTTCCATACGCGCTTCAGATATTCTTTCCATATATCCCCGGGAGAGGCGTCTCTATGTCTCAAGAACTGAACAGGCAAACTGAACAGATCGGTCATACGATTCAGGAGATCCGGGCGGATCTTGAACAGGCCCGTGAAGAATTGGAAGAAATCATCAACGCACTGTCCTCTGCTCCCCCTGACAATCCCGATGAGAAACGAATTCTGGAAGAGGAAGGGGAAGCGCTGAAAGAAGAAATCTGCGCTCTTGAAGAGGACTTGAAAAGTCTGCTGGAAGAAATCAGCGCCTGAGGGTAGCGGGTAAGTCATGGGTTGACCGCCCGTCACCGGAAATCGGATACAGGCGGCCGGGATACTCAGGGAGCGACCGAAACACTCCAGCCTGCAACCAGGCTTTAATCCTTGCAAAAAAATCACGAAATGTATACCAGCACTGATAGACATACATTCTGCGATCAGCAACAACACCACGGGCATCCAGACCAAGCTTCCTGGCAATATACAGAGCCCGATAGAGATGATATCGCTGGGTAACCACCAGACACCTCTTCACCTTAAACACAGCTCCAGCCCGATACATGGTCTGGTATGTTGTGAAGCCTGCCTGATCCAGAAAAATATCCTCAGGCGCTACCCCTCTTGCGGCCGCAAAACAGCGCATTGCATTGACTTCATCATACCCTCCTCTATCACGTCTTCCGGAAAAAAGGAGCTTCCTCACCTTCTTCTGCCTGTACAGGGAGATGGCGGTCAATACCCTATCCTCCAGTACAGGGGACAGAGCACACCTTCCCCTTATCCCGGCCCCCGGAACAACCGCTACCAGATACTCTGTCAGCGAACCTCTGGAAATGAAATAAGCAGCCCCTGAAGCCCGCACCGCACAGCTAATCAAAACAGCCAGTAGCATTAACACTGAGATCACGATTGCTCCTGGCAAGAAACCCCTTCGTAACAATTCAACCTCCAGCCCCCTTTAATATAGCATAATATTCGTCCAGCTTTTCCCCGAGAGCATTAACAAGCTTTTTGTGCGGCATTGAAGAAGAAATCACCTCTTCTATTTTTTTTATCAGAACAAGCAATCCGGGCTCAGAGCAAACAGACAACGCCCCTTTTAACTTGTGGACAAGCCTTGAAGCAACTCTCGCGTCTTCAGCTGCAACCGCTTTCTGAAGCTCCTCAAAATAGCCGGGAACCACCTCAAGAAAAAGCTTCCCTGCCTGACTATTCCTCTCAGCAGTCAGACTCTTGCGAGAAAGAGCCGTCCCCACCAGCTGCTCCAGCTGCTCTTTAATTTTTGACATATTGAATGGCTTGGGAAGGAAGAGTTCCGCGCCGGCTTCGAGCACCGCTTCTCTGATAACAGGGTCTGGCTGAGCGGAGAGAACGACAACAGGCAGACCTGGTTTCATCTCTTTCACAATCCTGACCAAACTGAGCCCACTGATATCAGGAAGCTGGTAATCCATGATCAAGAGACTGATCTCTTCCTCCTTAAGAGCCTCAAGACAGGAATTCCCATCCTCTGCAAATAGAGGAAAAAAATCACACGACTTAAGCTGGACCCGGATCAGCTCCCTGGCAACAGTCTCATCTTCTACAAAAAGCACCCGTGCAACGCTCATCGCCCCTCCGGAAAATTGTTTTTAAAAAATCTATGATACAATACAGTGACAGGAAAGGGACAGTATGGCAAAGATCATAATAAGAAACAGAAACAACACTACGATACCCGCTAATCCGGCGATATCCCTGCTGCAACTCCTCGGGAGAAACAACATCCGCCTCCCGATCAAATGTGGCGGTAGAGCTCGATGCGGTTACTGCCGATTCACTATGCATGAAGGGCTTAAGAAGGCCAGCGCTCCAACAATCTTTGAACAAAAATTCAAAGAGAACCACCCTCTGCCTGACAATGTTCGGCTCGCCTGTCAAACCTATATTGCCGGAGACTGTATAATCAGTCTTGGAGAAGTGACAGAAAACTAAACAAGCTCCTCATTCAGCAAAACCCAGTTTCCGGATTCCTGTACCCACAGCTCTTTACTCCTGACATTCACCTCTTTCCCGTCCGAAGTTCTCATATCCAGAAAATAAAGGCACTCAACTGTCCCGTCTTTATTCTGTGCAAAATCACGCAGACCCCAGTTGATCTCTGATTTCTCCAGATTCATATCCAGATATCGAGAGGCGATCTGCTCCCTGTATTCATCGAGACCGCTCCCCTCCGGACCCCTATAACGGGTGGAGAGCAGGCTACCGAGAGAATCATACTCTCCATTGATCGCCCCAAGAAGCAACTCACCATGATTCCTCGTAATCACACGCCGGATATCATCAAAATCTCTTTGATCGGGCTCCACAAAACCGACCATTGCGCCCTGGATCTCAGGGCTATCCGTCTCAACCAGCTGACCATCCTCAACCAGATAATACTGCCCCTCATGCCACTTTCCATTCTCCGGCAGAGACTCCACCTCCACCATCTGAGTTTGAAGCTGAATAAGAACAAAATCAGAGCCATTATCTGCAACATACTCCATCAGAAAAGGATACGCCTTCTGCAGCTTCCCTACAGTACCAGGAGATTGGGTGAGGATAGCTTTGCCGAAGAACCTGACAATATGCGAATACCCCCGGCTGTTGAAAACCAGCTCTATCCAGGGTTGCTCCTTAAGAATTGTTACCCTGGACGAACAGGCTCTAAGAATCATCACAACTGTATAATTTCTGTTGAGATGAGCAAACCCCATAAAATTGGAATGAGGGAACCCATTTTTATCGAGATAGGAGAGCAAAAAACGCTTATTCGACTCCTGGACAGCCTTACGGATGAGGCCGGTCACTGCAGTCAGGTCCATTATGAGCGTCCTTTCATGTGAGAAGTGGTTTCTAACTCATTGTACGCATCACATGAAAAACTGTCAAGCAGGAGCGGCCGCCCTCTCAGGGCAATCGCACTTACAATCCTTATAAGCAGCAGCTCCAGGCAGCTGTTATCCCGGCCGGCTGACAATCTGCTCCCGTGGATGGCTATTTTCGGCGTTTTTTCCTGTTTGCGAAGTGATAGAGCCGGATGCTGTAATGTGGCATAGTTTGCAGGCCCATGATCTTTTCGGATACGGCTCTGAACGACGCAAAATCGAGGGGATTTCAAGATCTTCCTCATGACTCGTGTGTAACAGTTGAAAAAGATCACGGCAGAATTGAGAAACAGGAATACCGGACCACCTGAGACATTGACTGGTTTTAGGACAGCCCGGATCGGCCTGCACTGAAGAGTTTCAGGATGGTTGTTTCCCATCGAACCGCCAACGATAAACCGGTGTTGAAACCAGATTTTTCATTACCAGCCTTCCTGCTGAGGCAAAATCCTTTATTCGAGGACATTGGACAATTAACAACCAGTTGCATTGGGTGCTTGATGTTGTGTTTCGCACCTCTGATTATCCATGTCAGGGTTCTGCTGCTTTGTTGATAATATCAGAATTTCCGGGTTGCCACTCAGAAATGAGGGGGTACGGTTCTTCAGGACCAGATGCAGTTCATCACAACCGGAGAGGCTGAAAAAAGGGGTCAGAAGCAATAGAATCAATCCCGATGTATGTAATCAGTTCTTATATCTGAAAAACGGCATCCACCTCCACTGGAGAGTCAAGTGGAAGCGCCGCTACATTTACCGCAGCTCTCGCGTGTTTCCCTGCATTACCAAGAAGAGTCACCAGAAGCTCTGAGGCTCCGTTTATCACCGCCGCTGCACTGGTAAAATCAGGGGTGGAAGCGACAAATCCTCCTATTTTAAGTGCCCGAAGCTCATCAGGAAAGCCGTTACACTCTGCCTCAACTGCCGCCAGAATGTGGAGCATACAGAGTTGGGCAGCGGCATAGCCGCTTTCCTGGTCCACTTCTCCGCCGAGTTTGCCTGTTGCCAGTAAAGAGCCATCCTCTTTAAGAGGAAGTTTTCCTGATACAAACAGGAGATTACCGCCCCTTCTGACATCAACATATGAGCCAACCGGCTTTCCAGGTTTGGGCAGTGTAAATCCCATATCTTTTAGTTTTTCTTCAACCTCTTTTGTAAAGTCACCCATACTATACCTCCTCTTCTGCTGGTTCAGCAGGATGTTTTGTAAAACCGGTGGATTGTATCCAGTTTTCCGCCTTTTCTGCAGATCACTCCATTGTCTGGAAAGTTGCCGGGTCCTGGAAAGGATCAGCATCTTTGAGGTCCAGTGCAAAGCTCCGGTTCGTCATTATCCGCCGGGAATTGGCTCTTCCAGCTGTCAGGCTCATCTGCTCCCCTCCATTATATTTTACATTAACTCTTCACTTAATAGTATACTCCTGATGTAAAAAGATTGAAAGATGGGTGAGGCCAGGTGGCTGGCGATCTGCGTGAGCTCAAACAGAGTATTAGAGAGTGGCTGGCGCGCCGGGGAGAGGTGGAGATCTCTTTCCAGGAAAACGGCTTCTTACATGCCTATAAACATAATGTGCAATTTCATTGTAAATTGATTGTGTATAATTTTCACCGGGAGCCGGTATTAATTATCCCTGTGAGAGGTGCTCACTCCGCGATACCTTGCTTTTCGGGAGAGTATCCCAACCTTCGCTGGATCATTGAAGAAAAGGACGGGTATCTGGAAATCTTTGATAAAAAAAAAGGGAATCGAGAGCGTTTCCCTGGTTTGAAAGATTGTGATTTCGGGCAACATCTCAATCCACTCTGGTTTTTTCTCGTTGCCATAGGCTCAGCCGCTCTTCTCTGGTTGATTTTGCGTTAAGAGAAGAGAAGCCGTTGAATTTTGTCCTTTTTCAAGTACAATATAGGAAATAGGGTGTGCAACCGGAAAGCTGGAAAAAAACAGGGGGCGTTCAGGAGATGGATGCCAGAGAGCGACAACGAATTCAAAAGATGTCTGAATCAATCTCGCTTCCAGAAGACGAGATGCGCAAGCTTCAGGTCTCTCTGGAGATTGAACTCGGAGGTGGAGCTGAGCATAATGCTGAAGAATTGAAGCGGATCGCTCAGGAAGAGGAGAGACAGCAGCAGGAAGAGTTGCAGGAGCTGCTGACAGAAGTGAAGAGAAGCAATCCTGATCTTGAAGCTGATATTCCGGGACCAGGGAAAAAAGAGGGGCCGATGACTCCTTTTGCCATAGAGCAGGAAGCTGAAATTCGGGAAGAGATCACTCAAGAAGCTGAAATTGTTCCGGTCGAGAGAATGGACACAAAGGTGGCGCTGCGGATTTCTGAGGATAAGCTGCATGCTTATATCTCACTGACGCCTGCTCAGGGGGGGGGACGGACCCCCAATGTGAAAATTCTGGAAAATTATCTTAAGAAGAAAGGGGTTACTTATGGAATTAATAAGAAGAAGCTGCAACAGGTTGTTAATGAGGTCACTGATAAGGCTAACCCTGTAACGGATTTTGAGATTGCTACCGGTAAGGAGATGGAGCAGGGCACCGAATCTTCCATTGCAGTGAAATTTCAACAAGCCACTGCAGATGATTTTGAAGGCGATATCGATACAGAGGGGGCGATCTGTTTTGGAACAGTCGAAAAAAATGATGTCTTGCTGGAGATAACCCCTGCACAGATGGGGCGTTCTGGATTTTCTGTCACAGGAGAAGAGCTCAAACCTCCGGAACTGAAGAATACGATGGTTGCCACCAGACAGCATACACGACGAGCTGGAGATAAGATTATTGCTGAAAAGGAGGGGTTGGTCTTCTATTATCCGGACTCTATTCTGGTGAAACCATATGCTGATGCAAGAATCACTATTGTTGTAGCAGAGGACAGGATGTCAGCATCCATGACTCTGACACCAGCAGTAGGGGATGGACAAAGGTTGACACGGGAATTGGTGGAAAAGGCGCTAAAAAACCGGAAAATAACCACAGGAATCAATGAGCAGACTATTATTGATGCTGTGGAAAAGTGTGAAACAGAGAAGGCCATACTGGAGAACGTACCTGTTGCCAGAGGTGTTCCTGCTCTGAACGGGACGGATGGGAGGCTTGTTTTCAAAGTGAAATTGCACGCGTCTCACCAGTTCAAGAGTACCGGCAAAGATCAGGTTGATTTCAGAGAGAAGGATTCCATTATCAATATCAATCAGGGCACCCTCCTTGCTCTCCATTTCCCCGCTCAACCTAAAGAACAAGATGGAATGGATGTTTTTGGAAATACTATCCCGGCAGCAGATGGAATACCTGTAGAGTTGAAGATCTCCCGGAATATTGAGGCCAGAGAGAATAACAAAGGGGTCATGGAGTATTATGCAAAGATGGATGGCCAGGTTCTTTTTGAGAATAATACGCTGGACATGGAATCTCTCTTTGTTGTCAATGAAGATCTGAGTCTTGAAACGGGGAATATAGATTTTCTGGGGAATGTGCTTATTAAAGGCAACGTGGAGGATAAGTTCATAATCAAAGCTGGTGGGGATATTGAAATTAGAGGCAATGTCGGGGCTTCGGTTGTCCATGCGGGTAGAGATGTTTATGTTAAAGGAGGGGTGATAAATCGAGGCAATGGAGAGATTCGAGCGGGAAGGAATGTAGTCGTCCGGTTTGCGGAGGCCTCTCATATTATCGCTAAGGAGAATCTGAGTATCGATCGCGCGGTATTAAATAGCGAAATTGCGGCCGGAGATACCATTACCTGTAAAAAAGAGAAAGGACAGATTATCGGTGGCCATAGTATTGCCCGTAATCGTATTGATGTTAATGAGCTGGGAACACAGGCAGGGACAAAAACCAGCGTGACTCTAGGGGTGGACTTCTTTAAACTGGAGCAACTCACAATGATGAGCTCAGAGCAGCGGAGGTTTTTGACGGCTCAGGAGAAGATAGATGAGGTCCTTAAAAAGCTGGAAAAATATGAAGAGACGAATGGTGTGCTGGAAGGAGAGCTGCAGAAAACATATATCGGCCTGATGCAGAAGAAAGTTCTGGTCCAGAAGAAACTTCATGAAATCCGTAAAAGGCTTCTTGAGTCTGGAGCAAGGGATGAGACGATCCCTGAGGGTGAAATCATTGTCCGGAAAACCCTTCATTCTGATGTGCATATCAATATGGGCAAACATGCGGAGAAAACAACTCTGTCCAGAGATAAACAAAGGATCTATGCGGATAGAGAGACTGGAAAAGTCAGCTTTGAGCCGTGGGTAATGATAAAAGCATGACTGCTTCTGGTTTTCGTTGCGACGGTTGCGGACGTCTTTTTCCACCTGGAAAAACTACGCCTGAGTGCTGTGAGCGCGCAGCGGTTTTTTTGCCTGATGTATATTCTGTACTTAACTGTCAGAGTAATTATTCCCGGGCGGACATTGACAGGCAGTTCAGGACTCTTGCAATGCGCTGGCATCCGGACCGTTCTGCGCTTCCCGGTGCGCGTGAGACCTTTATTATTATAGCGAACGCGTACCAGCTTCTTCGGGATCCGGAGAAGCGAAAAGAGTACGATAGCTGTCTCAGTGGATCTTTATTTACGGACCAGGAGTACAGCTTTGCTTCGCGGTTTCATGAGAGGGAGGTTCATGAAACCAGCCGGAGCTGGTCAGAGGAATCTTTTTCGTCATTTTATGAAAAAATTTCCGCGGTCAGCGGGATTTTCTGGAAAATTTCAGATTGGGGGCGTGATTTTCTCTCTTTGCCGGAATGGCCTGACAGGGCAACCAGCCATCGGGGACGTCTTGCGGTTGCAGCCTATGCTTTGACCGGTTTCTGGTTCGCTATTCTGGGTGGGCTGCTTTTCCCCATGTTTATATACAGAAGTTTCAGGCGCAAACCGCAACGCGAAGAAGCGTTTCTTTACACGCTGGGTATTTTACAACTGCTGCAGGTTCTGGGATACCTGATTGTACTGGAAAGAGTGCCTCTTCTTTTTCATCCTGTTTTCTGGGCCATGCAAGGTATTTCTCTGTCAGTCTTGCTGGTCTGGAAACGGCTCTTCAGGTCTGAATAGAGTCTCCCTTGTAGAGGATCACCGGACGTTCCGCAGTAGTGGGTTGCAGAATATAGAAAATGTCATCATCTTTCGGCACAAAACCCTGATATTTCTTTTTTTTCTCATAGGGGAGATAAATGCAGAGCAGCTCAAAGGTATTGGGTGCCTGGCTCTGGATCGTATCGAAAATCATATCGTACATTTTTACGTCGATGAATTCTTCAAGGAAAAAAAAATCTATTTTGATCCGGAACCGCTCTGTAATCCCTATTTCCGGATTATCAAAACTGGAAGCCATTTTCAGGTGACGGAAAAGCCCTCTGGTTTCCCGGCTGAGTATCCGTTCCGTCACCGCCTGATCATAACTGAGGTCGTACTCTTCTGTAAGCGGGCAGCCCTGAAAGAGAATAGTTTCATTTTCATCAAGGGCTGGACCAATTTTGTCCTTGACCACTCCGCAGATTCGACCGAAAAATGATCGGTTTTGTTCCGGTGTTGCGCCGTTCAGCAGTGTCAGAATCTGACCCACAGATTACCCCCTGCCTGCCCGTTGCGTCGTTCTGGAGCTCTTTCCCGGCTGTTTCACCAAACAGGCTGTTATCAAAGCCGGCACATTCCTGAGATGATCGGTGCTGCAGTAACGAAAATATTCAAACTTTTTACAAAATCTGTACATGAATACAAATAATCGTATCACAGGAATTGATCGTTTCGTGGCTTAATCCTTTCAGTTTATTTCTGGCTATCAGGGCGATTGGTGGGTCCATCGGCAACGTGAGCAGGAGTGATGGAGGTACCTATTTAAGTATAGTCTTCTTGCGGGAATTTATGCAACAAACCACCCTGGCATTGGAATGAGTTACCACTGTAACTTTTTCTGAACTGATTGACCCCAACAATACGCCCTATTATTTTTAGCTGACGGATATCTCGATGTCATGGAATATATATTCCGATTCTTCTCTCAGTAAGAATACATGATTCAAGAGAGCACTGATTGGAGTTATTCCGTTCGAGAGGCGAACTCTGGAGGGCTGCCCATCTTAAGAGAGCTTCTGGATAGCTGAAATATGAATTAGCGGGAGTGGATGATGATTAAAAAGAGCACACAGCTTAAAAAATTGCTTCGGGATAAAAATCTCACTGTGATGATGGAAGCCCACAACGGATTAACGGCAAAGCTGGTTGAAGAGGCCGGTTTTCAGGCGATCTGGGGGAGCGGGCTCTCTCTTTCGGCTGCTCTGGGGGTTCGTGACAACAATGAAGCTTCCTGGACCCAGATCCTGGATGTTCTGGAATTCATGTCTGATGCGACCAGTATCCCCATCCTTCTGGATGGAGATACTGGATACGGTAACTTCAACAATATGCAGCGTCTGGTGCAAAAACTGGAGCAACGGGATGTTGCCGGAGTTTGCATTGAGGACAAGCTTTTTCCTAAGACCAACTCTTTCATCAGCGGGGAACAGCAACCGCTCGCTTCTATTGATGAGTTTGCCATGAAAATCAGGGCTGGTAAGGATATTCAGAAAGACCCTGACTTTGTGATTATCGCACGGACAGAGGCTTTTATTGCCGGTTGGGGGCTGGAAGAGGCACTCAAGCGGGCAAATGCCTATACGGATGCCGGTGCGGATGCGGTCCTGATCCACTCCAGGGCAGGAGGCCCGGAAGAGGTCTGTTCTTTTATGGAGCACTGGGACCAGGATACTCCGGTTGTTGTCGTGCCGACTATGTACCCCGCAGTGACTCTCAAAGAATTACAGGAGCGTGGGGTCTCCATGGCGATCTGGGCTAACCAGACCTGCCGCACGGTGATCACCGCAGTGCAGAGGAACCTTAAAACCCTCAGAGAGACTGGATCTCTGCTTTCTATACAGGATAAGATTGTTCCCGTGAAGGAAATTTTCCGCATTCAGGGTGCTCCGGAGCTCAAAGAAAAAGAGAAGGTTTACCTGCCCGGCAAAGGAGAGGACACCAGTGTGGTTATCCTCGGGGCCACTCAGGGTAAAGGATTCGGCAAGATGACAGAAGACCGGCCCAAGACAATGATCCCGATTGGCGGGAAACCGATTCTTTCCAAGCTGGTCGCCACATTTAACGGTTGCGGTGTCAAAAAAATCGCCGCTGTACGCGGTTATAAGAAAGAGGCGATTGATCTACCAAATATCAGCTATTACGATAATGATGATTATGAGAAGAATGAAGAGGCCGCATCCCTTTATGCAGCAAAAGATTTTCTCAACGGACGGACAATTTTTTCTTTTGGAGACATTCTCTTTGAAAAGTTTGTTGCTCTTAACCTGATGGATAGTGAAGATGAGATCACCATTGTCGTGGATTCAAATTGGACCACCTCCAAAGCGCGGCATCAGCGGAAAGCGGACCTTGTTAATGCGGACCGGAAACACAGCAGAGAGTACCGTGAGGAGAATGTCTATGTGACAAAGATCAGCAACGATATAGATCCTGAGGTTGCTCATGGAGAGTGGATCGGCCTGGCCATGTTTTCCAGCAAAGGGACAGAGATCCTCAAGGAGACTCTGGAAGACATGCGCAAAGAGCCTGGTTTCGAACAGAAAGCTATTGTTGATATCCTTTCCAGGATCATGAATAAGGGCAACTCCATCCGGGTGGAATATATTCACGGGCACTGGCTGGATATTGATAATCTTGATGATGTTTCTGATGCGTATATTTTTGATAGGAAATAGGTTGAGTTGCTTGAGAGAAGCCGTCTTTTCAGGGCGGCTTCTCTGTTTTCTCGTTGCCGCTGAAGCAGGAATAGTCTTCAGCCACGCGAAAGGTTTTTAACACGGCCATCTGAAATAAAGTAAATCCGCCATCTCCCGATAACAATATCAAGGAGAAATTTGAGTATGTTGCGGCAAATGGCTTTATCGGTTTTGATAGGCGCTCTGCTGATATATCTCATGGCTATGTTCCTGTTCGGGGAGCTGGGGTTGATCAAGAGCTATGATAAAACGGTTAAGATCAGTAGACTCCGTCTTTCCATACAGCGGCTGGAGCGGATCTATCGGAATAAAAGGGCTATTCTGCTCAGGGTCCGGCGCAATCCCTCTCTTGCGGTCAGGTATGAACCCTGGCGTGGATACACAGGGGCTGTTTCAGGTACACGGAGGTTCTCCAGACCGTTTTTTGTCCGTCATCCATTGCTCATTGTGGTTCTGGCGGCGATCATCGCTACTACAGCCTGTTATATTCTCCATCAGAAAAAAAGAAACAGCCTCAGCAGTGAAGAGAAGGAAAAGCGAAAACCCCTGAGGAGCAACAGCTATATCAAGCCGTCCTGGGGTTGAAGGCCCGGATTGTCTTTCGCTTTAATCTTTACATAAAGAACAGACCCCATCTGGTCCACCGGAATTGCCCCTTGTCTGAGGAGTTTCCAGCCGTTATCCTCCCATCCGATAATTGTTGATGCGGGAGCATTGATGCGGGAGTTATCTCCATTGATATACAGATCGACTGTATCGGCAAAGTATTCTGCCGCTTCAGCAGCCGAAGTGGCCGGTTGTTTCCCCTCTGGATTAGCGCTCGGAGCGAATAGCGGCCCTCCAACCGCGTTGAGGAGGGTCTTTATCCAGGGGTCATCCGGTACACGGACCGCCTGAGTCGGCCAGCCCAATGGGTGGGCTGAAGTCGATGGGAGAACAACAGTGAGCGGGCCTGGCCAGAATTCTTCGACAAACTCCGGTAATGTCCGGCTGGAAAGGAGGGCCGCGCTTTGAATATCCGCAACAAGGGCGATCAGCCTTTTTTCCTGATCCCTGCCTTTTATCCGGTAGATTTTTTCAATGGCCTTTTCTGAACGAAACAGGCCGAGTAATCCGTAGACGGTGTCTGTCGGTGCGACAACCACTCCCCCATTGAGAAGAATGGAGGCGGCCGTTGCAGCGCAGCGGTCAACCCCGATATTTCTAAGATCAATCAGTGATACCTGGTTCACCACATCTCCGCCAGATGGAACATGAACCCCCGCAGCCCCTCGCCTGGAAAAGAGGCAGAAAGCCGTTTTCCTGCTTTTCGGAGCGTTCCCAGCTGTGCGGCTGTGACCGCAATAAAGAGCATATTGTTGGTTGCCGGCCAGATATTGGTGCCCATGTGGGGGCCGCTTTCTCCAGAGCCGGTAATGCCGCTGATTTTGGTAAAATCCGTGATCCCGCTCTCTTTGAGAAGGTCAAACATCTCATCATCAAGCGCGTGATTGTATACGAGCATGACCATTTTCATATTCTTTTTTATCATCTCAGCCCTCCAGGATCCCGTATTTTCGGTTGCGTTTTTGTCTGCGGCGTTCACGGCGGATTTGTTTCCGTTGTTGCTGTTTGCTGGAGACATGTTCGAAGATGGAGTAAATGACCGGGATCACAATAAGGGAAAGAAGAGTAGAGCTCAGCAAACCTCCGATAACCGCTCTGGCCAGCGGCTCTGTGGACTCTGAACCCTCTCCTATCCCCATGGCCAGCGGCAACATCGCCAGAATGGTGGTCAGGGAGGTCATCAGAATCGGGCGGAGGCGGCGCCGTCCTCCCTCTGCAATAGCATCATGAAGGGTCAGTCCCCGGCCTCTGAGGATGTTGATATAGTCCACCAATACGATCCCGTTGTTCACTACAATCCCGGCCAGCACCAGAATCCCGATCATGGAGTTCACATTGAGCGAGGTGCTGGTGAGGAAGAGTGCCAGGATGACCCCTATCAACGACAGCGGGATGGTGAAGAAGATGATGAACGGGTCCAGGAAGGATTCGAAGATAGAGGCCATCACAGCAAAAACCAGGAAGATCGCAACAAGAAAGGCGATAGAAAGCTCCTGTGTTGTTTCCTGCATATCCTTGAAACTGCCACTGTATTCCAGCCGGAATCCATCCGGGATGATCAGCGAGTCCGCAATAGCCTGCTGGATTTTTATTACAGAACCACGCAGGTTCCCGCTGAAGGTGGAGCAGGTGACGTGGATCACCCGCTCCTGGCTGTCCCGTTCGATCCTTACCGGTCCAGAGGAGCGAACAATACTGGCAATATTGCCCACCCGGACGACTTTACCGGTGAACGCGGAGCGAACCTGGATATTTTCCAGGTCAGAGACAGTCCGACGATCTTTTTCGCGGAGACGGACAAAGATATTCAGTTCCCGTCCATCTTCCCGGAAGAAGGTGGCGGTTCTACCCAGGACGCTGTTCTGCACTGCAGCTGTGATCGCAGTCATATTTATCCCGAGACTGGCGGCTTTGACCCGGTTGACCACTATCCGGTATTCCGGGACACCCTCTTTGCGTGAAATCTCAATGTTGTACAGTTCAGGGATTTTTTCCATAAGCCTTTTGATGTTTTTAGCGAGCTTCCCCCCTTTTTTCAGGTCATAGCCTCGAACCAGGATATCAATTGGCGCGCCACCACCCATCATCGGACCGCCCTGAGTGGAGAAGCGGATTGTGGCGATGCCTAATGGAGCGTTCGCTCTGGTGAGCATTTTTTTGAGTTTTTTGACATACTCGAGCGTGCTGGTGTCCCGCTTTGTTCTGGGAACAAGCCGGAGTCTATAGGTGGCCATGTTGGAACCGGTTGCATTGAAAATGGCGGCAAACCCCCCCAGATTGCCTGAGGCGAAGAAGCGGCTCTCAATATGGTTGCGTCTCCCTTGGAAGACCTGGTTGATGATTGCGTCGAGCTGGTCGACCGCCTGCTCGGTTTTTTCCAGTCTCGTTCCTGCAGGCAGTTCAACCGTGACTCTGATGTGCCCTTCGTCTGTCTCCGGTATAAATTCGAATTTCAAGCCAGGAAAAATGAACATGAAGGTCACCAGGAAGATGCCAAGAACCATGAGTACGACCCGACGTCTGTGCGCCAGAGCCCACTGGATAGTTGTTTTATATCTGCTGTCTATATATGTGAGGAAACGTTCGCCTGTGGTGACGATCCGGTAGGTTTTTGGCTGGTATTTTTTCATGAAGCTTGCATCACTCAATTTCAGATAGCGGGCAGAGAGCATGGGCACCAGAGTCATGGAGACAAAGAGGGAGGCGAGGAGAGAGAAGCTGACAGTCATAGCCATCTCTCTGAAAATTTCACTGGCCAGTCCACTGGTGAAGACAATGGGCAGAAAAACACAGACTGTTGTCAGAGTGGAGGAGAAGATCGCCATGGCGATCTCCTGAGAGCCGAGGCGGGCCGCTTCCGCCGGTTTCTGCCCTTTCTGAAGATAGTTAAACGTATTCTCCAGCACCACGATCGCATTGTCCAGCAGCATGCCGATCCCCAGCGCCAGACCACCGAGAGAGACCATATTCAAGGTTACACCGGTGAAATTCATGGCTATGAAGGTCCCGATAATGGAAGCCGGGATCGCCAGGGAGATGATCGCTGAGGCGCGGATATTTCTGAGGAAGAAGAGTACTACGAAAATGGCCAGGAGCCCACCCAGTATCCCGGCGTTGGCTACCGCACCGATAGAGCGGACCACAAAGTCTCCAGTGTTCCAGGCTTCATAGATACGGACCCCTGAAGGGAGGGCCTGCTGCAGTTCGCTGATCTTTTTCTGCAGACGGCGGACAACAGTGACAGTGTTTGCGCCTGATTGCTTACGGACCACCAGACGGATGCCGCGTTGACCGTCGAATTTTGCGGTGGAGACCCGCTCTGAGACCCCCCATTTCACTTCCGCAACATATTTCATGTAGATCGGGACGCCCCGTCTGTAGGAGAGCACCACATTCCGTATTTGTTCGATATTTTTGAATTCCCCCTGCGTACGCAGAGTGAACTGAGAATTTCCTTTTTTGATCAACCCGCCTGAAGCGTTGACGTTTTCCCGCCGGAGAGTATTGATGATGTCCGAGGGGGTGAAGCCGTAGGCATCGAGCCGGTTGCGTTGCAGGATAATCTGTACTTCCCTTTTTTGTGCCCCCTCGATGTTCATGCTGGCTACACCTTTGATCTGCTCAATCATGTCTTTGAGCTTCCGGTCCGCGATATCGTAGAGAGCGTGTATCGGTTTAGTACCAGAGAGGCCAAGAAACATTACGGGGATATTGGCGGTAGAAATTTTGAAAATGGTGGGCTTCGTGGCATCATCCGGAATCAGGTCCCGGATCAAATCCAGTTTGTCCCGCAGATCTGTTGTCGCTGTATCCAGATCGTGTCCCCATTTAAACTGGACCGAGACAACGGACATCCCTTCAAATGAGGCAGCCATCAGTTTATCTATGCCCTCTGCTGAAGCTACAGCCCCTTCGATCACTTTTGTTATTGAGGATTCAATCTCCTGGGGGCCCACCCCATCGTATTGTGTGAGGATAGTTACCACCGGAAAAGTGATGTCCGGGAAAAATTCCAGCGAGAGGCTGGAGAGGCTTACCATCCCCACAATGAAGATGGTGAAATAAATCATTATGGTGAATACGCGACGTTTGATCGCGACATCTGTCAGTTTCATCGGGCCTCTCCTGTGCCGTCTGCTTTTTTATCTGCAGCCATCTTTTTGATCTTCAGTTGTGTGCCTTCGATGATATTTTCTTTACCCATAGTAACCACCCGATCGCCTGGTTTAAGACCGGAAAGGATCTGAACGACATTGCCTTCGCGGATACCGACAACCACCCGGCGTTTACTGGCGATATAGATTGTCCGTGCTCTGGTTTTGCTGCTGTGTGTAGCTGGTTTCTCTCTCTTTTTTTGTCCTTTTTCAGACAGTTTCAGGGTTTTTGTATCTGGCGTGGTTTTTTTACCGCTTTTCTGAGATGGGGGAGGGATTTTTTCGGTAACGGTTTTCTCATCCACGACAAATACTTCCGAATACTCCAGGGTATCGATGATTGCGTCAAAAGGGGCAAGCACCTGGTCCGGATACCTGCGCACACTGATGGTGAAGTCAGCGTAGTTCCCCGGGATCAGTCTGCCGCGCATATTGAGGAGACGCAGTCTGACCTGCAGTGTCCGGGTGGATGGATCAATGAGAGAGGCGACTTTGTACACCTGTCCTGAGAACACTTTGCCCGGGTAGCTTTCTGTCTGGATCGCCGCCTTCTGACCAATGCGGAAGAGCGGTACATATTTTTCCGGAATATGGAGTACCCCTTCCACAAAGCGGGTGTCTGCAACCATCATGATCGGAGTCTGGATGCTGACCGTCTGACCACGATCCACATATATTTTACCGATCACTCCAGAGATCGGGGAGCGGACAGAGGCGGGCATGTAGAGCATACCTACCTGACTCCGGTCCACTGTGGCCACAATCTGGTTGCGGAAGACACGCTCTCCTTCCCGTACCAGGAGTTTCTGCATCTTACCCGGGACATCCGGGTAGATGTCGGCCTGGTTCTGGCCTTTTATTTCCCCGTTGAGCCGGATTTTGTGTTCAATGCTGCCTTTATATGCGGAGGAGACAACCACAGGCATCACCTTTTCGCTGTTTTTCCTTTTCATTGCTGGTTTGCAACCGTTCATCAGCAGCAGCATGAAAAATGCTGTTGTGAGCAGTTTAAGAAAAACGGATGGTCGTATTGTCTGTTTCATCTGTATCTCCTATTTAAGTTTTTCTACACCGATAGCCTTCAGGAGGTCATATCGGGCTGAGATGTACTGGAACCAGGCGCGGTAGAGGTTGAGCTGCGCCTGTTGATAGTCAAGATTGGCATCTGTCAGTTCCACATTCCCCATCTGCCCGCTGGCAAAGCGGGTGCGGGCAATTCCCAGTCCGCGGGCGGAAAGCCGGATGGCAATTTTTTGGGTGTCGATGGTTCGCTTATGCTCCTGCAGCCGTAGAAGGATCTGTCGTAGCTGGTAACGGATGACGTCTTTTACCCTCGCTATCTTTTTGTCATAAACCCGCAGATCTATTTCTGCAGCTTTGAGATTGTACCTTGTTTTAGACCAGGGGAAAATTTCGGAGATCGGAAGGGAGAGTTGCAATCCCACATTCCAATTGCGTTTGAAGCTTCCAACTAGAAAAGAGTCTCCGGACTGTTCCCAATTAAGGTTGCCAAAAATGGTTAGCATAGGGCGCCGTGATGCTTTCTGCAGGGCGATTGTGTATTTCTGGATTGCCTTTGCCCGGGTCAGCTCCCTGAGTTCAAAACGGTTGCTGAGGGCCATCGTAATAGCCTTTTCTTCAGAGAGCCTGACCATGGCGGCCTTGAGGCGGCCTTTGAGCAGGAAGGGGGTATCCAGGTTCAGTCCCATGGTCTGGAGTAGAGAAACTTTAGCCAGGCGCAGCTGGTTTTCCGCCTGCAGAAGCAGGGGGGTATTGTTGGCCAGCTGCACGCGCGTTCGCAGGAGCTCGTACCGGCTCACCCGGCCGGCACCGAAGTTGCGCGCTGCCACATCGACATACGCCTGAAGCCTTTTCTGATTGGCTGCAGTTACGGAGACTATCTCCTGGTTGAGCAGCACGCTGTAGAAATGTTTGGCCACAGTGGAACGGATGCCGATTCGGATTTCAACAAGCTGTTCGTGGGATAATTTGAGATTCTCTTTCGCTATTCTATATTTTTTCCTGGCAGCGCCCCAGGCCCCGTCGCTGAAGTAGGGTATCCAGGGGATCGCGTAGCCGGCACTCAGTCCCAGAGAGGTGTGGTGCGGCGAATAGGAGATGCTTATTCTGCCTGAAGATATTGAGTTTTCCCGCCTTGTGTATGTGCTGTTGAAAGAGAGGGAGGGGAAGAGCCCGGCAAAGGCAGCCTGCTCCTGCGCTTTGGCCTTTTGCACTTTTTCCTGTGCGATTAGATAGTCTTTGTTGGCAGCAAGCGCCTGCTTCACGCACTTTTCCAGGCTCCAGAGAGCTGTCTTCCGTTGTGGAGAACCGAGCAGAAATACTGGAATGCACAGCGACACAATAAGCATCCTGAGTCTACGCATTGTTATGCTCCTTTTTTGAATATACTATCAGAAACGCACTGTTTGAATATACTATCAGAAACGCACTGGATGAAGACCGTCTCCCGTCTCACGAGTTCTTCTCCCTGAGTGCACTGCTTAATAACCATCAGCTCCGGATAAATAGTGTGCGCCATACTCTCTGGAATCGAACGAGAAGAAGGTATTATAGAAGATACTACGATTTTGTATAGAGGTTGTTTTTCTCCCATTGCTTGCAGAAAAATGCCTTGCTTCTTCCGGTATCTGGAGAGGGCCAGGCGGCATATGCAACTTGAATGGATCAGAAACGTTTTTATTGCTCCCCATCGTATCAAAATACTGGAAGATAAATTCTCGAATTATTTCAAAAGCGCGGGAAGCTTTCGGATATCCAGGTACGCACCGCTCTCCACCAGTTCCGGGAAACAGTCGAAAACCGGAAGAAACCTCTCTCCCGCTGTTTGCGGGTCCGGCATCTCCGATGTCCCCCGTTTTTTCCGAAGCACAACCAGAGCGGGAAACCGTGGGTCATGGGGCAAATCGCACAGATATTCCTGCATTGCCGTATCCACAATGCCAGGAGCAAAGGCTGCAAAATGGGTTCCCGGGCGCTCCTTCGCATAAAGACGGATCAACATATTGAGAGCCGATTTTGATAGGGAGTATGCTCCCCAACCACGGTTGCCGCTGATCGAAGCCCCGGAGGATATTCCAACCACCTGTTTGAGTTCCAGACCGTCGGCATAGAGAACACTGAGTATATTCTGGTTTGCCCAGAGATTGAGCTGCATTGTCCTCTGCATATCTTCCATGTCACCAGTGACAAGGTCCCCGAACTTTCCCAGAGTGGCGGCATTGAGGATGCATATATCTATCTCTTTGAGATCGCCAAAGAGGGCCGGCAGTTTCCGGCGGACCAGCTTATGGTCGGTCAGATCCAGGGCCAGATGGGAAAATCGCGGATTCTTCCCCAGGTTCTCAGGCACTCTGCGGCTGACTCCGAAAACCCGGTCTCCATTTTTCAGATACGCTGTGCCCAATCCGTGACCGATCCCGGAACTGACACCGGTAATGAATATTGTTCTGGACATCAAAAGGCTCCACAATGCAGTATACAGACTAATATACTGTAAAAAAACAACACCGACCGCCTGCCATCCTCCCGCGATAGGACAGGAGCGAAATGGCAGCAGAATCAAATGAGAGGGACCGGTTGTTGCAGCCCGGGTAGAACTCAACCACAGAAGAAGATGCAACTGGCCGGCGCAACAGGGATGATCCTTCCTGTCACTGTATCTCTATCAAAAAGCAAAACCAGCTTGAACTGGATACAATACTATATTATATTTAGCTCCGCAGGGTTTCCAGTCTGCTTATCCTTACACAACGCGGAGAAATACAATGCAACAGATAGTCACTCTTTTTATCATCCTGCTTCTCTTCTCCTGCAAAGGAGAGGAAAAACAGATTGACCTGCTGGCAACGATCCACCCGTACTTCTTAGTTTTACAGGAGCTGGCCGGGGACCGAATGTCTGTCGGGGTTCTCATGCCTCCCAATGCATCTCCCCACACCTACTCCCCAACTCCATCGGATATCCGCAAGCTGCAAAAAGCCAGACTGGTAGTGGCTAACGGGCTGGGTCTGGAGGGGGCACTGCTTCGCAGATTAATCACAATGAAAGAGCGGACCATTTTTGCCGGTCCCTCCGTTTACATGCACAGGGATCATCACGTTCATGAGCATGCACTTGATACAGGTGATCCGCACCTCTGGATGAACAGGGAGGCACTGATCTCAGTAGCACACAGGATCATTGATCGACTGAAAAAGGTCGATCCACCAGGAAAAAACACGTACAACAAAAACCTTGCTTCCTTTATCAGCAGCCTCACAAGGGTTGAACAAAAGATCCGAAAGGAGAGAAAGAAATACCGTAATCCAGGAATACTCACCTTTCATGACGCCTTTTACCATTTTCGTAAACAGTATGGAATCAAACTGATCGCAGCTGTCACCGGCTCCCCGGGAAGGCAGCCCTCCTCAAAACATTTAATAACTATAGGAAAAAAGATCCGCAAGCATTCGCTCAGAACGATCTTCATAGAACCACAACTCAACCCCAAAGCGGCCCGGATTATTGCCAGAGAATTTGGTTTATCTGTTGCCATCCTTGATCCTCTTGGAGCAACCACCGGAGTCAAAACCATTGCTGAACACTTTGAAAGAAGCTGGCATACAATCAAAAAGAGTTTTGCGAAATAGGGTGCCAGGGCCATGATAGAAGTCCGAAGTGTCAACTATAAAATTAATGGCTCGCAAATCCTCCAGGACATCAACCTGAAGATTCACAGAAGAGAGATGGCGGCGATTATAGGCCCAAATGGAGCCGGAAAATCGACCCTGATCCGGATCATTCTCGGGATAGTTCATGGTTTCAGCGGCGAAGTGCTGATTGAACACATCCCTCAGAAAGAGTGGTTACGCAGCAATTACTTTGGATACCTGCCGCAGCACGAGCACTTTGACCACCATTTTCCCGCCTCTGCAAGAGAGCTTGTGCTGATGGGTATTGCCGGGAGCAAGGGATTCTTCCATAGTTTCAGCAGAGAAAACAGGGAACAGGCCGATTATTTTCTGGAAAAAGTGGGCCTCTCCGGCTTCGCTGCAAAGCAGATTGGAGATTTTTCCGGAGGAGAATTGCAACGGCTCTACCTGGCCCGTGCTCTGATCAGTGGAACAGAATACCTTTTCCTGGATGAGCCGGAAGCAGGAGTTGACAAACGCGGTGTCTCCTTATTCTACGAAATTCTCCATGAACTGAAAGACGAAGGAAAAACCATCCTGATCGTTTCTCACGATCTTGCGGTTACAGTTAAAAGCTGTACAATGCTCATCTGCCTCAACAGAACCGTGCACTGCCACACACAACCCGAACTGATGAGTGCGGACATTATCCGCCGTACCTACGGAGATGTGATGCAAATCATCGAAAGGCAATAGGGGATGGGCATCTTTGAAAGCGACTTCCTCCGCACTGCCTTTGCCGGCGCTCTCCTCTCCGCTCTCTCCACAGCACTGCTTTCCGTCTTTGTCGCCCTGAGAAAAGTCTCTTTTATGAGCGACGCGCTCGCCCATGTTTCCTTTGCCGGCATTGCTATCTCTCTGCTGATCGGTAGAAGCGGCTCTGAATTGTGGGCGGTGGGTATAGTGGTGCTGGTTGCGCTGCTTATCGGATACCTCTCGCAAAAGCATACACTGGATACAGCCAATACCGCTACCATTTTTTTATCCGTCTCCATGGCGATTGCTATTATCCTGATCCGACTGAATAGAAACTTCACTTTTGATCTTGCCGGTTATCTCTTTGGCGATATCCTGCTCATCACAGCAACAGATGTGGCTGCTCTTACAGCTCTCCTGATCGTAAATACTCTTTTCCTGTTCGGTTTTTTCAAAGAAATCTACTATATGACCTACAACAGAGAGATCGCAGCCGTTTATAGCATTCCGGTGAATTTCATCCACTATCTTTTTCTTGTCATTCTTGCGGTCAATATTGTGCTGACAGTCAAAGTCGCCGGTATTGTTCTTGTGACCGCCCAGCTGATCATCCCTGGAATCACCGCCCTTAATCTGGTGCGAAGTGTCCGCAAAGCGGTTGCCCTTGCCTGTCTATGTTCTGCAACAGGCAGTATCTCCGGCTTCTTTCTTGCTGATTATTTGAACCTGCCTCTCGGAGCAACCATTGTAATGGCTTTCTTTTTCATGTTTTTGACCAGCCTCCTGATAAAAGTCGTGCGCGTGAAAATCCAGAGATAAAACAGTGCTGTGCGTATCATTTTCAGACTGCTGGCAGGATTCTCCATTGTGATTCCTGTTTATTGTATAGTATTAATATGGGAAAGCGTGGAGGAGAGTGCTCTTCTCTCCTGTGTTATTTAGCGGATTCCAGCCATGACTCCGGGCAACTCCGGCAAAGAGGGTAAATACATGGTGCTCCCTGGTTATGAAGCTCGCGGATTTAATGATCTAAAAATGACCGACATTTCTTATGAACCATTTTTGAAAGAGATGATTGAGGTGATTCGGGCTAAAGGTTTTCCGGTCAAAGAGGCGGTACTCCGTGCTATGGAACGGGTGCCGCGTCACTCATATGTTGAGACTTCCGAATTATCCCGGGCATACGAGGATTGCCCTCTGCCAATCGGTGAAGGTCAAACGATTTCGCAACCTTTTATCGTTGCCTGGATGACCACCCTTCTGAAAAATATAGAAGGTCGGCGTGTTCTGGAGGTTGGAACCGGTTCCGGGTATCAGGCTGCAATTCTTGCAGAAATGGGTGCCAGGGTGTTCACCATCGAACGGAAAAAAGAACTCTTTTTATCCCGTAAGGATTTTCTTGAGAAGTTGTATCCAGGGAAGATTCATGTTTATTACGGTGACGGCAGCCAGGGGTATCCATGGTATGCACCCTACGGTGGCATACTGGTTGCGGCTGCAGCATCTCTGATACCGGAGAAACTGGTGGAGCAGCTGGCTGTGAGGGGGCATATGGTTATACCGATCGGGGATAGCTATCTCCAGCATCTGATGACTGTTACAAAAACAGCGGATGGTGAGGTAAGAACGGAAAGAGGCATTGGCTGCCGTTTTGTGCCTCTGGTATGTGGTTGAGTATTTTTTAAGAAGGAAGTCTTCTGTATTCAGAGTCCTGTGTTCCGTAGCATCTCATGCACATCAGCCATCAGGTCAGATACAGGAGGCTTGAGTGAACAAGGCGGGCCAGAGGCGCGCCTTGTTCTGAATGGATCCTGATAGGACTAGAACCTGTTGCACGCACAGATAATCGCCCTTGCAGAAGCAACCACAATATCGCTATCTCTGCCCACACCATAGCGGACCACTCCATCACCGTTTTTAGCACCGATGTAGGCAACGGCACTGGCATCAGAGCCTTCTCCGAGAGCGTGCTCATCATAGGTGACAACTTCAAGCCCCGGGCAAAGGCTGGCAAGAGCGTGCACAAGGGCATCCACCACCCCATTACCCTCCCCGCTATAGGACGATTCCGGAGCGCCGCTTACAAAACAGGTGACCGAGGTTACGCCTTCCTTTTCCCGATCTACCTTAATCCCTTCATAGGCGTACGGCTTCTGTTTACTAAAATATTCCTGGCTGAAGATCTCCATGACCTGTTTCGGCTCCAGCTCCCTCCCACTCTTATCTGCCACCTTCTGAATCACGCCGCGGAACTCATTGGCCAGGGCCCCGGGCAGCTCATAGCCATACTTCTTCCTCATTATATAGGCGATCCCCCCCTTGCCGGATTGGCTGTTAATACGGATCACCGTTTCATAGCTGCGGCCGACATCCTCAGGGTCAATAGGAAGATAGGGGATGTCCCAGTATCCCCGGGTTCCGGCATTATAGGCGGCAAGCCCCTTTTTAATCGCATCCTGATGCGAACCGGAAAAGGCAGTATAAACCAGTTCTCCGACATACGGATGTCGGGGATGCATATCCATCCCGCTTGTGCGCTGGTACACATCCACAACTTTGCCGATATCCGAGAAATCAAGTCCCGGGTCTATGCCCTGTGAATAGCAATTCATCGCCAGAGTAACCAGGTCCGCATTTCCGGTCCGCTCTCCATTGCCAAAGAGAGTACCCTCAACCCGCTGCGCACCAGCCAGCTGAGCAAGCTCGGTTGCAGCGACAGCGCATCCGCGGTCATTATGCGCATGTACGCTGACTATGACATTGTCACGACGAATAAGGGTACGGCCCATCCACTCAATCTGATCCGCATAGATATTGGGGCTCGCCACTTCCACAGTAGCCGGGAGATTAATGATAAGCTTCTCCTCGCCTTCCGGATCCCAGGTTTTGATCACCGCATTGCATATATCCCGGGCAAACTCGAGCTCTGTGGCGGAAAAACTTTCCGGAGAATACTGAAGTATGATTTCACTCTCCAGGACAGCAGCGGCCATCTCCCTGACCATTTTTGTTCCATCAACCGCGATCTTGATGATCTCCTCACGGCTTTTGCGGAAAACCACCTGGCGTTGTGCCGGAGAGGTCGAATTGTAAAGATGCACAATGGCCCGTTTGGCCCCTTTGAGCGATTCAAAAGTCCGCTCCAGCAGCTCACGTCTGGCCTGGACCAGCACCTGAATGGTCACGTCATCAGGGATGAGATTCTCCTCCACAAGCTTGCGCATGAACTGGAACTCTATCTCTGAGGCGGAAGGGAAACCGATCTCAATTTCTTTAAAGCCTATTGCGACAAGCGTCTTAAAGAGTTCTGTTTTCTGCTCCACGCTCATCGGCTCAATCAGCGACTGATTGCCATCCCGTAGATCCACACTGCACCAGATTGGCGGCTGAACGATTGTTTTCGAAGGCCAGGTGCGATCACTGATATCGATAGGAGGGAATGGTCTGTATTTTTTTACTGTTTCTTTCATTGTTTTTGCCTCACTTTGTTCATCACAAATCAAAATTAGATGATTTTTCCTTCTGCCGCGCCACAATTCTTTCCATGCTGTTTTGCAAAATTGAGATTTTCATCCAGTTCCCGGAAAAATGTCAAATCTGATTTCTTCGCTGTGAAAGTGGCCACCGCGCAACTCATGGTGATATGGATGCGCAAATCATCATGAATTCTAAAAAGTTGCGTTTCAACTGCTGCAATCAGTTTTCTCGCAACAATCTTAGCCTGTTCCAGATCAGTCCCTCCGAGGATAATCAAAAATTCCTCTCCACCCCACCTCCCGATAAAATCCGCACCCCGAAGGCTGTGTTTGAGTTTCACAGCAAACCTCTGTAGCACAAGATCACCGCTGTCATGTCCGTATGTATCATTGACATTCTTAAAATCGTCTATATCACAAAAAATACAGGAAAATGGAACTTTGAAAACCGTTTTCTGGCTCTCTTTATACAGCTGCCTCTTAAAAAGACTGACATAATGGTTTACCATTACATTGATGCTGCGTCTGTTTGGAAGGAGGGTCAACGCATCTGTGAAAGAAAGCCGTTTGAGCTCCTGGTATAAACCGTGCTTGTTCTGGATAAACGTATACGTAATGAGATAGACCGCAATATAAATAAAAAACATCTGTTGAAAAATCGTCTGAATCATATCTGCTTTTTCGGCATAATTATACAATCCGATCTGATACCCGAAACGATACATCACTACAGCAATAACCAGAAAAAAGAAAGTGTGCAAAGACCCCTGCAATGGCCCTTTCAGGGGCAGGACCAGCAGAGGATGAAGAACTATCCATATCAAACCAGCCCCGGCACTACCACCGCTGGCCACCATAAACAACACAATTGCGCTCATCATCGTCACAACGACATTGACCGCTGTCCTGCTCTTTTTATAACGTCTTAACAGGAGATAATTCAACAACCCGACAAGGCCCATCCCCGGATAAAAAACATACAGGAGTGATTCTCCTGCCAGTAAAACAGCAGTCCCGAGACCAAACATATAGACTGTGATGATCAGGTCGAGAATATTCGTGAGCTGACAGATTTTAACATTCTCAATATCATCCCGATCCTGGTACCCAACATCAAATACTGCAAGCACAATTCTCCGGATAAAACCACCTGCTTTATCTTTATTGCCTGTTCTTTTTCCACCCACAACCACATTGTAACATGAAAAAAAAAACTCTGCAAAAAACATTCACCTCTGACAGACAAACACCTGTCTGCCCTTCCACTCAGCGCTGTTGCCACACACGCTTGACCAAAGCTGATTATCGTGATATCATTCCCCCTATACCACAACTGGAGTGCTGCTTTGCAGGAAGAGTACAGCTACTCAGGCCGACTCAACAGCTCAATAGTCTCCTTTTACAGAGATACGCTCACTGTGCTGCGGCAGCCTCGCCTTCTGCTGCGTGCTCTGCGCGTCTTTCAACGACAACGAAAAGCCGCCCGCAGAAGATGGCAGCATGAAGCAGCCGGGACCCACATCCCGCCCTTCCTGATCTTCAGTGTGACCAACCGCTGCAACCTCAGATGCACGGGCTGCTACCAGAGGCTGCAGCATCGGGACACTTCTGAAGAGGTTGATACAGCAACTCTCAATAAGATCTTTGCAGAATCTCTAGAACTGGGGATCTCCACCATCCTCCTTGCAGGCGGGGAACCGCTCATGCATAGCGAGCTGCTTGAAACCGCCGGCAGGTATCCACAGCTGCTCTTCCCGCTCTTTACAAACGGCCTGATGATCAATGATCAGACAATCACTTTCCTGAAAAAAAACTGGCATATTTTTCCCGTTTTCAGCATGGAAGGCGGACAATCGGAGACTGATCTTCGCCGGGGAGAGGGAGTCTTTCAGAATCTGAAAACAGTGCTTCCAGTGATGCAAAAAAAACAGATCTTCTGTGGAGTTTCCTTTACGGTCACTTCAGAGAATTTTGAAATACTCACGGACGACAGCTATCTGGAGGAACTTGTGAAGGATGGATGTGGGCTTTTCTTCTATATTGAGTACATTCCTGTTGCGGAAGGGAGCGACCATCTGCAGCTGCGTGAAGAACAGCAGCGAAAACTGCATACGCTGATGGAGAAGCTGCGTAGAAAGCATAAGGCGGTCTTCATCACCTTTCCAGGGGACGAAGAAAAATACGGAGGCTGCCTTGCGGCCGGCCGCGGCTTTGTGCATGTCACTGCGGACGGCAGTCTGGAACCGTGCCCCTTTGCCCCCTATTCTGACACAAATGTCAAGGCGCTCTCTCTCAGAGAAGCTCTGCAATCCGACTTCCTGCAAGCAGTCCGGGAAAACCACGACCTGCTTCAGGAACACAATGGCAGCTGTGCGCTCCGGGAAAATCGGGAGCTGGTACAGCAACTTCTCAACAACAGCAAGCCAGCGAAGCAGCATCCGGATGCGTCATGCAACAAGCCTGTTATTTAAACATATCAGCCGGCAGGTTGTGCTACGGGATTTCTTATCCAGCAGAATGAGGCCCCGATCTGAAAGAATGGACTGCGAAAAACTGTTGCAATTTATTCAGAAACCGTCATACCATGAAAATGGTGTAACATTACTGGAATTCGGGGCAATAGGCAATAGAATGACAATAGCGGAACTCAAAGGGGCTATTACTGATCCGGGCACATGCCTTGTCGATATCAGGTCTGTTGACGCTTATAATGGGTGGAAGTTGAACAATGAAAGAAGAGGCGGCCATATCCCTTCAGCCAGAAGCCTCCCGGCAAAATGGTTGCAATATATCGACTGGATCGAAATTGTCCGGAACAAAGGGATCCTGCCGGAACAAAAAGTGATTGTTTATGGCTACGATAAGGCATCAATTGATCGAGTGGCTGAAAAATTCCGAAAAACTGGATACAGCAGTGTACACGAATACTACGATTTTCTCTCTGATTGGATCCAGGATGATACACACACGCTGGAGGGCCTCCCTGGATACCGGCAGCTTGTGTCCGCAGAATGGCTGAAGGGATTGCTGGAAACCGGTACAGCAGAAGAATACAGCAACGACAGATCTGTTCTCTGCCACGCGCACTACCGTAATCGCGGAGCGTATGAAGAGGGACACATTCCAGGAGCAATTGATCTGGATACAAATACCCTGGAGTCACCAGAGACATGGAACAGGAGACCAGCGGCTGAACTTAAAGAAACTCTGGAGGAACTGGGCATCCGCCATGATACAACAGCCATTCTCTACGGACGCTTCTCCTTCCCGGATACCGCTGATCCCTTTCCCGGAAGCAGTGCAGGTCATCTGGGTTCCATTCGAGCCGCCTGTATTATGATGTATGCGGGCGTACAGGATGTACGTATACTCAACGGCGGCCTGCAATCCTGGATAGATTCAGGCTATGCAACCACTACTGTTGACAGCGCAGCACAACCAGTGGAAGAGTTCGGAGCAGAGATCCCCGGACGCCCGGAAATTATTATAGATATTGAGCAGGCAAAAGAGATTCTGAAAAATCCGGAAGGCAATCTTGTCAGTGTTCGCAGTTGGTCGGAATATACTGGAGAGCGCAGTGGTTACAACTATATAAAAAAGAAAGGACGGATCCCTGGTTCTACATTCGGGAACTGCGGCAGCGATGCCTATCACATGGAAAATTACCGCAACCTTGATCATACCTGCCGGGAGTATCATGAAATTGCCGCACAACTCGCAGCAGCAGGGGTCACACCTGATAAGAAGAATGCGTTCTATTGCGGCACAGGCTGGAGAGGGAGTGAAGCGTGGCTCAACACCTGGCTGATGGGATGGCCGGATGTGTCTGTTTTTGACGGTGGCTGGTTCGAATGGAGCAATGATCCGAATAATCCGTGTGAAACCGGAATTCCGGAAGGATAAAGGATAGATGATCTATCAGATGGAAACTATCACCGGGGCTATCCCGATCCAGAATCTGCTTCCCGAATCCGGCAAAACAGCAGTCGTTGCCGGCATCTTTGAAGGGTTAGCTAACCCGCAGAAATCCATTTCCAGTGTCTTTTTCTACGATGAGAAAGGCTCCAGGCTCTTTGAAAAGATAACCCGACTTCCCGAGTATTATCTCACGCGTACTGAAAAGCAACTTATAAAACAATGTGCAGAAAATCTGCCCTTTGAACTGAATAATATGGAAATCATCGAACTTGGCAGCGGGGACTGCGGAAAAATCTCTCTTTTTCTGAGTTCCATTCCGGATCTCCAGGCGGAATCCATCACCTATACCCCTGTTGATGTGAGCCTCTCCGCTATTCTCGACTCCGGAAAAGAGTTACAGAAAATATTTCCTGATATGAAAATAAGGGGAATTCTCGCCGACTTCCTGATGCAGGCTGCAAAATTGCCCAAAAATAATAAGAAAAGACTCTTCTGTTTTTTTGGTTCAACCATAGGGAACCTGAGCTCACAGGAAAGAACAGTATTCATCCGCGATATAGGCAAAGGGATGCGTCCTGGTGAATACTTCATAGTTGGAGTGGACCTGGTGAAAGACAGAAAAATACTTGAAGAAGCCTACAATGACAGTAGAGGGATCACTGCTCAGTTCAACAAGAACATCCTCACATCAATTAACAGGATTGCACTGACTGACTTCGATCCTCTGTCCTTCGAGCACCTGGCATTCTATAATGATACGCATAACAAAATAGAAATGCATCTGCGATCAACTGAACAACAGATGATCAGGACACCCTATCTGAAAGAAGAGCTCACCCTTATGGCGGGAGAAACAATCCACACCGAAAACTCTCACAAATTTACCCCCTCACACATTCAGGAGTTAACAGAACCTGCATCCCTTTCCCCCGCGGCAATCTACACAGATTCGAAAAACTGGTTCTCCCTCTTTCTGTTACGTAAAAATGGGTAGCATGATGACGCCTGAAATTATTAATCAGTTTCCCATTCTTAAAAGAAAAATCAACAACAAAGCCCTGGTATATCTGGATAATGCAGCTACAACCCAGAAGCCGGAACGAGTCATCAACAGAATTGTCGAGCTTTACCGCAAAGACAACAGCAATATCCACAGAGGTGTTCACACACTCAGTGAACGCACCTCCTGCTATTATGATGAAGCACGCTCTCTGGTACGTGGTTTCATCAATGCGTCAAATGAACGCGAAATCATATTTACCAGCGGTACAACTGCTTCAATCAATCTTGTTGCCTCCTCCTTTGGTCAAGAATTCATCTCTGCCGGTGATACAATCATCACAACGGAAATGGAGCATCACTCAAACATCATCCCCTGGCAATTGCTCTGTCAGCGTAAAAAAGCGACTCTCAGGACTGTTCCGTTTGATGAACAAGGGAACCTGCAACTGCATACACTCCGAAATCTGCTCACAGACAACACTAAATTAGTGGCTGTAACCTGGGTCTCCAATTCGGTCGGTACAGTCAATCCGATTCGAAAAATCATAAAAATAGCCCACGAAGCCGGTATCCCGGTATTAATCGATGCTGCGCAAGCTGCCTCACACCGTCCGATCAATGTGCAGGAACTGGACTGTGATTTCCTCGTATTTTCCGGACATAAAATGTATGCGGACACAGGTATTGGAATCCTTTACGGGAAGGAGCACTGGCTCGAAAAAATGCCACCCTGGCAAAGCGGAGGCGGCATGATCAATTCAGTCACTCTGAAAGAAACCACATTCGATGGACTCCCTTTCAAATTTGAAGCCGGTACCCCCAATTACGCTGGAGCAATCAGCCTTGGAGAGGCTGTAAAATTTTTACAGAATATCTCTATGGATAAAATTCAAACATTTGAACAAGCTCTCTCCCATCAGGCCCGGGAGAAGATGGAGTCCTTAGATGGAGTGACTGTTTACGGCTCTCATAATAGCGGCATACTTTCTTTTAATCTGGACAATATTCACCATTACGATGCAGGGATGCTCCTTGATAAACTGGGGATCGCCGTCAGGACTGGAGCACATTGTGCTGAACCGGCTATGAGAAGTCTGGCCGTTTCCGGGACCATAAGGGCCAGTCTGGCACTATACAATACAGAAGATGATATTGATAAACTGATTTCAGGCACTAAACGGGTACAATCCCTGCTTGGATAGCATAAGCGATGACAATCAATGAAAAGCAGAATGAATTGATAGGAGAATTATCGCGCTTCAAGGATCCACTGGATCTCTACGGCAGGTTGATTTCCATGGGAAGGGATCTCCCTGAAATGGATCCGGAAAATAGAAATGAGTTCACGGCAATTCCAGGCTGCCAATCCCACACCTGGATCCATGGAAGACCCGAAGCAGGTCGGTTGCATTTAACCGGAGACAGCGATTCACAAATAACCCGTGGTTTCATCGCACTCCTGATTCATGTTTACGATGAACAATCACCGGCTGATATTCTCACGGCAAACCTGTACCTGCTCGAAGAAATTGGACTCACCACAAACCTTTCTCCCTCAAGAGCAAACGGGCTGGCCCTCATTGTCCGGGCGATTCGCCGGCTTGCTGAAACCCACGCATAGAAACCCACTTCTCGTACTCCGAAAATCAGACTCCGGGAATTCGCTTCCCTGAAAAATCGTTGGTGGCGTCCGAAAGTACAGGCCTGCCCCAGAAGCTGCTTCTTCCACCGGGAGATCTGATTGAGATGCACATGGAAGCGCTCTACCAGCTCAAACTACAGTCTGATCCATTTTGATTGCCAGTTTTAAATTTTTTATTTTTTATATACCTGAAATCTATAATATATTTACTCCAGGAGGCGCTGGAATGAAAATTCGAATACTCATTCTCTCTGCAATCATTATCATCCGGATAACAGGCTGCAGCGATGACGATGCAGGCTGGGAAGAAGGTCCAACTCTCACCGGAAGTCCTGTTGCATCAACAGAGTTGTATGAAATCCGTGACTTTACGCTCCCGTCCGGCAGCGCAACTCTGCGCATCTCAAATCTCAATACACGTGACCGGATTGTACTCATCCCTCTGTACACAGATTACAAAAAGGAAGACACCACACTCAATACCGTATTCCGGTTAAAATCCGAATACAGCGGGGGGAGAGTCCCTGACACTCGCTCCCTCTATGCACCTCATGTTCCACCAGTAGAACCGTTTTCTCTGAAACAACGGAGCATTGCCCGTGACGGCGGCCCCCTCGCTCGAAGAATGGGCCGCACTATCAGTCGGGCGTATACCGCCAAAGATACAGTCCATTTCCGACTCAGGGCAGACTACAACAACACTGCAAGATACATCTCTGCTCGGGCAAGGCTGCTCTACACAGGTACCCACTGTTATGTATTTTTTACTGAAAATCTGGCGACGAACAGCAAAGCAAGATCAATAGCAACCACGATCGGCCGGGAGTTCGACAATGTTATACGCCCCAGGATAACAGCACTTTACGGATACGAACGCGGTGGGGAACCGGCTGGAGACGGCGGGGTGGACATGGACCGAAAAGTCTGCATCCTCTATGAAAACGTAACCGCCAATCCGCCTGCCGGCTACTTCTCCAGTCTCAATCAGAGCGCCATCCACAGAAACAGTAACAAGAAAGAGATGTTCGTCATCTGCAGCAGGCACGCTTATCTGAAGAAAGGGTACGATAAAAGCGACATAGTCGCCCATGAATACCAGCACCTGATTGCATATAACCGGGCGCACAACGCCTCAGGCGCCTCCCTTCCCACGTTTTTTAATGAAGGCCTCGCTCAAGTGGCGGAAGGGGTTGCGGGCTTTGGACCGAATACAAAAATGGCTTATGTGCAGGTAGATCCCCGGCTTTCCTATGCTGGTTGGGGGATGGATGGGAAGAGCATCGCCTACTCCTACGGTGCCGCCTTCGCGGTAACCAGCTACCTGGTCCGCCGCTTCGGAGCGAGTTTCATCTCCAACCTGCTTGAAACATCCTTCACGTCTATAGAAAATGTATCCACCCTCCTCAGCAACTACGGATACAGCAGTGGTTATCCCGGAATAATCCTTGACATGCTCAGTGCTCATTATCTCAACGATGGTGTCTACAGCTACCCGGCAGCCGGACTCTATCCAGGAGATACGGGTATCAGCACGCAGGGAACTACAGACACCTGGAAGGAGTACCCGAGCGCTACAACCAACATTCATCACCTCTGCGGACCAGCGACAAAATTCTTCAAATCGTTTCCCGCGGAAATCACAGGCAGCCTTTACCAGTATGGTGCAGATATGTATGAGTTTGTGAGCGGACACAGCGGTTCCTTCACCTTCCTTTTCAATGAGATCAGCTCCGGTCTACGTGTAAGGATGATTCATTACCGACCTGGTTCTGAAACGCAGCCTCATATTGACGGCTATCTTGATGATTGGGCAGGACGGGCCACACGCTCACTATCTGATCCGGCTTATGATAACAACCGCCTGTATGATAGCGCCCATGCCAGCAGTTTCGCAAGCGGAGGGGTGGATATCACCAATGTCTCAGGCTATATATCCAACGATATCATGTATCTGGCTATCCGTGTCAGGGAACCGGCAGCGATCAATAATCCGGGCAATCACTTTCTGCTCAAACTTGATGTCAAGAACACTCTCCGCCACGACTACTACCTTGATCTAAAGAGCACTCAGCTGCTTTTGCAGGAAATCGGAAGATGGGGGAGCAGCAGGCCAGTAGTCTTAAGCACCACCGGGCTCAACTACTCCAGGCGTGATGCGCTGGAGATTAAAATCCCGCTGCTCAATTTTCCGGGCAACATCAAGACCACCATATCCATTGAAGCGTATGGATACAGCGACGGCCCTCCCCGCATCTTCGACTTGCCGGCGGGCAGGCTGCAGCTGCGGCGATAAATCCGCACGCAAACAGAGAAAAGCAGGTCTCCTGTATCGCCAGGGTGAATGAGGCTTCTGTATCCGATTGTTCAAATTGTATTTCTTTGCTGCGAAAGAAACGCGTCCACTCGTTCATAAATTTTGTCCGGACTGAAACCGAAATGAGCCGCAGCCTGATCAGCTGGAGCGGAAATCCCGAACTTATGCAGATCAAGGAGAAGGATATTCTTCTGAAAAAATTGCCCCATCCCGCGAAAAGATGCTGTCTCCATCAGCACCAGCGGGAGTCCCTCGCCAAGAACTGTTTTCCGGTATGCTGGCTCCGCCTGTTCAAAAAGCTCAAGACAGGGGATACTGACCACCCGAGCATTCTTCCCTTTCTGCTCAAGCAGAATAGCCACATCCATGGCCAGCCCCAACTCAGACCCCGAACCGGCAAGCACAACGTCCGGAGTCGCCCCGTTTTCGGACTCATGCATAATGTAAGCGCCTTTTTTGAAATCTTCATAAAGCGCACTCCGGTCTCTATTATTTCCGTAAGCAGTTGCCGGCATATTCTGCCTGGATCCCAGAATAGCAGCCGGGCCCTGCATCTCTTCAAGAAAATAGAGATAGGAAAAAGCGGTTTCATAATCGTTTGCCGGACGGAAAGTATACATACCCGGGAGCAATCGAAGACTATTGAGATGTTCAATCGGCTCATGCGTGGGCCCATCTTCCCCGACATAGATGGAGTCATGGGTGTAGACAAACAACTGTCTGATCTGCATCAAGGCCGCCAATCGGACAGCAGGTTTCATATAATCAAAAAAAACAAGAAATGTTGCGCTAAAGGGGATAAAAGTTCTGTTAAGGGCCAGCCCGTTTACTATAGAACCCATTGCATGTTCTCTGACCCCGAAAGGGATATTGCGCCCTTTAAAATCACCCTTCTCCACATAACTGGATCCCGGAACAGTGGCCCTGGTGGAGCAGGCCAGATCAGCAGAACCTCCGATGATCTGCGGCATATATTCGGCACATAACTGGAGCACCGCGCCGGAGCTGTTTCGGGTTGCATTCGGTTTTTGCTCTGTAAAAGAGAGAAGGGCCGCCTTAAGACCCGCCGGGACCGAAGCCTCCAGATACTGCTGCAGGAGAGCATATTCTGTGGGGAATGCTCTGGAATACTTCTCCAGAAGCTCCCGCCACTCTGCATGGATCGGCTTGTTCCACTGCTGCGCTTCTCTGAGGAAGGCAATATCTCGTTCACTGACCAGTGGATCTTTTTTGTCCGCGATCTGCTGTAACTCGAATTCTTTGAGCCTTTCAAAATCGTTCACCAGCTCTTTTCCATACGCCGCTTCCACAATCTCACGCATACTGGAATTCTGCAGAAACCAGGTGATCTCCTCAATACCTGCTGGAGATCCATGGATCCTGGCAGTACCCTTCAGTTTGTTGAGGCCTTCTCCAATCGTAGTGCGGACCAGCAGCATCTTTGGCTTGCCCTTCTTTTTACCCAGGGTCCTGAAATTCCGATAAAGACCCTGCAGGTCCTCGCCTCGACACTCTCCCACCTCCCAGCCCAGGGCTTCATATCGTTCAGGGACATTCTCTGAGAGCGTAATCTCAGTAGAACCGTCGATGCTGATATCATTAGAATCATAGATAGCGATCAGATTATCCAGCCCCAGATGCCCGGCTAAAGAGGCAGCCTCATAGGAAACGCCTTCCATGGTACAGCCGTCTCCCATCAGGGTATAGACATTATAATCGAACAGATCAAAACCATCACGATTAAACCGATCGGCCAGCATCTTTCCTTCCAGCGCAACCCCAACGGCATTAGCGAATCCCTGGCCAAGGGGCCCGGTGGTCGTTTCAATACCTTTCTCAATCTCATATTCCGGATGCCCTGGCGTGCTGCTCATATACTGACGAAATTGAGAAAGATCACTGATGGGAACATCGTACCCGGCCATATGGGTAAGTGCATAAAGAAACATAGAGCCATGTCCGGCGGAAAGGATAAAGCGGTCCCGATTCATCCAGGTTGGGTCTTCAGGAGTATAACGGAGGATATAGCGGTAGAGAATTACCCCAAGATCGCCACATCCGAGCGGCAAACCAGGGTGACCGGAGCTGGAGCGCTGGATGCATTCCAGAGCCAGATACCGCACATAATCTCCTGCGCATTTACTCTTGTTAATATCAATATCAACCATTATAAACCCCTTGCTTCTGCAGGCAAGACACAGGAATGCCTGTTGTCTGCAGAACGGATCAGCCCGAAAAGGCAGTTATGGCAAACTCCAGCGCCGCTGTACTGCTCTTCATAAGATACTGATTTTCGAACAGAGATCAACAGTCCGCGGTGACGATTTCAGCGGATTTATATTTTACCCGATGCAGTCCTGGACCGCCTTTTGCCATATTCCGGCTTCCTCCTGATTTACGGTCGTCCCGAGGAGGATGGTCTCCCCGGGCTGCAGAGAGAGGAAGATGCGGAAGGAGGGTCCGTCCGGCTCCAGCCCCACTCCGTTGACACTGGTGAAGGGGCGCACTTTCTGTTTCCGATAGAAATAAAAAGAACTATCCTTACGGATCTGTTTTTGTTCCCTGTCCAGACTAACGGTAGAATGACTACCCATGATCAGAAAGCCGATCAGGCAGACTCCGGCAATGGAAAAGCGGAATGGAAGAGTTGCCGCAAAGGGTGCTTTCAGGGAGAGGAGAAATAGTCCGAAGATCAGCGGGAGGAGCAGCGCCTTGAGGAACGGGGCGCTCTCAGTCCGGAACAGCAGAGAGGTCCTGCTTCGTTCGATGAGGAATGTTTTCCGCAGTCGGCTCAAGAGTTGGTACTTCCGGATGGTTCGGTCTTGACGGCGGATGGTTTTGGAGAGGGCGTAACCGCCGATTTGGGCGGAGGTTTTTTGTTGGTGCTCCGGTTTGTCTTAGCGCTGTCTTGTTTTCTCTGATCTGCTTTGCGGCGGGCCTCCGCCTTTTTTCTCCGCTCTTCATCTTTTTGCCGCTGTTCATTTCGTTTTCGAGCCTGTTCTTTTTCCCGCCTCAGCTGTTCTTTGTGGAGGCGCTCCTTCTGCTCTTTTGCCTGTCTCCATCTGTCGCGCTCTTTTTCGCTGTCAGTGGCTGTCATGAAATAGGAGTAGCTCTTCCAGCCGCGATGGGATGCCATCCCCAGTTTTGCGCGGGATACCCAGACATTGTCCCAGCCGTTGGCGTAATTCCATTCCATTCGTACAGATTTTTCAAAACAGCGGAGCGCCATTTTGTACTCACCGAGTTCCAGATAGGCGGCGCCCAGATTGTTGTGATAAAAATGATTCAAAGGGAAGAGGTTAACCGCAGTCTGAAAAGAAATTTCTGCCAGGCGGAATTTGCCTATTTTAAGGTATGCCAGACCGAGAGAATTATATATCGTCGGGTCATTGCTGATCAGTTTGTTCGCAATACTCAAGGCCACGACCGCCTTTTTGCTCTGTCCGGTTTGTAAACAGGCGAAACCGATCTGTTTGAGAAGGAGACAGGAATACTTCTTTTGCACAAGATCATTGAGGTTAATGGTTCTGTCCCTGATAAGGATCGGAAAGTAAGAGAGTATGGCATCGTATTTTCGAAGCCTGTACAGACAGGACGCCAGCATGGCGTTTGCCGGAAGATGGCCTTTTTCTGCTGTCAGAGTTTTTCTAAATTCTTCTTTGGCATCCCAGTACTGCTTCTGCTTATACAGCGATACGCCGCGGTTGAAATCGCCGGCAAGCTGCAGGCTCAGGATGAGAAAAAAGGAAATGAAGGTCGCTCTTTTCATGTACTCCCCCATTCAATCAGGCAAAATCATGGCTTCAATTCTTTTCGTGACTCGTAAAGATACAGTGAATCGGGATATTTTTCAATGATCTGCATAAACAGCCTCCCGGCTTCCCTGGTCCGTTTCAATCTGTATTTATAGATACGGGCCAGATGAAACAGAGCACGGTCCCGGATGCTGCTTTTTTTTGAAACAGTTTTCTGCAGCCATAAGAGAGCAAGCGTGGTCTTCTTTTCCTGAACTGCGAGTCGGGCGGCTGCGAAATAAAAAAGGGCAGAGCTTTCCCCCTCCCTTCTGGTCGCGATTCTGGAGAGGATTTTTGCGGAATGCAACATCCTGCCTGTCCAGTAGTTCTGGATTGCTGTTGCAGCCAGTTTCTTCTCCTCGGAATTGAGCTGGATGTATTTCAGGTGATAGAGGAGGCGCAGGGCGGGGATCGCTTTCCCATCACCTCCGGGATTATTCAGACCCTGCAGGAGAGCACTCACGGCTTCCTGCTGTTTTTTTCCGGCTGCAATCAATGCCAGAGCTGTATGGAGGGCACGCTCTTCAGAGAAAAGGTTCTGGAACGCTTTTAACGCCTCAGTGAGGTTGTTTTTGAGCGCAAGGATGATCCCGCGAAGCCGCCAATCTTTTTGCTCTGGTTTGCGGATTCTAAGCTGGAAAGCATAAGCTTTGCTGAGATTGTTTTTATGCAGCTGAATACGGGACAATCCTCTGAGTGAAGTGTCTGCGTTTATCAGAGACAGATAGATCTTTTGTGCTTTTTCAGGTCGCGATTGTTCCAGATGTCGGGCAAGCGCAAGCCGGTCAACCGGTTGCAAACGCTTTTCCGGGAGATTGGAGATAAGGTCGAAGTATATTTCTTTTCTTTTAAGCTTTCGAAACGCTCCGGTCAGGGAGAGGGCTGTTTTCAGCAGGATCGTAGAATTGCGAATTCCGGCGATGAGGGTCAAGGCTGCTTTCCTGGCATTCCCGATCAGGACCTGGATTCGAAAATAGATCTCTCTGGTCCCGATGCGGTCCAGAGCGTAAAGATATTTTTGCTTATGCTGGATTTGCATCAGATGGGGGGCAATGCTTTGAGCCAGAGTTTCGGGGGAGAAAAGCCTGCGGCTGAGGATGTTTTTTACTCTTGAACTGAGGGCCTCCGTATTGCCACTATAGATACTGTAAATACAGCTGCGTTTGAGAAAATGGCTGTTTGCCGGATATCGAGTGGATAAGTAAGAATAAAATTGAAAGAGATCTTCTGTCAGTTTCTGCTGTTTGTATTCCCGCTCCAGGTAATGGTGCTGTCTGCGGCCGTAGGGCCAGCAGCTGCGCCAGATTTTTCGCGCCTGCTGCAGCCTGCCTGCAGCAGCCAGAAGAATCCCCTTGAGCAGGGTGCTCCTGCCTGGTTCCTGTTCCTGTTTTTTATATTTCTCGATCCAGCGTAGCGCTGTCCTGATTTTTCTTTCGGCAGCGAGTTTGAGGATGTACTGGCGTTGATAATAGATGAAATGGGGCGAATACCGGAGCCTGTTCCGGTAGTATTCTGAACTTCTGAAAGCGGTGAGCGCTGTTGTCAGGAGACAGAGGAGGAGGGTCGTTTCAGCTGTTCTGTTGTTCCTTATCACGTTCGGACATCTCAATTTTTCCGTTAATGCAGCATCCGGATTCAATAATCAGATCTCTTGTTTTTACATCGCCGGTCTGAACAGCGTTCGCCTTCATTTCCAGAAGCTGTTTCGCTTCAAGGTCTCCGATGATTTCCCCGTAATTGGTTATTCGTCCGGCTTTAACGGAAGCCTGGATTTTTGCGGTACTTCCGACAACAAGATGGCCGTCTGCTTCAATTTCGCCGTTCAACTCCCCCTTGATCATCAGGGAAGTCGTAAACCTGAGGGTCCCTGTGAAGTTGATATCCGGGGCCAGGACCGTACTTATCTTTTCCTCGATCTGTTTTTCATGTTCAGAAATCTGTGCCATATTTCTCTCTTTATAAAAGGAATTATGCTGTAACTAAATGGTACTGCGCCGCAACTCCGGGAGCAAACTTTTTCCAGCCATTTCCCGGGCGTTTCCATAATTGTCAACCGGCATTGAAACGGAAGAAGTATGATTCTTTTTGCAAGGATTATTTCATTTGATCCCCAGGATTTCCAGAATGGTCTGACCCGCCTCCGGGACAGTGATCACCCGGTTGTGGCGGACCGGCAGTTTCTCCAGCCCGGAAACCGCCCGGTGCAGGGGCAGACCGCTCTTCTCGCTGATCTTCCGTGCAAGTTCCAGCTCATCAGCGTCCCCATCCAGGGGGCCCAGGAGCGCGCTGTATACCGCTTCTCCGAATTTGAAGGGAGAGGCAGTGGAATCCAGGATAATCGGGGCAGTATCTCTGGAGGCTTTTCTGTAGTTATTCGCTACCCGGCTGCCTACTGCGGTGTGGGTGTCCATGAGGTAGTTCTGTTCCCTGAAGACTCGACTGACCTCCTCTGCAGTGGATTCCTCGTCCGCAGTACCTGCCCTGATAACAGTCTGCATCCGCCTCATTGTCTGCTCATTGACGGAGAAAGCACCTTCCCGGGCTAACATTTCATACCAATCCTGTATACCTGCACTGTTTTCTCCAGACATATGGTAGAGGAAGCGTTCCAGATTGGAGGAAATCAGGATGTCCATAGAAGGGCTCGTTGTTCTGTAGAATTCCCGATTTCTGCTGTATTCACCGGTTTCAAAGAAGTCGGTCAGTACCCGATTTTTATTAGAGGCACAGACAAGCGTCTTCACAGGCAGCCCCATCTGTTTCGCATACCAGGCCGCCAGGATATTGCCGAAGTTACCGGTCGGAACTACGAAGTTGATTTCTTCTCCACTCTTTATTTTGCCTGCATTTTGCATCTGCTTATACGCCCAGAAGTAATAGACGATCTGCGGCACCAGGCGGCCCCAGTTGATGGAATTGGCGGAGGAGAGGGCGAATCCGGCGTTATTGAGTTTTTCACCATACTCCTTATCGGAGAATATCTCTTTGACCATGCTCTGGCAGTCGTCGAAGTTGCCCTCAACACCGACAACAGAGGTATTCTTCCCGGCCGTGGTCAGCATCTGCAGCTCCTGCACTTTGCTCACCCCGCCTCCGGGGTAGAAGACGATGATCTGTGTCTCCGGAATATCGCGGAACCCTTCCAGTGCAGCCTTCCCGGTATCGCCGGAGGTGGCTACCAGAATCACACTCTCTTTGCTGGAGCCGCTTTTGTGCACGCTCGCGAGCAGAAGATGCGGCATCAGCTGCAGTGCCATATCCTTGAAGGCCGCAGTCGGGCCGTGCCAGAGTTCAAGAACAGAGACCTCATCCTTCAGGTGGCGGAGCGGGGCCACATCCGGATCGTCAAAGCGGTCGCTGTTGTACGCCTGGGTAACAAAGTTTTTAATCTCTTCTGCTGTAAAGTCTGTAAGATACAGGGATAGAATCCGGGCAGCCAGCTCCGGATAGGTGGAGCCGATGAAGGCGTCAATGTCATAAGCAGGAAAAGATTCCGGGACAAAAAGTCCGCCTCCGGGCACCATCCCCAGCCGGATCGCAGTCGCCGCATTGACCGGTTTGTGGTTGTCTCTGGTGCTTCTGTATACCATCGCTTCCACCCTGTGCTTTAGTTAAGGCATGTAACTGAAATAATACTGATTTTTTGGTAAACAGTGGCGCTGTCTTGCCTGATACGAAAAAGCTATTAAGCATCAGAGTATCGGTTGATTAATAGAGCTATTAAATATATTAAGGAGCCGGGTTATGAACAACATGATCACAGCGAATGAATTGAAGACCCGGGGGATTTCTCGATTAAACGAGATAACCAGCCGGTACGAAGAGGCGATTATTTCTGTGCACAGGAGGGCGAAGTACGTGGTGGTCACCCTGCAGCAGTATAATCATCTTCGGGAGTATGAACTGGAAGCCGCTCTTCTGGAAACCAACCGGGCCATGGAACGGGGAAACTTCATCAAAGAGAGCGCAGAGGGCCATATCAGAGGGGCCCTTAATGGCTGAGATCATCCATGCCGGCAGTCACCTGAAGCGGGCCGCTAAATTTATCCGGAAGCATTCTGAGATAACCGGTCAGTACAAAAAGACGCTGCAGCTGCGTTATGTCTTTGAGAGCATGGTTCATGCTGAAACAGAAGAGGATATTAAGAAGCCGCCGCCATGGGGATTAACAGCAGAAGAGATCACAAAGTAGAAAAAGCAGGATTACTTGCTATGCCATCCGCGGCTTTTCCTGTTATTTAGTGCGGTTAATTCAGCGCTTACATCTAAGCGCTTCAGAAGCGACCAAAAAAAATGTAAGGCAAGATTTAGAACTGTTACGATCAAGAATAAAGACCGCTAAGCGGCCTTTGATGCCCGAGACTGGACTTGAACCAGCACGACCGACATGGTCACTAGCCCCTCAAGCTAGCGTGTCTACCAATTCCACCACCCGGGCGTTAATTTGCAAAATATAGTAAGGGTATCAGCTCCCGTCAATCTGTTTTTTCTTGCTTTTCCATATAGTGAAACAGGGAAAGAGCAGAATCGGAAGCAGAATATACCAGTATTTTTTCATTGTATTAACAGCCCGGTTCAATATCCCGTAACGTCGAATCTGTTTCTTTGTATGGAGATTGAGTTTAAAAGAAGCGGTAGTTTTTTCAAAATCTTGCTCTGCTGTTTTACGCTCTTTCTCTCTGAAGAGTGCCATAAACAGGTATTGATCCCCTCTGCTGAAAAAGGCCCGGATCAGCTTAACCATGGGCTGTTTTGTCTTCTTGTAATAGACGGAATAGCGGATGCAGAAATCGATCCGGAGCATGCCTTGAACTCTTTTGCTGATGTATCCCATCAGCTTTCCATCTGGTGTTTCGCTGACCGCTCTGCGCATCTCCTTTGCGAGCCTTTTCATTTGTTCATCTGTCGGTTCCGGGATTCCGCGATTGATGGAGAGATAGATTTGCGGTGAAAGCGGGTCCTTTTTCACTTTTATCCACGCCTGGTGGAAACGCCTGTTTTTAAGAGTGGACCATCCGCCGGGTGAGTTGAGAGTGTATTCAGGAACTTCCCTCTGATTCTGTGCTTCATTCGTGATTTCAGCGGCTGTCGCTGGTATCGACGGCAGGAAAGCCAGCAAGAGGAGGGGTACGTTTTTCATGAAGGTCCTTTCGGAGAAACTTCCCTTCGTTCTGTAGAAAATTGAAACGAAAGATCTGGCCACTGTTCATGTTTTGTCATGGGTACAGAGAAAGTTAGTACACCCAGTCGATAGTGTTTTTGTGCTGCGCCTGCTGGCGCATGATCATGGTTTTGTACTTGATTTTGATTTTAGCTCTGTAGAGGATCGTCTGGTTGAATTTCACTTTTCTGAGGTTGCAGGAAGTAAGATTCACATAGCGGAGATCTGCCCAGCTGAAATCCGCTCCGCTGAAGTTGACGTTTTTGAGTGTACAATGCCGGATGGAAGCTTTACGCAAGTTAGCGCCCTGGAGCATGCAATTCTCAATCAGAGCGTGGTCAAGCATGGCGTTTGCGAAATTAGCCTTACGCATATCCGCTTTTTTGATCCTGGCTTTCATCAGTTTGGCATTTTCCAGATTGGCCATATAGAGTTTGGTTTCAGACATGGTTGCGTTTTGCAGGGTAGCTGAGCCCAGATCTGCACGGCTTAAGATGGCTCCATCGAGACGGATACCACTCATATCTGCGTTATAGAAGTTGGCGCGGTGAGCGTTGGCGAATTTAAGATTGGCCACTCTGAGATCTGCAAAGCGAAATTTGGCGTAGGAGAGGTTTGCTTTGTAAAAATTGCAAGCATAGAGTATAGCGGAGGATAAATTTATGTTTTTAAAATTAGCATACTGGTATTTCTGCTCCAGAAGGTCGATTTTTTTTTTGCGGTTCTTCTCCTGATTACGCCAGTTGTTCCAGTAGGCGACTCCGTTTTTCATGATTCGGATCTGTTCCCTGTTCTGAGCATAGAGTAATACCCCGCTCAGAAGCGTGGCGGCAAGTGTAATGGAAAGTGATCTTCTTTTCATGTTTGACCTCTTTGTGCTGTATAGACTTTTCAGTCTCTATACATGTATTGTGGATGAGTAACGGCTATGGTTGATCTGTTTTTTGGATGATACATATGCATCTCTGGCGGGAGAGGCGCCTGCAGTAATCCGGTCAGAGTATACTGTCCCTTCTTCTTATTTTTTGCTTCAGCCATGCAGTTTCAGGTCCTCACTATGGGTGGTTATCTGACTGTAACTAGAGATTTTTTCCCTCCGGTCTCATCCTGTTCGAACTCTTTAGCAAAGGAATCGTAGAACTGCTGCCCGTCAACCACGAATTTGTATTCCCATTGACCGGCTTCGATTTTCACAGTCACGCTCCAGAGCCCGTCCGCCCCTCTGGAGAGCTTGAATTTCGGGTCATTCGGGGTCCAGCCGTTGAAGCCACCGGTGAGGAAGATGTCATTCTCAGGTCGTATTTTCAGTCGGTAGATAAATTTCATTCCTTTACTGGTTACTTCCGGATTCTTGATAACTTTTAAAGGGGTTATCGCTGTTGTGGCGATTGATCCGCCAGTGTCCGGTTGTTTTGCCCCACCGCTACAACCCGGAGCAAGGGTGAGAAGAGCTGCCAGGAGAATGAATATAATGTTTCGCATTGCATCCGGTCCATAAAAAGATTGATTGAAGGGACAACCCTCTTTTTGAGTATAAGAGCGGTTTTGAAGGTTGTCAAGTCTATGAGGTATTTGTGACAGAGCCATTGCATAACATTTATTTATTGTTTGTAAGGTAAGAATTCAAACGGAATTTTGAAGGGGCCCGGTTTGTTCAGACAGGTGGAAGCCGTTTATACGTGATACGCTGCTCTGGTTCACGCAGCCACCTGCTTCTTCTGGTAGCACAGTCCGGTAAACCTCATCGGAGGTCCTTCTGTCAAGGCCCTGATGCCGCTCGACAAAGACCTTCTCCACCCAACGGCCTCTGCCGTCCATGCTGATGCCCCGAGAGCTCTCATTGTCCGTAAACGCCTCCGACGTGAACCGGCCCCCCTGGCCGGTGTTGAATATCTCCGGGGTGCTGAACCTCGCAAGCGCCTGCTCAAGCGCATCGACGCAGAAGGAGGCGGCCCCTAAAAAAATGCGAAAAAAAGATATTATGCTGCAGACTCCTGCTGCAGTTATGCAAAAAAAATAAAGCCCATGACTTATTCCCACCTTATACTGATACAGATCTCCTGAGAGTTATATTAAAATCAGGGAACAAGGGAAAACATGATAGTCATAACAGGTGGAGCCGGCTTTATCGGCAGTGCTCTCATATGGAAATTGAATACAACAGGGATTGATGACATCCTTATCGTTGATCATCTCGGGAAAAATGATAAGTGGAAAAACCTCAATAATTTACGATTCAAGGACTACATTGACAAAAGCCGATTTCTCCACCTCCTGGAAAAAAACAAGCTCAAAAACCGGGTAAAAACGATTTTCCACATGGGAGCCTGCAGCGCCACAACGGAAAAAGACGCGGATTACCTTCTTGAAAATAACTACCGCTATTCCGTTGAGCTCGTCAGATGGAGCATCGCAAATAAAACCCGGTTTATTTACGCTTCCAGTGCCGCGACCTACGGTGACGGCTCTCTCGGCTTCAGCGATAACCACCAGATGATCCACAGGATTCGACCGCTGAATCCTTACGGATACTCCAAACAACTTTTCGATCGCTTCATTCTCAACGAGGGACTCCACAATAGAGTCGCTGGATTGAAATTCTTCAATGTTTTCGGCCCCAACGAATACCATAAAAAGGAGATGAGAAGCGTAGTGCACAAATTTTTCCCCGCAGCCCAGGCCGGAAAAAGCATATATCTTTTCAAATCCCATAAACGCGGTTATAAACACGGCATGCAAAAAAGGGACTTCATATATATAAAGGACATAGTGGATATCATACTATTCTTCATGGAAAACAGAAATCAAAACGGTATTTTTAACGCCGGAACCGGGGAGGCTTCCAGCTTCAAAGCATTGGCCACCGCCCTCTACACCGCAGTAGGGGAAAAACCAAAAATCCGTTACAGGGCAATGCCGACAGACCTTCGTAACCGCTATCAATACTTCACCCGGGCAGACACACAAAAGCTGCGAGCAGCCGGCTACACTAAAGCTTTCATGCCACTCACAGAAGCAGTCGATGATTATGTAAAAAATTATCTGCTACAAAAAGATCTCTATCTAGGCAACTCACCACAAACCACATAAGACCCGGACTCTTCATTAATAAAGATTGCTTCAGACGGATAGCCCTCTGCAAGGGCAGCTTCTTCCCATTACTGAGCCAAAAACTACTCAAACTAGAAACAAGGAAACCGGGTTATAGACCAAATAGTCCCATGTTTTAAAAACCGAGCAGTAACAGCGTGAATTCAAGAAACGCATAATAATATCTGGAGTCAAACCCGGGTTTCATGCACCACTTCAAACTACATCGATGATATTTCCTGATCCGGTAAAACCTGCAAGCCAGCTCCCGATCTGACCCACCACCGGCAACTTCTGTGACCTACCGGATCACAATATTGACCAGTTTCCCGGGCACAACAATCACTTTAACCACCTGCTTACCATCAGTAAACTGCTTGATTCGATCGTTTTCCCACGCCATCTTTTCCATTTCCACCTTATCCAGGTCGGCAGAGACAGGAACTCTGGCCCGGACCTTCCCGTTGACCTGGAAAACCACCTCAATCATATCATCCACAGCCAGAGCTTCATCAAACTGCGGCCATGCTTCATACGCCAGAGTATTACTATGCCCCAGCCGCTCCCAGAGTTCTTCCGCAACATGGGGGGCAAAAGGGGCAAGCAGCAGCACCAGCTGCTCCATTCCCGATATCCAGAGCCTCTCGCCTTTACCCAGCTCCGTAGCCAGCACCATCAGGGCGCTGATCGCTGTATTGAACTGCATATTATCCAGATCTTCGGTGACCTTCTTTATTCCCTTATGCAAAACGCGTTCGATCCCCTGATCCGGTTTCTCCTCAGAAAGCGGCTTCTCCATCAGTTTCCAAACACGATCCAGGAAGCGGCGCATTCCGACAATACCCCGGGTATTCCATGGCTTGGACATCTCCAGCGGCCCCATAAACATCTCATACAGCCGCATCGCGTCAGCACCGAACTCCGCAATCACCTCATCCGGATTAATAACATTCCCCAGAGATTTGGACATCTTCTGCCCATCCTCGCCCATAATCAATCCCTGATTAATCAGCTTCATAAAGGGCTCTGCAGTGGAGAGATTCCCTTCATCATACAGGAACTTATGCCAGAAACGCGCGTAAAGCAGATGCAGCACAGCGTGCTCCGCCCCACCCACATAAAGATCAACCGGCAACCAGTAATCCAGGGCCTTCTTAGAGGCGAACTCGTTCACATTCTCCGGATCGAGATAGCGGATATAGTACCAGCAGGAACCGCCCCACTGTGGCATGGTATCTGTTTCGCGGCGCCCTTTGCCCCTGCATTTGGGACATATGGTATTCACCCATTCCTCAATTGCCGCCAGAGGGGACTCCCCGGTGCCAGTGGGTTCATAACTCTCCACGTCCGGCAGTGTCAACGGCAGCTGATCCTCCGGAACCGGCACTACCCCGCAACGCTCGCAGTGCACGAGCGGGATAGGCTCCCCCCAATACCGCTGTCTGGAGAATACCCAGTCCCGCAGTTTATAGTGCACAGCCTCCTCTCCTTTACCCTGCTCGGCAAGCCACTCTGTTATTTTTTCCTTAAATTCCGCCGTCGACAAACCGTCAAACTGTCCTGAATTGAGGGCAATCCCCTGGTCCACAAAAGCTTGTCTCAACTCCTGGCACGGTTTTCCGTCTTTACTGACAACTTCGATGATATCCAGCCCAAATTTTTGTGCAAAAGCAAAATCACGCTCATCATGTGCCGGGACAGCCATAATAGCTCCTGTTCCGTAAGAGAAGAGAATATAATCACTTATCCAGATAGGGATTCTCTCCCCATTCACAGGATTCACGGCATACCCCCCTGTAAACACACCTGTTTTGTCCCTGGCAAGATCGGTCCGCTCCAGATCACTCTTCGCTTTCGCCTTGCAGATATACGCTTCAACCGCCTCCTTCTGCTCAGCAGTGCAAATCGTCTCAATAAAGGGATGCTCCGGAGCCATCACCATATAGGTAGCCCCGAACAACGTATCCGGACGGGTGGTGAACACACGGAGGGTTTCCCCGGCACCGGCAACCTCAAAATCCACTTCAGCACCGACACTCCTGCCAATCCAGTTGCGCTGCATCTGCTTGATAGACTCCGGCCAATCCAGAAGCTCCAGGTCTTCCAGCAGACGCTCCGCATACGTGGTAATTTGCAGCATCCACTGTCTCATATCCTTACGCTCAACAGCATTGCCGCAACGGTCACACAACCCGTCCTTCACCTCTTCATTAGCCAACCCGGTTTTACAGTCCGGACAAAAATTGATTGGAACAGTCGCCTGATAGGCGAGCCCGGCCTTATACAACTTCAAAAAAATCCACTGCGTCCAGTGAAAATACCGCGCATCACTGGTACTCACCTCTCGACCCCAGTCATAAGAAAACCCGAGCGCCTTAATCTGTCGCCTGAAATGCTCTATGTTCCTGCTGGTCGAAATCCTGGGGTGGGTCCCGGTTTTAATCGCATAATTTTCTGCAGGCAAACCAAAAGCGTCCCAGCCCATGGGATGGAGCACGGAGTATCCAAGCATCCGCTTATACCGGCAGACAATGTCTGTGGCAGTATACCCTTCCGGGTGCCCCACATGCAATCCAGCCCCTGATGGATAGGGGAACATATCCAGGCAGTAGAACCGCCTCTCTTTGGGTATCGATTCATCCTCGACAGCTCGAAAAGTATTCTCCTCCTCCCAATACTGCTGCCATTTTGCCTCAATAGATGCAAAATCATACACATGCTCAGCCATATCGCCTCCAGGGGAGCAACTCTTCCACTGCTCCCCCCTTCATTTCATAGCACACAAAACAAAACCGGGGACCAGATACCGAAACCCGGACAGAAAAAAAATAGTTTTTAATAGAAAAAGAAGCAAATTCAGTACAGAAAAACCGCCTCAAAGAAGCCGTTGTTTCAAAAAGAACCAAGAAAGAAATTACCCCTCCCGCAAACTCACACTGATGGAGAAATCCCCGATATTTGAAGAGAAGGGAACACTGACAACCGGCACCCCGGTCGGCCAGTTCAGTTTGTGCAAATGCCCTGTCACAACAGAAGGCAATGAAATGGCCAGCGTATATTCCGAAAGGTCCCTTTTTGCATTTCCAGCTATGATATTGATCAACTCACCGATCGCATCCACCACTGTCTGATCAAAAATTTTCACATCCATCCTGGCAAAGCGGGAAACAGCGCGTAGTGCAGTCAGTTTTGGAAGCGAGATGACAACAGCACCAGTGGCCTCGCCACTTAAACCAATAATCCCGGAAATATCAAACGCGTACTCATCACTGAGCAGATCCATCAAAAACGGCTTTCCAGGCACAGGATCAACTTCCATCATGGAACGGAAGACAGACTGTGTGGCATTGATAAACGGATTTAAATAAGCAACGTTCATGGGATCTCCGAAAATGGAATTCTCACTTCCTATTTATTGTACGCCACAACCCATCCCTGTGCAAGACTCTTTCGGAAAAATCAAAGCGTACTTGACCAGGTGCGAGTGCAGAGCTATTTTTTTATCACTATTCGCCGGAGTGGTGAAATTGGCAGACACGCTGGACTCAAAATCCAGTGGGGGCGACCCCGTGACGGTTCGAGTCCGTCCTCCGGTACATGAGACGAACGCGCTTTCAGCCGGGACTTCTTCTAACTGCTATTCCCGATCGCTACCCGCAGTTCACCGAAGATTCTGCCAGCCACTTAATACGCGATGAGTGGGCTCAGCTGAACGCAAGACGCACGCATCCCCTCTAGATTCATATGCCGATACATCCCTGAATAAGCCGAACCAGAAACCTCATAGCCCACAAAAACCCACCCCCTGATCATTTTGATACAGAACGGGAATTGCAAGAAAACCGATGCTCATAAAAAGAGCTTCGATGAAGCGAAACTGATCGGAAATGAAATGAGGAGTTCTTCTCTCCAGCTGAACCATAACCCATACGCAGAGTGCCAGCTGCTCCACTATCAGCCACCAGAGCAAGACTCTGGAAAACAGAAGTAGATCATGAGACAAATATGCAGACGCCTGAAAACCGCGTATTCTGCTGGAGGCCGGAATCGAACCGGCACGGGCCAAAGCCCACGGGATTTTAAGTCCCGGGCGTCTACCAATTCCGCCACCCCAGCCTTCAGGCGGCAATCGGAATCGAACCGATGAATAGCGATTTTGCAGACCGCTGCCTTACCACTTGGCTATGCCGCCGATGATACATGTGACCAAAAACATACAGGGGCACCCCCCTGGAGTCAATCATTTTCTACTCCGGGAAACCACCTCTTACTACCTTTTCCAGACAAAGGCTAGAGACCCCGCCCAGGGAGGGACACGATGAACAGGAACGCTGAATTTACAGGATGGAAAGACAAAATTCTTTTCACCCCCGGCCCCCTGACCACCAGCAGAACCGTCAAACAAGCGATGCTTCGTGATCTCGGTTCAAGAGACCACACATTTATTGAGGTCATAAAGGAAATCCGTAAAAAACTGCTCACAGTCAGCGGCGCAGACAGCTCTTATGCATCGATCCTCATGCAGGGCAGCGGCACTTTCAGCATCGAAGCTGTTATCTCTTCTACTGTTCCCCCTGAAGGAAAACTCCTCATAATCATCAATGGTGCTTATGGCAAACGGATGGCTGAAATTGCTGCAGCCCACAGGATAGCAACCATTATTGCTGAAGGCCCGGAAAACAGCACCCCTGACCTGGAAGCCGTAGAACAAGCTCTGAAAAACAATCCGGAAGTCTCCATGCTGGCGGTCATCCACTGCGAAACAACAACAGGCATCGTCAACCCGGTCAAAGAGATAGGCGCACTCTGTAAAAAATACGGCAAAAGATATTTTGTAGATTCCATGAGCATCCTCGGTGCCGTGGACATCGATCTGGCCGCCTGCAACATCGACTACATCGTCTCCTCCTCCAACAAATGCATCGAAGGGGTACCTGGCTTTGCCTTTATCATCGCCCGCAGGGAGGCCATCCTGGAAACACGGGGCCGGGCACGCACCCTGAGTCTGGATATTCTGGACCAGCTTGAAAGACTGGAAGGCGACGGCCAGTTCCGCTTCACACCGCCGACCCACACGCTGCTCGCATTTCACCGCGCCCTCCTGGAGCTTGAAAGTGAAGGCGGAGTGGCAGCCAGAGCAAAGCGGTACAGACGCAACAGGGATGTCTGCAGAGAGGGCATGCGAGCTATGGGATTCAAAGAATACCTTGAAGAAGAAGACCAGGGGTACATCATCACCTCCTACCGGTATCCAGAAAGCACAAACTTTGATTTTCAGAAGTTTTATGATCTACTCAATGAGCGCAGTTATGTGATCTACCCGGGAAAAATAGGCGACACTCCCTGCTTCCGATTGGGACACATCGGACGAATCAATGAGCACGATGTCCGTGACCTGCTCAGCGCTATTGCATCAGTGAAAAAAGAAATGGATTTCTAAACCGGAAAATCCACAACAAAACGGGCCCCACGGCCAGGACCGTCGCTTTCCGCCCTGACCGACCCGCCATGCAACTGCACAGCGTGTTTAACAATCGCCAGCCCCAGACCCGTGCCCCCCATTTTACGAGAACGCCCGCTATCCACTCTGAAAAAACGTTCAAAAAGACGCTGCGCCGCCTCTGCAGAAAAACCGAGTCCATCATCAGAGACGACAACCTGCAAACTTGCCGAATGTCTGGCAAAAAAAATAGAAACAGCTCTGCCCTTTCTATTATACTTTATGCCGTTGTCGATCAAGTTATAAAAAATTGATTCCAGCAGCTGCGGAACGCCTTTCATCCTGCAATCACAACCCCCTGTGTCAGCATGGATGGAAACAGAACGCCGCTCCGCCTCAGGACGGAGACTCTCAACAACAGCGCCGATCAACACTCCAAGGTCGATAGGTTCTCGCCGATAGTGTCGCCCACCCTCCTCCAGTTTATTCAAAGAGGTGATATCTCCAATAATGGAACCGAGCCGTTCCACATTGGAGAGAATACGGTCAAGAAAATTCCTTCTCACCTCAGCTTCCGGCTCTGGCTCGCCACGCAGCGTTTCTACATATCCGCCAATAATTGAGAGAGGCGTCTTCAGCTCATGGGAAGCATTGGCAACGAAATCGCTCTTTGCCTTTTCAAATCTATGCCTTGCGGTCACGTCCCGCATTATAAGAAGCACGCCTCCCTCTTCTTCAACCGGTATGATTGTAACATCAAACACGACTTCATCAATCCTGGCCAGAGAGACTGTAACGTCCACCCGTCTCCTGCCGCTAAGAGTTCTTTCCACCCGCTCATTCAACTCATTGGAATCAATAACGCTGTAATACGGCAACCCAACAGGTTCTCCTGCGCTCTCAAAAAAGCCCCGGAACACCCGGTTCGCGAGCACAAGTTCTCCATGACGGTTGATCAACACCAGCCCTTCCGTAACAGTAGCGAGCACACTTTCCACCCTCTGCTTCTCAAAATGGATCACATGCACAAGGTGATCAATATTCTCAGCCATGGTATTGAGCGTAGACTGGAGATCCCCCAGTTCATCCATTCTGTGTACCGGCATTCGGAAGGAAAGGTTCCCCGCCCGGTAGCTTCCCGCGAATTCCCGCATTTCCCGAATTGGGCGAGTCACAAGCCAGGAGATAATCAGATTGATCCCGAGCACAACAACCAGAAGGATAAATCCGGTCATCAGCAGAAGTCGGCCCGCCCCCTCCAGCTCATCATCCACATCAGTTAAAAGCCGGGCGATACGCAATGTATACCGCCCGTTAAACCAGGCCAGATACAGCATATTACGCCTGAATGTCTGAGAATACCGGATACTGCTTCCGAAACCCGATTTCACTGCATCCACTATCTCTATTCGGTATTTATGATTTTCAAAACGAGCCGGATCCAGAGAATCGGAATCAGCCACCACAGTCCCATCAGGGATGATCAGGGTGATCCGGTATGGAAGCAACTTCTTTTTGATCTTCGCAAATTCTCGACTCAGCTCCGGACGAAAAGCATTGAGCCCGCCTATCCCTGGCAACACACAGGTATTCAAATGATGGTTCAGAAAACGGACATTCTGCCGCATCTCCACCCTGATATTTTCCAGAAGATGTTCCCGTAAGTTGCCATGGAGGAATAAGAAAAGAAAAAAAGCGACTACGCTGACTGCCCCGAGATAGTACAGGTTCATCCTTAAACGGAGGGAACGCATCATCACAGTATTCGCCTATATCCTGTACCCATATCCAACACCCGGGTAGGTCACAATAATGGACGCATACTCTTTGAGCTTTCCACGAAGCCTGCGAATATGTACATCAACCGCACGATCAATAATACAGGCTTCCTCCTCCCAGGCTCGATCCTTTATCTGCTCCCTGGAAAAAACCTGCCCTGGATTTTCCAGAAACAACTGCAAAATATTATATTCCTTTTTGGTCAGGTTCACCTTTTCTCCATTCAGATAGAGCCGCTTGCTCTGCAACTTGAGCCTCAATCCCTCATGCACAATTTCTGCAGCTTCTGTCTCCTGCATCCCAGCGGCTCTACGCAGCACTGCTTTTATCCTTGAGACAACCTCTCGTACCCCAAAAGGCTTGGTCACATAATCATCCGCACCCATCTCAAGCCCGAGCACCTTATCGAGCTCTTCCGCTCTGGCGGTTAAAAAGATAACCGGAATACCCGCTGTCCGGGGATTACCCCGAAGCTCCTTAAGCACCTCCAGCCCATCCATGCCATCCATCATCACGTCCAGAAGAATAATGTCCGGCGATTCCTGCTCCGCTTTCTTCAAAGCAACGAGCCCATTGGCTGCGGAAAGCACCACATACCGCTCTTTCTCCAGATTAAAAGTGAGGATCTCCCGAATATCCGGTTCGTCATCGACAACCAGAATTGTTCTACCCATATGGAGTCTCCAAGATGCGGATTCAAAGCAGAGCTCAACCCCAATCTAAAGCATACACCAGACCGATGGCAAATCTTTTTTTCTGATTCTGGAACAAGCGTCAACGCGCCATACGCTGAATAAACCGGGTCACCATCTTTTAACACCCCTGACTTCAACCCGTAACACATCTCCCTTATGTTCGCAGAGAACAAAAAAATCTACTGGAGGAATCCAAACAATGAAAAAAATATTGCCTCTTGTATTGCTCGTACTCTGTGTTGCCGGCCTCATGGCAAAGGCAAACTTCAAGCCTGACATGCGGCTGTTCATGCATTACAATTACGGGCTTGACTCTAAGAAGCACCTCTACGCCCTGGAGCGCTCTTACCTGGGTCTCAAAGCCACGATCGACAATGTCACTTTCCGGACAACACTTGACTTCAAATACGACAGCGACCTCAATGTAAAGAATGTCTACGTCCAATACACGTATGCTGAAGTCAAGGATCTGGTCCCGATGAGCAAGCTCATCTTTGGTCAGCAAAAAACCGGCCTGATCGACTTTGAGGGCAAGATCTGGGGACACCGTAGTGTATCCAGAGTTGGTATCGACCTTTATAAAATGGACACATCCGCTGATGTCGGCCTGGCGATTGAAAGCAAACTCCCCAACAAACCGGGCGGCCTGCAACCCGCTCTACAGGAAAAAAACGCCTCCCTTTTTTAATCTCTTTGTAATAGTTTTGTAACATAATGAGCGTACTCTTTATGCAGTATGTAATACCAAATCACTCCAGGGAGATTAGATCAATGAAAAAGTGTGTCACAATTATACTGATAGCTGTGCTCTTCGGCATGAGCGCCTGTAGCAGAAGCGAAAGCCAGATCAAGATCAAAGGTTCTGACACTGAGCTTTCCCTCGTATCCGCCTTTGCTGAAGCGTACATGAAAAAAAACAGCAAAATCAGCATCAGTGTTACAGGCGGCGGTTCAGGCACAGGCATCGCTGCTCTGCTCAACGGGCAGATCCAGATCGCCAACGCCTCAAGAACCATGAAAGCTAAAGAGAGGAAGCGGGCCAAACAGAAGGGCATCCAGCCTGTCTGGATCGTTATCGCGACTGACGGTGTTTCTATTGTCGTCAACCCGGTAAACAGCGTTTCCAAACTGACTGTCCCGCAAATTGCCTCGATTTTCAAAGGCGAAATCAAAAACTGGAAAGAAGTTGGCGGCGCAGACATGGAAATCACCTGCTACGGCCGCCAGAGCAACTCCGGTACTTTTGAATTCTTTAAAAAGAAAGTTCTGCGCAAGAGAGATTTCAGCGCCAGTGTCCGCCGCATGAACGGGAATGCTCAGATTGTCAAATCCATTGCAACCGACAAATCGGCTATCGGTTATGTTGGTATCGGGTTCGTCACTCCGGCCATCAAAGTGCTCGGTGTCGCCAGAACCAAAGACAGCACTTATGTCGCTCCTGCCGGGCCTGCGATCATGAGCGGCAAATACCCGCTCACCCGCCCGCTTAACCAGTACATCAACGGGAAACCCCGCGGTCAGCTGCTCGAGTTCCTCAAATTCTGTATCCACAGCAAGGAAGCTGCTGAACTGATCAAGAAGAATGCATTCTTCCCGGTTCAGCCCGAGTATCAGAAGGTCAACAGCGCTGCCGGCCTTTAAGCACAAGACAGGCCAACTCTTATAACTTTACCGGGCACCAGGGAAACAGCTCTGGTGCCCATCTGAGATGAAAGCGGGAAAATACAATGAGCCCCACAATAGAGACAGCAACAAAAATCAAATCACGCCGATCCCTCATCAGCAAAATTGATCCGGCTCGTCTTTTTTTCACACTTAGCGGTGCTTCAGTAATCTTCATCCTGCTCGGCATATTTTATCTGCTTATTATTAACTCTGTTCCTTTTTTCAAGGAATACAACTTCTTTGAGTTCCTGACTTCGACCAGATGGAATCCGACCTCCAGCACACCTGGCTATGGGATCGTACCGCTGCTCATAAGCTCTCTCTATGTAACTATCGGCTCCATGATCATCTCCATACCAATCGGCATCGGAGCAGCCCTGTATCTCTCAGAAACGGCGCCCAATAGAATCAGAGAGATCCTTAAACCGGTCATAGAGATTCTGGCATCCATCCCTTCTGTTGTAATCGGCTTTCTGGGCCTGGTTGCCCTCGGCCCGGTTATCGCGGCTCTGACAGGAAAAAGCAGCGGGATCAACGCCGTAAACGGTTCCATCCTTCTGGCCATCATGGCACTACCCACTATCATAAGCCTTTCAGAAGACTCGCTTCGCAGTGTGCCTGATTCATTCCGGGAAGCATCCTACGCTCTCGGAGCCAACAAATGGGAGACCATGGTAAAAGTCATCCTTCCTTCCGCTAAATCAGGGATTTTCGCAGGAGTCATGCTCGGTCTCGGGCGGGCTATCGGTGAAACGATGACAGTGCTTATGGTGTGCGGCAATGCCCCGCATATGCCATCCTCTTTTCTGGATTCTATCCGTACGCTGACCGCAACCATTGCCATTGAACTTGGTGAAGTGGATTTTGGCTCTACCCACTACCACGGACTCTTTGCCGTTGGTTGTATTCTGTTTATCATCACGTTTATCATCAACCTTGCTGCGGACATCGTTCTGCGGCGCCAGCACAGTTACAGTAAAAGCAGCAGAAAGGCGAAAGCAAAATGACCGAACAGAAACCCAGAGATATCCGCGCCTTTTACCAGGCAGTGGATTACAAAAGGCTGCAAAACAAGAAAAAAGCAAAAAGTCAACTCGGCTCCTGGCTGCTTATCAGCTCTATCCTGCTCATCGTGGGGATCATCGTGGTTATCTTTATCGACCTGCTCGCCAACGGCAGCGGTGTCCTGAGCTGGGAATTCCTGACATCTTCACCCAGAGATGGGATGACGAAAGGGGGGATATTCCCCTGTGTTGTCGGGACCTTTTACGTAACGATTATCACAACAATATTCGCTATCCCTTTTGGCGTCTTTACAGCGATTTACCTCAATGAGTACGCTAAAGACACCCTCCTCACCCGGGTTATCCGCCTGGCAATCCGCAACCTGAGCGGGGTCCCTTCCATTGTCTACGGAATTTTCGGTGTTGCCCTTTTTGTCAATGCATTCGGCTTCCAGATGTCGATTCTTTCCGCCGGACTCACTCTCGGGCTGCTGACTATCCCCTGGACCATCACCTCCAGCGAAGAAGCGCTCAAAGCGGTCCCTGTCTCCTTCAGAGAGGGCTCCCTCGCCCTGGGTGCAACCAAATGGCAGACCATTCGCAAGAATGTGCTGCCCTACGCCATCCCGGGCATCATCACAGGCGGTATCCTCGGCCTTGCAAGAGCAGCTGGAGAAACCGCACCGATCCTGTTCACGGGTGCTGCTTATCAACTCAGAGATCTTCCCATGAGCCTGGGGGACCAGTTTATGGCACTCCCCTACCATATCTTCAGCCTGGCGACCATGCACCCGCAAATGGAGCAGGTCAGACCACTCGCATACGGAACCTCTTTAGTGCTGATCAGCCTTGTCTTTTGCCTGAGCCTTTTCGCCATCATCCTTCGCAGCAGAATCAGAAAAAAAGGCATAGTCAACTATTAATCGATGGAGCAATATAGCATGGTCAATAAAATCAGCGTAAAAAACATGAATTTTTTTTACAGAGACAACCAGGTTCTCTGTGGCATCACTATGGACATCCAGGAGCACCTTGTCACCGCCCTGATCGGCCCCTCCGGGTGCGGAAAATCGACTTTTCTTCGTTCTCTCAACCGGATGAATGATCTCATCCTCGGGACCAGAGTCACTGGAGACGTCATAGTTAATGGCCTGGATGTGAATGACAGAAATCTCGACGTGGTTGATCTACGCCGCAAAGTGGGGATGGTATTTCAGAAGTCAAACCCATTTCCCAAATCCATCTTTGACAACATCTGCTACGGCCCTAAAATCAACGGGATAAAGGACAAGTGGCAGCTCGAGCAGATTGTCGAAAGCACCCTCAAACAGGTGGGCCTCTGGGTCGAAATCAAAGACAGACTCAGCGATTCTGCCCTGATGCTTTCCGGAGGACAGCAGCAACGGCTTTGCATTGCCCGTGCCATCGCCATCCAGCCCGATATTCTCCTCATGGATGAACCGGCTTCAGCACTTGACCCGATCGCGACAACCAAAATTGAGGAGCTTATCCTCGAACTTAAACAAAACTATACCATCGTCATCGTTACCCACAATATGCAGCAGGCTGCCCGCATTTCTGATAAAACAGCCTTCTTCTATATGGGAGAACTGATAGAATACAATACGACCGAGACAATTTTCACCAATCCGTCCCGGAAACGGACAGAAGACTACGTCACCGGACGTTTTGGCTGATATCAACACTAAAACAGGAGAATACATACTATTATGGAAATACATCTTGACCACCAGCTGGAACTGCTCAAAAAAGAACTGAGCATCATGTGCAACCAGAGTGTTGAATCGCTGGTCCTGGCAATCCGTGCACTGCGGGATAGAAATCACGATCTTGCTGAAAGTGTCATCAAGAATGACCATGACATTGATATGCAGGAGAATAAAATCGACGGCATGATACTGGCGGTTCTGGCCCTGCAGCAACCCTTTGCGATTGACCTGCGCTTCATCGCTTCAGCCATGAAAATCAACAATGACCTGGAACGGGTGGCCGATAAAGCGGTTGCTATCGCTCGATCCGTAAAGAACATGCTCACTGAAGATTACAAAGACACCCAGGTGGAAACGCTGCTGGAAATGGGTACCTACTCCCTGAAAATGATTAAAAAAGCGTTCACCTGCTTTATTAACCAGGACGCCCAAAGCGCACAGGAAGTCATCTTTGAAGACAAGGAACTCGACCAGATGAACAAACAGGCGTACAAAACAGCCATCAAAGTTCTCTCCAGGACAACAGATAACGCAGATCTGGGGCTCAGTATCTACCGGATCGCTACTTCCCTTGAGCGGATCGGTGATCTGGCCAAAAACATCAGTGAAGAGGCTATCTACTATATTAAGGGCGAAATCGTCAAACACGGCGGCATTGAATAGCAGTTAAGCTGCATTGATCAGGGACGCAAACAAAAAATTCGGCAGTACAACTGTTGCATTTTCTGCTGAGAATCTCTTTTCTGTTATAAAAAATTTGGATATACTAACCCTATTGGATCCAGGCCTTTTATGGAGCATAACATGAAAAAAACCCTGCTTTTGCTTTCCATCTTACTCATTATTGCCGGCCCAGCTTCTGCAGCAGAAAAGTTCACTTTTACAGTTGAGAATAAACATCAGGAGGGTCCTGTCGGCAAAAAACTGACAAAACCCTTTATCCTTATCCTTAAGGACAGACTCGGGAGGCCGCTGGCAAACAGAGAGATTGAATCTGCCTGCATCAATAGCGACAAAAAAGCTGAAGTATTGAGCCCACTTGTCAAAACAGACACAAACGGTGTGGCACAAATATTTTTCAAAAACGGTAAAAGCACCAAACAATACGAAATAGTCAGCAGGCTTATCACAAAAGATAAACCGATAAAGATCACCACCTTCAAATCCATGGCATATAATGTCAGAAACATCATCCTCTATGTGCTGGGCGGCCTGGCCCTCTTTCTCTTCGGCATGAAGCTGCTCTCAGACGGCCTGCAGACAAGTGCAGGCAGCAAAATGAAATCCATCCTGGCCTTCCTCTCAAGGAATAAATACATGGGTGTTCTGATCGGGTTTCTGGTCACCGCTATTCTGCAGAGCTCCTCCATCACCACAGTTATGCTAATCGGGTTTATTAATGCAGGGATGATGAGCTTCACGCAGTCCATAGGGATTATCATGGGAGCCAACATTGGAACAACGATGACCGGCTTCATCATCTCCATGAAAGCCAGCCAGATCATGTTCCCGGTTCTGATAGGCGGCTTCCTGCTCAACTTTCTGGGGAAGACAAACAGAATTAAATACATCGGGCAGGTGTTTCTGGGCCTTGGACTCGTTTTCCTCGGCCTCTCCACCATGTCCACATACGTAAAACCACTTAAAGACAGTGTAACGGTTTTCAACTTCTTCGTACAATTCTCCACCAATCCGCTCCTGGCCATCATAGCCGGGATAATCGTAACCTTCATCATCCAGAGCTCTTCTGCAACCCTCGGTTTGATCATCACTCTGGGTGCATCCGGATTGATCGGTGTTAATGGCGCTTTTGGGCTGGTCCTCGGGAGCAACATCGGTACAACGCTCACTGCTCAACTGGCGGCAATCGGCGGTAACATCAACGCCAAACGGGTGGCCCTCACCCACTCTTTTTTCAATACCATGGGTATGCTGGTCATGTTTGTATTCATGGAAACCAGCCTTATCGAGCACTTCTACTGGCTGACCGGAAAAATTGTCGGCTTCCTGAAAGGGGTCAACCTTTTCAACAGTGGCCCATTGATTGTCCCTGCTGTGCACATGGGTATTTTTATCGCCTTCATGCACGCGATTTTCAATATTTTCAACACAATTCTTCTGCTCCCCTTCGCTCGCGCCATTGAGATCATGGTCAGAAAGGTCATGCCCGGGAAAAAAGACAAAAAATACGAATACCTGGAACCACACCTCCTGGTAACCCCTGCTATCGCACTCAGCCAGACAGTCAACGAGCTCTCCCATATGCTCAATACAGCCAGAAAACTGGTTAAAACCGCAAACGAAGGGTTGTTCACTCAGGATAAAAAATGGAATAAAAAATTTGAAAAGCGGGAGAAAAAAGTCAATAGTATGCAGGCTGATATCACTGAATATCTGGTCCAGCTCACCCAGCGGCCCATGACCGCGCAGGAGGCCAGCTCTATCCCCAAGCTGATTCATGCTATCAACGACATTGAACGGATCGGCGACCTTTCAGAAAACATCATGGAATCAGCGCTTCACTGCAGAGAGAATAAAGTAAAATTCTCACCTCAGGGCAAGGACGACATCGATGCCATGCACAAAGAGATCGAAAAAATGATCGACCTTACTCTGGACTCCCTCAAAAGCTTTAACCCGGAAAAAGCGCAAAAAGTGCTCGTCCAGGAGGAGAAGGTCAATAAAATGGAACTCGCAATGCGAGGCTCTCACATTAAACGGCTCAAGAGCGGTACCTGTAAGGTCACTGCCGGAATCAGCTTCCTGGATATCATTTCCAACATGGAAAGAATCGGCGACCATCTCACCAACGTTGCCAACGCGGTGATCTACTCTAACGCTTAAACACAACAACGGTTCTCAATATACCGAAGACTCCAGTGCCCCTGGCAGCCCGGAGAAAGAGACCCTGACCAACACACACCGCACAGCTTGTTCAGTATACGATCTATTCCATCTCAAGAGCAATGCCTGGAAAGCAATTTCTCAAGCCACAAAAAAGGGACACCCCCTCCGGGGATGCCCTTGATAACAATCTCCAGTAGAGAAGCTATGGACAGAAGAGAAATTAAGGTCTTAGTGGCAAGAAGTCTACGTAAAGGGTGCGCGTACTCGAGTCGTATGACACTGACTGAGCTCCATCAACCGTGAAGAAATTGCCAGGAACACCATCCAGGGTATATCTGGGACTATTGACCGTCAAAGTGATCCGTGCAGAATAGATTGCTGAAAACTGGAATGTACCAGTATCAGCAGACCAGGTTACCGTTCCAGTATACTGCTCGTTGCTGAAGCTGCCAGGAAGAGTATTGCTCAGGACTGGACTTATCCCCTCGATCCTGCTGATACTGACTGTGAAAGCTTCCGTCTTCGGGAAACGTGCCAGAACATATCCACTATCGGCGGCATGAAGCACCACATCAGCTCCGCTAACCTTGAAAAAATCCTGAAGACCATTCATAGTGTACCCGCCTTTAGCGGTCAGATAGATGTGTGCCCGATAAACCGTTCGTTTCCTGAAGCGGCTATGTGGTGGGCTCCACACCACTATTCCAGTATACTGAGCGCTTGCAATGGTTGTAACAGGAGTAGCCCCCCCAGCTGGAACTGTAAGATTCTCAATATTGCTGAGAGTGACTCTAGCAGGTGAGCTTGCCCCTGTTTCAGGAAACTTTGCCGTGACAATAGCGGAATTGCTAGCTATCACAATAGTTGTAGTGGTTGTGGCCCTAGCAACTTTGAAGAAATTGCCGGAAATCCCCTCCAGGGTATACATCTTTTCAGGGGTCAATGCGATCCTTGCTGTATAAACCGTCCCGGCCGCGAAGGTACCACCAGGGTTTACTGCAGGAGACCAGGATACCCTTCCACTATACTGAAGGCCAACAATATTGGTAACAGGAGATTCACCCATGGCTGGAGGTGTAACTAAGTTGATATCGGCAAAACTGAGCCGTCCAGGGGGTGTTGACCTTAAATACGCGTACACAAAAGCGGAATTCGCAGCATTGGTCACAGCTAAGGCACCTTTAATATTGAAGAAATTGCGAGGAACACCTCTCAGGCTATACCCGGGTTTAGCGGTCAGATGGATCTGTGCCGTATAAGACACTCCACCCAGGAAGAAATCAGTACCTCCAGGAACCCAGATTACCCTTCCACTATACTGAGAGGTACTGAAGTTTGTAACAGGAACTGCACCCTGGACTGGTAGTGGAAGAGGAATAGTGACTATATCAACCAGGGGAAATTCTGTATTCGAAAAATTTGCCGTAATAACACCGGAATTCTTCCGGTTGTACAGGTGTGAAGCTCCTTCAACTCTGAAGGAATTGAAACCAACACCCCTCATGGTAAACCCGGGGTGAGGAACCAGATAGAGAGTTGCCTTATACACTGTCGAAGGCGCAAAGGTATCAGTCACCGCAGGACTCCAGATGATCCTTCCACTATACTGAGAGTTGCTGTAGTATGTAACAGGAGTCTCTCCCCTCACTGGAAGGATATTCGTAATTTTTATATCAGTTTGGACTCGACGAGGTGATAATAGCCCTGTTCTCCGGAATCGTGCCGTCACAACACCGGAATCCACACTATTAGAGGCATCCATAGCTCCATAAACCTCAAAGAAATTAGCAGGCACATTGGTCAGGGTATAGTTCTCTTCAGGGGTCAATGTGATCGTTGCTGTATAAACCGTCCCGGCCGCGAAGGTACCACCAGAATCTACTGCAGGAGACCAGGATACCCTTCCACTATACTGAAGGCTCCTGAGCCTTCTGACAGGAGGTTCACCCATGGCTGGAGGCATAATACCTGAAATAATGGCACTGTTGACTGTCACAGGTCCTGTTGTTGAATCATCATCAGAACAGGCGATAAACGCAAAAAGCATCAGGACCCCGAAAAATCTGGAAAACAATGTAAACATAACGCCCCTCTCTTTCACAGATATACTATATCATCCCATCCTCTAACAGCCTGATACAAGCTCAAGCAATAATATTATAGTGCATATAATCATGTTAAGTCAAGAATTCAGTAAGCAAAAAATTGAAATTCAGATCAAAAGGGAGATCGCTTTCCACAGGGTGGA
>Ga0209785_1000041_pt1 | contig 72100 bp, 65 predicted proteins | sample WorMetG1BERMUDA2_FD_187403 | JGI IMG/M metagenome (GOLD analysis project Ga0209785, IMG submission 187403) | Marine gutless worms symbiont microbial communities from Max Planck institute for Marine Microbiology, Germany - Inanidrilus... ...
TCCATGGCGACCAGCGGCCGTGGCTCGGGCGTCGTCGGCTACAATGTGCAAGTCGCCGTCGACACCAAGCATCATCTGATCGTCGCGCACGATGTTGTGCAGACCGGCAACGATCGGGATCAGCTGGCACGGATGTCGAAGCTCACGAAGGACGTTCTCGGCGTCGACAAGCTCGACGTCGTTGCCGACCGTGGCTACTTCACCAGCGAGTTGATCCTGGAATGCGCTGAGGAAAATGTCGCAGTGACGCTGCCCAAGCCTCAGACCTCCAACAACAAGCTTCGCGGCCGGTTCGTGAAGGCCGACTTCCGCTATGTCGAAGGCCATGACGTCTACGTCTGTCCGGCGGGCGAGGCTCTCCCCTACCGCATGCAAAGCGTCGAGAACGGACTGACGTTGCGCCGGTACTGGACCAATGCTTGCGCTGCATGTCGAATGAAGTCGCAATGTACCACCGGCAAAGAGCGGCGGATCACCCGCTGGGAACACGAGCGCGTCCTTGAAGACGTCCAACGCCGTCTCGACGAGAACCCGCAGGCGATGCGCATGCGCCGAGAGACGGTCGAGCACCCGTTCGGGACGATCAAAGCGCGGATGGGCGCAACGCACTTCCTGATGAAGCGGCTCAAGAACGTGAAGACGGAGATGGCGCTCGCCGTGCTGGCCTACAATCTGACACGCGTCATGAACATGCTCGGTATCGGACCACTGATGGCCGCCATGCGGGCTTGATCCCGCACCCTTTGGCCGATCGTGCGCGATATCTGTGTCAAAGACGCTCTCAGCCCCTCCAAAAGGCCCCACTTCGCGCCAAAACAGCGCAACCCAAGGCCCAGCGACGCCAACCAAGCTACAAGCGCATCCGCCCGACCGTTTTCACACGGCCAAGGTCACGAACGGATCGAAGTACGACGGCAATGCCTCCTTCATCTGTGGCGCCAGTTCACCATAGCCGAAAGGCGGGAACAAACTGGCTGGACCGGCGTTCAGTTTCCACAGGATGATCACCGTCGGCACGAACAGCGCGATACCCATGATGATCGCCTGCAGGGTCTGATTGTACGAGAGCCCGTACATGCCGCCGATGGTCACGTAGGCGGTGACGACCAGGCCGCCGACGATGAGGCCGGTGGTGTAATCCCAGTGGAACATCACCTGGAACACGTTGCCGACACCCTTCATCTGGCCGATGAGGTAGAGCTGGGCCAAGAGGATCATGCACACGACGGCGATGATCTTGGCGGTCTGCCCGTAGCGCTCGCCGATGAACTGCATCGACGTGAATTTGCCCCAGCGGCGCAGCGACGGAGCGATGGCGATGGAGATCATCACGAACCCGCCGAGGAAACTGAGCGTGATCGCCACCAGGAAGAACTGGAGCTTCCACAGCAACGCCGTGAAGCCCAGGAAGGTGGCGAGGCTCATGTAGTTGGACGTCATTGCCAGGCCGTTGGTGATCCCGCCGACGTTGCGTCCGGCGGCGAAGTAGTCGTCACTCGTGGCCACGCGGCGCTTCGACAACCAGCCGACGTAGAGGAACAAGAACACCATGGCGAGGGTGTAGATGACGCCCAACGTCGACAGCATCGAGGTCGGCTCGAACTTGTAGAATTCCTGGCCGGCCTCCGCGGCCCATGTCGCCGACGGCAGCAGCGCGGCGACGAGAAAGGCGAACAAGCGGGTCATTCGGCGGCTCCTTTCGCGCTCGCGGCGTATTTCGCCGCATCCTCAAGGTCGGCCGCGGCCGCACTGGTCTGGGCGATCTCTTCATCGATCTTTTCGCTGAAGTGGATGTAGAGCCAGTAGACCGGCATCAGCACGAGCCAGCCGAGAACCATGGCCAGCAGGTAGTGGGCCGGAAATCCGAACCACACCAACTGCGTGATCTCGGGAAACAGGAAGTAAAGGGGATAGATGTGCGTCAGCAGGGTCATTCCCCCGAACGCGATGAGTGCAAGCCAGCACTCCTTCTTGTATGCGCTATTCATTGGAGCCCTCCCAAAAGTCCGCGGAACAAGGCATCGGCACGGATCCCGCACCACTGCCCAGGCTCCTTGTTCGCCCAGGGTCCTTGCGAGAATGTTTGTCGAATGTATCGAATTGTTAACGGGCCGCGGAAAAGCGTGCCCGGATGATTGACCTCGTGCTTCGAGAAGCTTCGCTCCTCGGTATTAGGTCAATCATGTCAGCGGCTTGCCTTTCCTGAGTCGGCCCGGCCTGCCTTCGCCGGGCGCGCAGCGGTAGCCCGGCGACAAGCGATGCTCAGATTTCGCGCAGGCAGGAGGGCCGTGTCGAAGGGGGGGCAAGTCCGTGACGCTTCTTGTCGTCAGCCTCATGGCAACGGGCCGCGAACGCGGCAGGGCACAAAGATGGGTGCGCCGGCGCAGCCGGCGCACCCGGGGGGGGGGTTGATCGGATTTCGCTCGCCGATGCGGCGGGTCAGGACAGGGCCCTTGTCCGTCTCGAATCCGCTACGCCGCACGAAACCCAACTACCCGAGTCGTCCAACATGTTGGCACCGCGCGCGGTCTCGACATGCAGGGTTGCGAGGTTGGCGAGCAACTGCGAGAGCAGGACTTTGGCGCCGCTCAGCCGTTGCAATCGGAACCAAGAGACTTCCCCTGACGAGGGGTGATTTCCCTCACTTTCGCGTAGGCGCTCGCCGATTCCTCGACCATCGAACGCACCATCGACCGGTCGCCTTGGATCCAGTCGGTGATCACTTGCCACTTCTCGCCATCCCACTGCTGGAACTTGACCGCGCTGCCCGCCTCGTGATCTCGACAGGACACCTTGATTGGCTGCATCAAGCCTTCGGCGCCCAGTTCCTTGATCCGCTGGGGGGTGATGTTCAGGTTCTCGATCCCCCAACGCATTTCTTCGCCGGATATGGGTCGTTCGCCAAACTTTTCCTGCGCGGTGCGGATGGCCTCGGCGGTTATGATGCCAGCGATGATACCCCGGTTGTGATAGATGGTGCCGACGCGCTCCCGTTCGATGTTGCCCTTGCCGCCATCATGGACATGTTTGACGATGTCCTGAACGACCGGAAAGTCGGTGCCGGACGGATGAAAGCCGGCGGCAATGTAGCCGATGGCGGTCTCTCCTGCCGGAATGACGTCTTCCTCCGCGCCGCTCCACCAGACGCCGACGATGCGATCGCGCGGGAAGCCGACGCGGGCCGCTTCCTTCAGGGCATTCGGGTTCATTTCACCCCAACCGCGGAGAATCACCCAGTCGGGCTCGTAGCGGCGCGTGATGTCCAGCCAGACCACGGCAAGCTCGTCGAAAAGCGGTTCCAAACCGGGGGGCGACACCGGATAGTGCTTGACCTCGAACCCGTAGATCTCGGCCTGCTTGTCCAGGATCGGGATCGTTTCTCTGCCGTAGCTGGACTCGTGATAGAGGTTGGCGATCTTCTTGCCCTTGAGCTTGTCCATCCCGCCTTCTTGCATGGCGATGAACTTGATCTTGGTCGTGTTTTGCGACCAGTAGTTGGTAATCAGCGGGAAAACCCACGGGAACACCCGTCCGTCGCTGGCGTCGGCGCGACCGTAACCCATGGAAATGATCGGGATTCTGTCGGCTGATGCCCGCTCGATGAGCCGGTAGGTAATGCCGGTGCTGAGCGGTTGAATCACCGTCGCGCCGGTCCGTCCCTTGTTCTTGAGCTTTTCGTAGCATTCCATGCCGCGGTCCGCGTCGTATCCCGTTTCGCACTCCTCCCAGGCAAACTTGACGCCATTGACGCCCTTGTCCCGAATGTTGACCAGAGCGAGATAGTCCTCGAAACCACCAAAGAACCCGGAACCGCCCGCGGCATAGGGACCCGTGCGATAGGCCAGCATAGGCACGAACTGTTCGTCCTGTTCAGCCGCGTTCGAAATCGCGATCGAACCACCGAAGGCTGCAACAAAAACCAGGGCGAACGACAACATCCTTGGTTTCATTTCTTCCTCCCCATGATTGGGTCCACGAGGCGTCTCGGCGCACGATACCCCGGAACCGGGGTGTCGGAGATTGATTTCAAACCTTACGCCTCAGTCAGCAAAAGGGGCCCGAAACATTGGCCCGTCATCACGGTCTTCCATTGTTGCTTGTGGGCTACCGTCACCTGGGTCTGTAACGGTGCCGCTTCGGCCTGGGCCGCGGGGGGACTGTCAGGCACAGCCGACCAAACCATCAGCGCCAGAACGAAAGTCGCAACCGACAAAGGGAAGTATTTCCCGTTGTACCGCCGCGAGTCGTAGTTCTGCCAGCCGTGGATACGGTCCAACGCGCACAGGATGGATTCGTCCTTTTCGCCTCCCGGCGCAATTCATCGGAGCCCTCCGAAGTATCGGCGGCAGAGAGCGTTGGTGCGGATCGCGCACCGTCGCCCAGGCTCCTTCTTCGCCTAGGATCCTTGCGAGAATGTTTGTCGAATGTATCGAATTGTTAACGGCTCGCCGCGGGGCAGGGCCGGGGCACAAAAAAAGGCGCGTCGGCAGAACCGTCGCGCCGAGGAGAGGCTGCTCGTCAGAATCTGATCAGTCGATGCGACGCGTCAGGACCAGGCGCTGGGCCGGCGTGAAACCGGCGCGTTGCATGAAACCCAACAGTCCGAAGTTGTCCCACCGGATCGTGCTGCGGACGGTCTCGACATGGAGAGTCGCGAGGTTGGCGAGCAACTGTGACAGCAATGCCTGCGCCACCCCGAGATGGGCATAGTCACGATCGACGCCGATGGTATCAATGACGGCGGTGGGCTCGGTTCGGCCGAACTCGCCGAAGTCGACCCGGGCCATGACATAGCCCGCCGGGGCGTCGTCGATTTCGGCAACGAGGGACACGCGGACCCCCGACTCCGACATCACTTCCTTGAGCTTTGTTTCGTAGTAGTCGTTGCGGTCCCGTCCGGTGTGCTGCTTGTCGATCCGGACGAGAGCGCGAAGGTCGCCCTCCTGCATCGAGCGGACGGTGACGGTGTCACGAGCGAGGGCCACGAAATCATCTCCGCTGGGGTCGCTGTAATCGGGTATGCCGGCGTCCGTTCGCTGGGGAGCGAGGTCGATGTCGCGTTGTGGCATGGCGGCGTTCCTCCCTCTCGCCGATCAGACGTCGAAATCGCGAGACGTTGAACGCTCGAGCACTTGGCGTGGCGCAAGCGTAAAACCGGCAGCGGCGAAGAATCCGATCATGTCCTGTTCGGACCAGGCCGCCTGGGTGCGCACCTCGCGGACCCCGCGCTTGGCGACGAACTTGTCGACGCCGTCCATCAGCATCTGGCCGAGTCCCTTTCCGCGGACGTCGGGATCGACGCCGATCACGTCGAGGATCGCCACGGCGTACTCGTCGCCGAATTCCCCCGCCTGAACGCGGGCGATGGCAAAGCCGTCGGCGGTGTCGGCGGAACCATCCGTGCGCCCGACGGCGACGGCGACGAACCGGTCCGGATCGGCGAGCGCAGCCTCCAGCCTCTTTTCGAAAAACACCCGGCGCGGCCGGCCGGCGCTGCGGTGATCGATCTCGACCACGCGATCGAGGTCGTCAGGGCGGAGCGGCCTCAGCGCATGGGTCGCGGAGTCGGCCATTGTTTCAGTTCCCTCCCTTGGTTTTGTCTTGTCCGCGATGTCCGCCTTGACAGCCGGCACACCCGCGTCTACGTTAAAAGCAATAATTTGGTACGATAATACGTATTTATCGTTCCGTCAACCAAAACCGGGGGAGAGCGATGACGAAATCGGGTGATTCTGGCGGCATTTTCGATTTCTCTGGTCGCGCCGCCGTGGTCACAGGCGGACTCCGCGGCATCGGCCGAACGATCGCCGAAATGCTGGCCGAGCGAGGAGCGACTGTCCACGTTTTTGATTGGGTCGACGGTGCCGAAGGGGATGCCCCGTTCGCCTTTCACAAGATCGACATCGCCGATTCTGCCGCGGTCGGCGACGAGGTTTCCGCGCTGCCTGCGCCTCCAACCCTGCTGGTCAACAACGCCGGGATCACCCGCGACCGCTCCATCGTCAAGATGAGCGACGAGGAGTGGCGTCAAGTGCTCGACGTCAACCTGACGGGCGCCTTCAACCTGATCCGGGCATTGGCGCCGGGCATGGCCGACGCCGGCGGCGGGCGCATCGTCAACATCACGTCGATCAACGGCCTGCGCGGAAAGTTCGGCCAGGCCAACTACGTGGCCACCAAAGCCGGACTGATCGGGCTGACGAAGACCGTCGCCCGGGAACTCGGCACCAAAGGTGTCACGTGCAACGCCATCGCTCCGGGGATGGTGCTGACCGAGATGGCCAAGCAGCTACCCCAGAAGTTCCTCGACGCGGCGCTGGCCGAGACGGTGACCGGCGAGCTGACCGCGCCGGAGGACGTCGCTTCGGCCGTACTGTTCCTACTCTCGGACGCCGCCCGGTCGATCACCGGGCAGGTCCTTCAGGTCGACGGCGGGCAGTACATCTGAGCGGCTCTCAGACCGCCGCGTGCCTCGTCACGCCGTGGCGGCGGTGGAATCCGTGTCGGGAAGCGGCGGCAACAGCAGGACGATGACGATCGCCGGCACGAACAGGAACGTGCCAATCGCCCAACCGATGCGATTGCGGTTCTTGCGGGTGGCAACGACGCCGGCAAGGACGGCGGCGAGCACGGGAATGGAAATTGCGATCAGGAAGTCCATCGTGCGATCTCCTATCGAAGAGTGGATGTGGTAGGTCGAGCGACGGGCAACCGCCGCTCATCTGGATATATCAGGGGACCGGCCGACGGCGGGGCGTCGACGCAACGCGGTCACGCACGGCCTCGAGGAAGGTGTCGGTCGCGGTGGTCGTCAGCCGGATCGGTGCGTCCGTTCCCTTGTCGTTGGAGACCCGGCTGATGGCACTGACGTGGATCCCATCGTCGAGCCACCACTGGAACCGGCAATGCCGGGAGGCGGCGACCAGACCGCGATTGCATTCGCCGGTCGCTGGCCGTCCGTAAAGCTGGCCGAGGCGCGCAAACACTTCCGATTCGGTAGTATCGGTCAGCACCTGTTCCTGGTTGACCCGCCATGCGCCGCCGCCAAGCTTGCGATCGAGGAACCACACCATGTGCCGGGCGCCGTCAGCGCGGAAGTCGCCGACCGTATCGCGATCGCGGGCGGTCACCGCCAACCGGGGCTGCATCGCCTGAACGTCCTCGACGGTCATGCCCAGGCGTACATCCCCAAGGGCGAAATCGCTCTCGCCCCGCGCGAGATCGAAGTAGAGATCCTCGAAATCGCCATCGGGCGAGCTTGCGGCGCGGCCGTAGGCGAAAAACAGCCCGGTGCAGACGATGGCCACCACCGCCAGGGTCGCGAGCACCGAATGTCCGTGCTCGGGTTCACCCTGCCGCGCTAGGACCGCACGCCACCCCGTTCGTGCCTTCGGTTTCGGCTTCACCTTCACCTTTACGGCGCCCGGTTTGATATCCGGCGCGACCAGGGATCGGGTCGTCGCGTGAGACTTGGCCGCCTTGGGCCCCACGGCGGAAGCGTTGGACCGCCCGATTCGCGACGGCGTACCGACCGCGCCGCACCGCGGGGCGGTGACCGAACGACTGTAACGTGAACCAATGGCGCCAGACATGAACAAGCCAATCACGGGCTGAAACATTTATCCAATAAACAATGATATTGAGAGACGACTGTAACTGCGAATGTTTTATTTGCTTTCAATTTTACGGACAATTTCTCTAAAATTTGTCCTTTGCGTGGAATCGTTCGATTTAGTGGGTGCTTCCCGGCCGCCGAAGACGAATGCGCGCTAGGGAATCGCGCGCCCTTCACGTAGTTTTAACCGCGAAGCACCGAGGTTGGTCGGCAACGCACCGACACTGCCCGGCACGCGAGGGGAGGCATGGACCGCAAGCTCACGGCGATCATGGCACTCGATGTCGTCGGCTACAGCCGGATGATGGGGGCCGACGAGGCGGGGACGCTGGAGGCGCTCAAAACCGTGCGCCGGGACATCGTCGACTCGCTCATCGCCGAGCATCGGGGCCGCATCGTCAAGCTTGTGGGCGACGGCGCACTGGTCGAGTTCGCCAGCGTTGTCGACGCCATGGCCAGCGCCGTGGACATCCAAAAGGCCATGGAGGCGGTCGACGCGGCGCCAGGGGGCGGTGACCCGATTCGGTTCCGCGTCGGCATCAACCTTGGTGATGTCATCGTCGAGGGCGACGACATCTACGGCGACGGCGTCAACATCGCTGCCCGGCTGGAGGGCCTGGCGGAACCCGGCGGCATTTGCCTCTCGCGCACGGCCTTCGATCAGGTCGAGGGAAAGCTCGACGTCGGCTTCGCCTACCTCGGCGAGCAGCAGGTCAAGAACATCGACAAGCCGGTGCGCGCCTATTCGGTTCTGCTTTACGGCAAGGCCGAAGATGCGGTTGTCGCGGTGCCTCCGGCCAAGCGGGGTTCGCGCAAGCCGCTGGTGATCGGCGCCGTGGCCGTCGTTGCGGCGGTCGCCGTTGGCGTCGCGGCGCTGCAGCCGTGGAGAACCGGTCCCGGGCCGGAACCGCAGTCGGCGGCGCCGGCGCCGGGAGGCAAACCGACCGTCGCCGTGCTGCCGTTCGACAACCTGAGCGGAGACCCGGAGCAGGACTATTTCGCCGACGGCATGTCCGAAGACCTGATCACCGATCTCTCCAAGGTCTCGGGACTGGCGGTGATCTCCCGGAACTCGACGTTCCGCTACAAGGGGAAGTCGGTCGACATCCGCCAGGTCGACCGCGAACTGGGCGCAAACTTCGTCCTCGAAGGCAGCGTTCGGCGGGCTCAGGAGCGCTTAAGAATCAACGCACAGCTGATCGACGCGAGCACCGGCAGCCATCTCTGGGCCGACCGCTACGACAATACGGTCGCCGACGTCTTCTCCCTTCAGGATCAGGTCACCCGCGAGATTGTTGCCGCCCTGGAGGTGGCGCTTCTGCCCGGCGAAGCCGAGAGTATTGCCAAGGTGGATACGGCGAACACGGAGGCCCACAACTATCTGCTGCGCGGCCGCCAGGAGCACGCGCGGTTCACCTGGGAAGGCGCGATGAAAGCCCGGGAGATGTTCGAGAAAGCGATCGAACTGGATCCCGCGTACGCACGGGCCTACACGCTGTTGGGCTGGCATTTCTTCGATGCCTGGAGGGTGTGGGGCGAGAGCAGGGGCGAGAACCTTGCCCGCGCCCTCGAGCTCGGCGAGAGGGCGGTATCCCTCGACCCGACCGATCCGGCCCCCTTTGTGCTCATCGCCCAGGTTCATCAGTTCAGCCGCAGATTCGATGCCGCTCGGGAGGCCGCCGACAAGGCGCTGGCGCTCAATCCCAATGATCCGCTGATCCTCGGCAACCTCGGGTCCATGTTCCGCTACGCCGGCCGGGCGGAGGAGGCTGTCGCGCTGGTCGAACGCGCCGTCCGATTGGATCCCTATCATCCGCCCAACTACATGGAATGGCTGGCCCACGCCTATTTCCAGGTCGGCCGGTACGAGGACTGCGTGAAGGCCGCGGAACGCGGCATTGCCCTCAATGCCGACTACGTGGCGCTCTATCTCAACCTCACGCAATGCCATGTCGGCCTGGAGCAGATGGAGGAAGCCCAAAAGGCCGCCGCCGAAATGCTGCGCACCAATCCGCGATTCACGGTCGGAGCGTACGTCGGCTACGCGCCGTTCACCAATGAAGATGACCGCGAGATGTCGGCCGCGCCGCTCCGTCAGGCCGGAGTTCCCGAATAGGCCGATGCTCCGGCCTATGCCGCCTCGTCATAGAGCCGGGTCGCCAGCCGGCGGACCAGGTTCAGGGCCACCTTGCGGCGATAGGTCTGCGGCGTGAACGTGCTCTTCATCGGCTGAAGCTGCTTGGCGACGAGTCGCTCGATCTGGTCGAGGGCGTCGTCGTCCATCGCCGCCCCGTCAAACGCGTCCAGGCCTTCTATAGGCAGTGGGCGCGAATTGGTGCCGGTGAAAGCGATGGCGAGCCGTCCCAGGCTGTCCCCGTCGCGGCGCACTGCCACGGCGACGCCGATCAGTGGGAAGTCGATGGAGCCCCGCTGGCGGACCTTGCTATAGGCCGCGCGGCTTCCGTCCGGCGGATCGAGCCGCAGCGCGATGACCACTTCTCCCGGCGCCAGGGTGAGGTGCGCGGCGCCGTCTTCGCGGTAGAGATCGGCAAGCGGAATGGTCCGCTGACCATTCGGGCCGGCGATGTCGACCGCCGCGCCGACCACCAGGCAAGCAGGCGCGACATCGCCCGAGAAGGCGGCGAAGCACTTGTCGCTCTTCGGCGCCACGTGGCAGATGCTGCCCTCCCGCTTCAGGCAGTAGTCGTTGGCGTTCCGCCACCATTCGCTCTGGTTGTAATAGACGCAGCGGGTGTCGAGGCACAGGTTGCCGCCGATGGTCGCGACTTCGCGGTGGGTCGGACCGGCGACGGTTTCGGCGGCCTCGACGACCACCGGCCAGCTCTCCTGGACCTGCGGGTCCGCGCAAAGATCAGCGAGTGTCACCGCTGCACCGATCCTCGCGCCACCGTCGTCGGAGATCTTTTTCGCCGCCATCTCGGCAACACCGTTGAGGTCGATGACCGTCGGCGGCCGTTCTATGCCCCGGCGGATGTTGGGCACCAGGTCGGTGCCGCCGGCAACGACGCGGGCTTCGGGTGCTGCGGCCTGCATGTCGACGAGCTCGGCGACGGAGACCGGTTTCAGCAGATTGAAGTTGGGCATCGGTTCCATCAGGCGGCTCCCGGTATGTCTTTCTGGCGTTCGGCCTTGCGCGCCTTGGCCATGGCGTCGAGCAGGCGGTCGGGGCTGATCGGTATCTCCATCGTCCGCACCCCGGTGGCGTCGTAGACGGCGTTGGCCAGCGCCGGCAGCAACGCCGCCAGCGCCCCTTCGCTCGCTTCCTTGGCGCCGAAGGGTCCGTTGGGTTCGATGGATTCGACGATGCGGGTGGTGATCGGCGGCGATTCAACGATCGTCGGCACCCGGTAGTCCAACATGTTGGCACCGACCGGCAGGCCGACGTGATAGCGGGCCTCCTCGGAAAGCGCCTGGCCGAGGCCCATCCAAACCGCGCCTTCGACCTGGCCCTCCACCGACAGGGGGTTGATGGCGAAGCCGCAGTCGTGGGCGACCCAGACGTGATCGACAGTGACCTGGCCCGTGTCCTCGTCGACGGTGACCTCGCAGGCGACCGAAGCGTAGGAGAACCCCACCGACGATCCAACGGCGGCCCCGCGATGCTTGCCGCCCTGGTACTCCTTCGGCACCGTGTAGGTGCCCTTGGCAGTGATCGGGCCGGTGTCGACCAGCGCTTCGCGGACCACCTCGTTGAAGGCGATGCCGGGGTCCTGCCCCCCGGCAACGCGATAGACCTCTCCCAGGCATTCGATGTCCTCGGGATTGGCTTCGAGCTTGCGCGCAGCGGCGGCGACCAGAACCTCCTTCAGGTTCTCGGCCGCCTCCTTGGCCGCGTTGCCAACCATCAGCGTTACCCGCGACGAGTACGAGCCGTTGTCCTTGGGCGTGATCGCGCTGTCGGACGAGATAACACGGAAACGGGATGGCTCGAGCCCGAGCACTTCGCCGGCGGTCTGCACCAGGATCGTCGACGAGCCCTGGCCGATCTCGGCCGCACCCGTCAGCACGGTGATGTTGGCGTCCCAGTCGAGCTTGAGATTGACCGTCGCGTGCGGCTCGCCGGTCCAGTGGATCGGCTTGGCGGCACCGGAGACGTAATGCGAGCAGGCGAAACCGAGGCCCTTGCCTTGCGGCAGGTTGCCCCGGCGCTCGCGCCAGCCCGACGCTTCCTCGACCCAGTCGATGCATTCGGGCAGGCCATAGGAATTGACCTTCAACCCATTGATGGTCTCGACTGGCGGCGTCAGCAGGTTGGTCCGGCGCACGGCGACAGGATCGAGGTCGAGTTCGCTGGCCATCATGTCGACCAGGCTTTCGAAGGCGTAGCGCACATTGACCGTACCGTGGCCGCGCATCGCCCCGCAGGGCGGCAGGTTGGCGTAGACCCGGTAGCCGTTGTAGCGGACGGCGGGGATGTCATAGATGGCGTTCAGCAGCGCACCGGCGTACAGGATGGTGACGATGCCGTAACCGCCGTAGGCGCCGCCCCGCTGCACCGTCTCGCAGTCACACCCCGTCATGCGGCCGTCGCGGGTCATGCCGAGCTTGATGGTGACCGACGTCTGCGGTCGGCCACGGTGGGTGAGGAAGGTCTCCTCGCGGGTCAGCTTCAGACGCACGCGCCCGCCGGCGGCGCGGGCCAGCAGGCAGGCGACGATCTCGAAGTTCAGCGTCTCCGTACGGGCGCCGAAGCCGCCGCCGATGTAGGGCTTGATCACCCGAATCCGCGACGCGTCCATGTCCATGCAGCGGGCGACCATCATATGTACGTAGTAGGGGACCTGGGTGCAGGTCTGCAGGGTCAGCATGCCGTTCTCGGCATCGAACTCGGCGAGCGAGGCGTTCGGCTCCATCTGCACATGAGTGACCTCGGCGCACTCGAAGGTGGTCTCCCGGACGATGTCGGCGGCGGCGAGGCCGGAGGAGACGTCTCCGAATTCGTGATGGACGTCGCGTTCGAGGTTGCCCGGTTTGGCCTCGTGCAGGTCGACCGCGCCCGGCGCCCGCGCCGACGCCGAGTCGTAGTAGGCCGGCAGCTCCTTGACCTCCATCTTGATCCGGCGCGCGGCTTCTTCGGCGGTGAAGTCGTCGACCGCCGCCACCGCCGCGACCGGTTCGCCGCGATAGCGCACGCGTCCGCGGGCGAGGGGGAACTCGTTCATCGCGATGGGCAGCACGCCGTAGGTCTTGTCGCAGATGTCGCCGGCAATGACCGCGACCACGCCCGGCATGGCCTCGGCCTCGGAGACGTCGATCGAGATGATCTCGGCGTGGCTGTAGGGGCTGCGGTAGATGCGTCCCGCCAGCGCGCCGACATGGGACAGATCGGCCGTGTACTGCGCCCGGCCGCTGACCTTCTCGACACCGTCGATCAGCGGAATCGGCGCACCCGCCATCTTCGCGGGTACGGGTTTGGCGGTAGGATCGGTGGTCATGGCGCGACCCTCCCCTCAGCATCCAGTTGGGCGGCGTAACGCACCGAGTCAATGATCTTCACGTAGCCGGTGCAGCGACAGATGTTGCCGCCAAGCGCGGCGCGGATGTCGTCGTCGGTGGGATCGGGGTTCCGTCGCAACAGTCCCTCGGCGGCCATGATCATCCCCGGCGTGCAATAGCCGCATTGGCTTCCAAGCTTTTCGTGGAAGCCCTTTTGCAGGCTGGCGAGGCGGCTGTTGCGGACCAGGCCCTCGACCGTTTCGATCTCGGCGCCGGCAGCGGCATGCGCAAGTGAGATGCAGGATAGCCGCGGGCGGCCGTTGACGAGCACGGTGCAGGCGCCGCACTCGCCGCCGTCGCAGCCCATTTTGGTGCCCGTCAGTCCGACCACTTCGCGGAGGTAGTCGATCAGCAGCACGTTGCCGGCGACGGCGTCCTCGCGCGGCCGGCCGTTCACCGTACACTTCAGGATGGTTTTCATCGTCTATTCGACCTCCTGGTCGGTCTCGTGGCTGGCCCTGTTGACTTCGTACGTTTTACTTTCCCTGCAGGTCGCGAACGCGCACCGCCTTGCCCTCGGATCGCGGCACCTCGCCCGGGCTGAGCACGACGGCCCGGCAGGTCACCCCGATGAGCGACTTGATGTGATGCTCGACGTCGGCGGCGATCTGGTCGTAGGTCTCCACCGGCACGCCGGGGCTGGCTTCGCATTCGACGATCATCGTGTCCATGTTGGCTTCTCTTTGAATGACCAGCTGGTAGTGCGGTTCAATGTTCGAACGTTCGACGAGCGCCGCCTCGACCTGCGACGGATAGACGTTGACGCCGCGGATGATCAGCAAGTCGTCGTCGCGGCCGGTGATCCGCATGATCCGCGCATGGGTGCGGCCGGTCGCGGCGCTGGGTTCGTCATTCAGCCAGGTGATGTCGCGGGTCCGGTAGCGGATCATCGGCTGTGCCCATTTGGCCAGCGTGGTGATGACCAGTTCGCCGGGCTCGCCCGGCGGCTTGCGGGCGCCGGTTTCGGGATCGATGATCTCGAACAGGAAGCAATCCTCCCAGCCATGCAGGCCCTGCTGGCTTTCCCCTTCCTCGACGGCGACCCCGAGGCCGATGATCTCGGAGAGCCCGTAGATGTCGACGGCGCGCAGGCCCAGCCGTGCCTCGATCTGGGCGCGCATGGCTTCGCTCCACGGTTCGGCACCGAACACGCCGACCTCGAGCTTGCTCGAACGGATGTCGTAACCTTCCTTCTCGGCCACTTCGGCGATGTTGAGGGCGTACGACGGTGTCGCGCACAGCACCCGGGCGCCGAAGTCGGCGATCAGCACGATCTGGCGTTCGGTGAATCCGCCAGAGACGGGCGTCACCGTGCAGCCGAGCCGCTCACCGCCGTAGTGGGCGCCGAGTCCGCCGGTAAACAGGCCGTAGCCGTAGGCGTTGTGGACGATATCGCCGGGGCGGGCGCCGGCGCAGGCCATGGATCGCGCCATCAGGTTCGACCACACGTCGATGTCTTCGCGGGTATAGCCGACGACGGTCGGCTTGCCGGTGGTTCCCGACGAGGCATGAACGCGGATCACCTCGTCCTGGGGGACGACGAACATGCCGAAGGGGTAATTGTCGCGCAGATCGCTCTTCACCGTGAACGGGAAACGGGCGAAATCGTCGAGGCTGTTGAGATCGCCGGGTCCGATCTGGGCGTCGTCGAAGGCCTTCCGGTAGTGGCCGACGTTGTCGTAGGCGTGCTTGACGATCCGCTGCAGCTTGCCGAGTTGAAGCTCGGCCAGCTTGTCCCGCGGCATCTTTTCGATCTCAGGCTGGTACATATAGCCGTCCTGGGTCACCGTTTTCCTCCCCTGGCTATCGTTTTCGCCCCCTTATCTGCCTTCGGTGAGGGCACCGATTTCGCATCAGGCGGCGGCCTTGATGTCGCCGTCCGGGTCGTCCCGGGCCGCCGCGAGCGAGGCCCGCACTTCGGCCGCCAGCGCCTCGCAGTCGCCTGCGAGGCGTCCCTTCCAGTTGGTGAACAGGTGTTCCAGCTGCGCCAACCCGCGCCGGCGCACACCGCCATACCCGCGCGCCCAAACCGTCAGCCGGGCGGTGTCCAGCGCCAGGTCGGCATCGTGTTCGGCGGCGGCGAGGGTCGCCTCCAGCCACCGCTGTAGCGCGGCGTCTTCCTCGGCATAGCCGAAAGTCCGCCGCCGCCACGGACGCAGCGACGCCAGCACCTTCAGGGCCGCGAACCCCCACGCCGTCGTCGTCGGCAGCCTGAGCGCAAAGCCGCCGCCGAGGCGGGGATCGGGCAGCTTTGCAACCAGACGGCCAAGCCAAGGCGGCATCAGGGCGGCGAATTCGGCAGGCCCCGGTTTGAGGAAATCGGTGACGGTCAGCGGGTCATCATCGCCGATCCCCAGCTCGCGGCGAATGCGCGCCAAGCGGCCGGGTCGACTCTTGAGTTGGGCGACACGAATGATGTCCTCGACCGTCATCCACGCCGCCAGCCTTTTGGCGACCTCGCGGGCCAAGGCCAGATCGGATCGGAAATCGACAGCGAGCACCGGGCGCAACCGCTCCATGTAAAGCCGCGCATAGGCCTCGTCCTGATAGTCCACCAGCCGTGCCAGCGCGTGGCCAACGAGCGGGTGCAGGGCCTCCGGCAGCGCGGCGACGGCATCCTCGAACCCCGCCGGTGCCGGGTCATAGTCCATGCCCGGTTGCCGGGCCGGTGGCGGCGGATTGCGGGCGAGATCCAGCCCGGTTTCGAAGCCGGCAAGGTTGGACGCCACGGCGATGCCGCGCGCCTGGATCGCCGCACGGAACTCGTCCTCGCTCAATGGCAACACGCCGGACGCGGCGATGGCCCCGAAGGTGACCGCGTTGGCCTGTCCGCCGACGCGCGCCGCCGCCTCTTTCATATCTATTTCTATCAATTTGTTAGACGAGTTTCTTAAACCATCGATAATACTTTGGGCGGGGATCGTGCCATCGCCCGCAACGCTCTTTTCGGCGGTCGAGTAGATGCGTTGCCGCGAGGTGATGACCGTCGTCCGCGCAGTGATCAGGCCGTTCTCCAACGCACGACCGGCCTCAGTCGGCTCCAAAGCCGCCATCAGGTCGAGGCCGTCGGCGTCGGGAAACAGGCTGAACACCGGCGCGCCGGCGGCGGCGCGCTCGGGGAACAGCTCGAAATAGTACGTGGTGGCGCCGGTCCGCTGGGCGACGCCGGGGATCGAGGTGGCCTGCGCCGGATAGCCGGCCAGCCGCGCCGCCTCGGCCAGCCAGTCGGCAAGGACGCCGCCGCCCTGACCGCCGAGGGCGCCGATCTGTATACACACGGGACGTTCCGCCGTCACGAAGCGCCCAACATCGCCAGCAGCCGAGCGTTCACCCGGTGGGCGAGGCGTTGCCACAGGTTCGGGTTCGAAACCCCCTGTCCCTTGTAGAACGACGGGCAGAGCTGTGCCGCATGGGCAACCTCGCCGCAGAGATTGCAGGCGACGCAGGTGTCGTCGCACTGGGCAGTGGGCGAGTCCTTGATGGGGTCGGTGGTCGGGCGCAGGGTCAGCGAGGGGCACCCAGAGAGCCGCATGCACGAGTGATCGCCCGTGCACACCTCCTCGTCGACGCCGTAGCGGGCCTTGCGGACGGGCTCGCCGGCGGCGGCTGCGGCGGCCTTCGCCTTGTCGCCCCGGCGCTTCTTGGCGAGCATGCACTCCTGGTCGGAGATGATCACCCGCAGCCCCTGGCCGCGGGCGTCCACGGCTTCGCGCAGGGTCTTGAGGGATTCGCTGACACGATAGGCATCGACCCGGCGCACCCAGCGCACGCCGATGCCGCGCAGCGCGCTCTCGATCGACACCTTGATCGGCTGGCCGAGAGGTGTCGAACCAGTCGACGGCACGTGCTGCTGGCCGGTGGCCGAGGCGTAGCCGTTCTCGAGGATAATCAGCACCGAGTCCAACCCTTGCCATTGGGCGTTGATGGCGCCGGTCGAGAAGCCGTTGTGCCAGAATCCGCCGTCGCCCATGATCGCGATCGTAGGCTGGCCGAGGGCCGGGCCGACGGCGCCGCCGCTGGCGAGGCCGAGGCCGTAGCCCAACACGGTGTTGCCGATGTTGAAGGGCGGCAGGGTCCCGAAGGTGTGGCAGCCGATGTCGCCGGACACGTGAAGCGGTCCGCGTTCGCGCATCAGCAGTTTCAAAGCGGTGAACATTGGCCGCTCCGGACATCCGGAACAGAACCCTGGCGGGCGCCGCGGCATCGGTATTGCCGTCGCCGCGGCGCGGGCCTCGGTGACGGCGGTGACGATGGCATCGTTGCGCTGTTTGGCGGTCTTGGCGATCTCTTCCGGCGCATCCTCGGTGAGATAGGCGGCGACGCCGGCGCGCACGACCCAGCCGACGTACTCGCCGGCCTCTGGCAATACGTCCTTGCCACGCACGCCGCAGTCGATGCCATGGCTCTGGGCGATGGCGCGGACCTGATCTTCGATAAACGCCGGGTTGCCTTCCTCAACGACCAGAACGCTCTTCTTGTCGCGCAGGAAATGGGCGATCTGCTCATGGACCAGCGGATGGACGACGTTGAGAACGAGGAGCGGCACGCGGCTGCGGCCGTAGGCGTCGGAGGCGCCGAGACGGGCCAGGGCGCGCTGCACGACACCCCAGGTGCCGCCCTGGAGGATGATGCCGCAGCTCCCATCGGTGCCGGGGAAATGCTCGTTCAGCTCGTTGTCGACGATGAACCTCCGCGCGGCCGGCAGGCGTTCCTCGAACTTGGCCTTTTCCTGCGCGTATGTGGAGGGCGGCAGCACCACCTTCCCGTAGTCGAACCGGGCGGTGGGGAAGGGGTTGTGCGGACTGTAGGCCGGCGGCCGGTTGTCGCGGCAGACGAAATCGCCGGTCATGTGGCAAGCCCGGATACGCAAGGTCATCATCACCGGAAGATGGCAGGCCTCGGAGAGCTCGAACGCCTTCTCGGTGAGATCGACGAGGTTCGGCAGGTGGTAGCGCGGGTCGATCAGCGGCATCGACGACTTCATCGCCGTCGCCATGGTGCGCTCCTGGATAACGCTCGCCCCTTCGCCGTAGTCCTCTCCGACGACAACCAGGGCGCCGCCGGTGACGCCGGCCGAGGCGAGGTTGCTGAGTGCGTCGGAGGCGACGTTGGTGCCGACGATGGATTTCCACGTCACCGCGCCGCGCAACGGGTAGTGGATGGAGGCGCCGAGCAGCGCCGCCGCGCCGGCCTCGGATGCCGACTGCTCGAAATGGATGCCGGCCGGCTCGAGGACTTCGGCGCGGGCGTCCGACAGTACGTCGATCAGGTGCGAGACCGGCGCTCCCGGATAACCCCCGACGTAGGAGACGCCGGCCTGCAGCAGACCCTTGGTGACGGCGAGAATGGCCTCACCGTGAAACTTTTCGTTGGCACCGAGTTGGAGCTTGCGGACCTCGCCGGCAAAGGATCGTTCGGTGCCCTTTCCCTGGCTGTCGTAGGCCCTGCCGGCGCCATCCATGACGTCAGCTCCATCCCGGCTTCGCACCCGCGCCATCGCTGCCGATCACGCCGCGTTCCGGCGCCCGCACGATGGCGAAGCCCTGATTGTAGCCCGCCCGGATGATGAGTGTGAATTTGAACATCCATCCGGCGATCATCGCCGTGAACCCGGCGACGGCCGCGGTGGTGACAGCAAAGTTCGCGGAAACGAACATCGCGGCCACGGCGACGGCCGGGACGACGGCTCCGAGGCCGATGAACCAGGGATGCAGCCCGGCTAACACCTCGACCGATTTGACCGGGGCGTCGGCGGCGACATTCCGGCGATAGGTGAACCACGCCCAGGCGCGCAGCACGACCAGGGCGACGAGCACGATGGCCGCGGCGGTGCGGACGCTGGCCGGCAGCCCGGGTGCCGCCCAAGGAGCCATCAGCAGAAACGCGCCGACACCTTCGGCAAGGCCGGTGACGACCAGAAGCGGTACCGACGCCGGATCGCGCCACGCCGGGATGCCGCGGCTGGCGTTGACCAGGCGGGCCTGACAGTAGAGGAACCCGGCGGCAAAGATGATGGCGAACGGCACCAGGACCGGTCCGGAAAACCACGCCGCGGCGGCACCGAACACGAACAGCGGACCGGCGACCATGGACTCGCGGGTCATCCATGAGGTCCGCGGATTGATGAAGACATTGATCGGCGCGCGGAGCGGACGTCCCGTTTCGAGCCAGACGAGGAACAGCCCGAGGCCGATGAGCGCCAGCGCCGCGGCGCCGTAGACCAGCATCGGGCTGCCGAACAGCGCGGCGATGCCGGCCGCGACCATCAGCCCCGACCCGGTGCCGCCGAAGGTGAAGTTGCCGGCGGCACGGGCGTCCCAGTGGGCCTGATGCCATGGCGCGACGCCGCGGGTGGCGCCGCTCTCGCCGGACTTGTCGAGGGGTTCGGAGCCCTCCTCTTCGGTCAGCGTCTCGCCGGCCGGATTCTCTTCGGTGGCGGCGGCCCAGATGTAGTGAAAGCCGGGATTGGTGCCGACCTCGTCATGCATGCGGAAATGCCGGGTTTCGGCCAGCAGCTTGGAGACGGGGCTTTCCGGATCGTCGGCGTCGCCGAAATGCAGAGCATCGGCGATACAGGAATTGACGCAGGCCGGCGTCGCCGCCGGGTCGACGCCGGGGGTCAGTCCGTGGCTGAGGCCGTAGTCGATGCGGTCGGTGCAGAACGTGCATTTCTGGGCCACGCCCAACCGCGCCGGGTCCTCGCGCTGGGCTTCGTTGGCCATGCGTTTGCCGGGACCGTAGGCGAACAGCGGCTTGTCGACCTTGAACCGGGCCTGGTAGGGGCAGGCCACGGCGCAGTAGGCGCAGCCGATACAAAGGTCGTAATCGATCGTGACGATGCCGTCCGGGCGCTGCTTGGTCGCCGTCGACGGACAGACGTGCATGCACGGCGGATCGGCGCAGTGCTGGCAGCCGACGGGGATGAACGTGCGGCTGACGTTCGGGAAGGTGCCGCTTTCGAGATCGAGAACCTTGCGCCACTGCACGCCGGGAACGGTGGCGTTGGTGTGCCGGCACGATGCCGTGCAGGTCTGGCAGCCGACGCAGCGCCGGAGGTCGGCGGCCATGGCCCAGCGGGTCATGCGCCGGCTCCCAGCCTGCGCACCTTCGCCCGCACCAGGTCCGAAGCGGAGCCCGTGGCGTCGGTGAGGTCGAGCAGCATCGGCGTCAACGCGTTCATGCTCGCCGTCCGCTCCTTCTTCAACGACGGCTGCGCCCAGTGGTCGAACTGGCCGATCATCAGCAAGGTGTCGGGGCGGATGCCCTGGCGGAGGTAGGCGCGTCCTCGGGTGGCGTTGAGCGGCGAGGCAACCTCGATCAGGTCACCGTCCTTGATCCCCAGGTCCGCGGCCCGGCCGGCGTTGATGATCACCCCGCCGTGTCCAGCGACGTTGCTGGCCACCTCCTTGATCATCTGGACGTCGACGTTGGCGCCCCAGGCGTATTGCATCGAGCGCGAGGTCACCAGCCAGAACGGATAGTCGGCGATGTTGGCGCCGAAGTTGTCTTCGAGCGCATTGTCAAAGATGCCGGGATAGTCCTTCCACCGCGGCAACGGTTCGTATTCCTCGAGCTGGCTGTCCCACCAGCTAATGCCGCGCTCGTGGAGCCGGCTGGCGAGCTGGCGCCCGACGCGGTAGAGCCTCTCCTGGTAGGGCAGCTCGAATCGCAGCCCCTGGTCCTCGAGCTCGGGAAGCAGGTACCAGTCCAGTCGCTGGTACGGTGCGACGCGAAACCCGCGCTCGCGGTAGTAGTCGAGTCCGTCGGTGGCCTTGCCGTCGGTCAACTCGGCGCTGGCGGCGCGGCACGTAGCGTCCCAGATGTCTTCGACCGTCGGCACGTTATGGGCGTCGATGGAGAAGTCGTAGCCCTCGCCCCGCAGCGGCACGCCATGCGCGCCCCTGTTGATGGCTTCGTTGTAGGCATCGAGGATCCCGGTCTTCTCGGCCAGATGCGTGGCGATCCAGGTCATGTCGCGGGTTTCGCCGGCCGGTTCGACGGCCGGCTGGCGGAGCGCGAAGCCCTGGTAGTCCCAGAACTGCTCGAAGCATTTGGTGCCGCCGACGCGGATGAGCTGCAGGCTTTCGAGATCGGTGGCCTCGGGCAGCAGGATGTCGGCCATGTAGTTGGTTTCATCCTGCGTGTAGGCGAAGCAGACCGTGAACGGAAACGACGCGATGGTTTCGGTGATCGAGGCGGTGTCCCAGAACGAGATCGACGGATTGGTGCGATAGACGAACCACACGTCCGGCCGTGTCGCCTTTGGCCAGTGCGCCGGCGCCTTCTTCTGCATCATCCAGGCGAGGTGGGTCGGTCCCAGGGCCTGGCTCCACGGCGAGTTGGCGACCAGCGGGATCAGCGTCCGGTTGGCGTTGCGCACCTCGGGACGGGACATCCAGTGGTCCTTGTCGGTGGGGTTCATCGGGTAGTCCATGAACCCGTCGGGGCCGGGCTTGACGCTGGCCTGGCGCGACGTCGCCGGGCGGTTCAGCCGCACCGTCGTGCCCAGCGCGCCGCCGGGAACTTCGAGCCCGCCGACCAGGCACGCCAGCATGGTCCGCGCCCAGCAGCAGTCGAATCCGCCCCAACCATTGTTGACGGTCTTGCCGAGCACCACGGACACGGGGCGGTAGGGCAGGGTGCGCCCATCGATCTCGATGGTCTCCCCGATCCGGGCGTGGTCGAGGAACTCCAGGGCGACGCGGCGGATGTCGGCGACGGGTACATCGCAGATGCCCGACGCCCAGCGGGGCGTATAGGGCGCCATCGCCTTCATCATGTGGGCGAACGCCGGCTTGGCGGCGAAGCGGCTGATCTCCCACATCTTGCCGTCCGGGCCTTCTTCGATCGCGAGCTCGACGTCGTGGGAGCCTTCAAGGGCCGGATCGATGCCGGGGGTGTCGTAGGGGACGGCGCGTTTGGTGTTCAAGTCCCAGACCAGGGGTTTGCGGGTTTCCGGGTCGCGGAGATAGAACTCGTGCGGCGCCACCAGATAGGGCGATGCGGTGCGGTGCTTGAGGAACGGGATATCGAGGCGTTCCAGCTGCTCATGGACCAGCACGTGGACCATCGTCAGAAGGAACGCGGCGTCAGTCTTGGGCCGGATCGGCAGCCACTCGGTCGAGCACGCACCGGTCACCGAGAGGTGAGGCTCGACCTGCACCCGCTTGAGGCCGCGCGCCCGGGCATCGGCGTAGCGGGCAACACCGCAGACGCCGCCCGAGGCTTCGACGTTGCCGCCGAACGAGATGACGTACTCGCACAGCGGCGTGTCCGGGCAGACGGTGAACGCCCGGTGCCAGAACTCGCCGTACAGGTGTTCGGAGTGGTAGCACTTCACGCCCTGGCCGCTGCCGAATCCGAAATCGATCGGGCCGAGCGCGCCAAGGAACGCCGGGAACGTGCCCATGTAGGCGGTCGGCGTGCCGCCACCACCGAAGCTGGCGGCGATGCGGGGGAAGTCGCTGTCGTCGCGGAGGCCCTTTTCGCGCACGTCGCGTAACTGGCCGGCGATGGTATCGAGCGCCTCGTCCCAGGTGATGGCGACGAACCCGGGATCCTGGTCGCGGCCCTTCTTCGGGTTGGTGCGCTTCATCGGCTGCAGGACGCGCGCCGGATTGTAGGTCTTCTGCACCAGACCGTAGGCCTTAACGCAGACACGGCCGGCGGCGGGGTGGATTCCGGCGGCCTCGAACAACGGTTCGACCTCGGTTGCGACGCCGTCGTCCACGCGCACCGACAAAAGGTCCGGTCCGGCGACGCACTGATAACAGTATGTCGCGACGGTGCGGGCGTTTTCGTCGCGGACGCTCATGGCGCGGGCCTCAACTGCCTCGGGCCTTGGCGGCCTTTGCGGCCAGGCGTTCACCGGTCTTGGCGACGTCGACGACGAAGCGGTCGTGTTTGCCTTTGGCGACCGGTTCGACATTGTCGCTCGCGGCAATCTCGAAGCTCACGCCGCGGCCGTCGACGCCGGTGACGGTCGCGGAAATGGTAACCTCCATGCCGACAAGCGTGGCACCGGTATGGTCGATGGCGACGCGGGTGCCGACCGAGTCCTCGCCCTCGTCCAGGTGTTCGAGGAGGAAGTCGCGGCAGGTCTGTTCGATGTCGCGCACCAGTTCGGGCGTCGCGTAGACGCGCAGGTCTTCGCCCATGAAGTCGATGGTGCGGGCCTTGTCCACGGTTACCGAACGCGTCACCACGAGTCCAGGCGCAAGGGTATCCTTCATCTTCGTCTCCTCCCCGCCGACGGCGCCCCGAAGGTGTAGGGCGGCACGGGAGTGCGGCATTTGACGCCCCCCAGCAACGTCGGATATTATATTGTTCGGTATACGAACAATTTCGCTCGATGATAGGCCGATACGGGGTTTTCGACAACAGAAATTTTTGGTTTTCTACGGTCGTTGCGGTGGCAAACCATTGGCCCGCAGCGGTAGGATTCGAGGACCTGAGGTGCGCCCTGCGGGGGCAGCATGGGCCGCATATTCGGCAGGGAGGCGACGATGAACGTTGAGGAATTCAGGACGGTGATGCAGCCAGTCATCGACGCGGTCGCGGGCAAAGCGGTTGACGCGGACCTTTCCGACGAGCTGAACCGGCGTTTTCCGCCCGACGGACCCGAGTTCCAGGCCATCGAGAAGGCCTGTCACGCCGCCATCGAGGCCGGCTGGATGTGCAGCCAAGGGGCGGAGGGCCGGCGTTTCGGGCGTGTGATCGAGGCGGAACCGGCGAGTTCCAACCTGAGCGTCGACGTCGTCGACTTGACCGACATCGTTGGACCGCACCACAGCCATCCGACCGGCGAGGTGTGCATGACCATGCCGGTGACGCCCAGCGCCAAGTTCGATGGCCACAGCGCAGGCTGGTGCGTGAATCCACCGGGCTCGGCCCACAATCCGACGGTCACCGAAGGCCGGGCGCTGGTGCTCTACCTGTTGCCCGACGGCCAGATCAATTTCACGAAGTAGGTTAGGGCGCCTTTAGCTGGCGCTGTCACCGTCCGCTGGAGACGTTGACCGCGGTGACGGTCATGTCGGCGATGGCGGTGCCGTCGTCAAAACGCTCGATGCGACTCAGCACTTCGACCGAGGTCCCGTCATCCAGATTCCAGTGGTAGCGGCAGGGCGTGCCTGAACCGGTGCCGCCGCGTCCGCAGCGCCGCGACGGCGGCGCGTCGAAGTGGTCGGCGAACTCCTCGACGAAGTCGAGCTCGGCCTCGTCGGCGAGGATGCGCCGGTACTGCGTGCGATAGGCCTTGCGGCCGTGCTCGGAGCCGAGGAACGAAACGGTGTACGTCGTGCCGCCGACCGTAAACGTGCCGAAAGAGCGCCCGTTCGGACCCGAGCGCAGTTCCATGTCCGGGTACATCGTGGCGACCGCTTCGGGCGTCATGCCCAGCGCCGACGCACCAGCGGTGAAATGCTCCGCCCCCGGTCGGGACGCGGTTTCCATGGCCAGGTCCAAACCACGGCCGAAGCCCCGCCCGGCGAACTCGTCGTAAACCGGGTTCTGCCCGTAGACAAAGGCCAGAAGCGAGACAATGCCGACGAAAATCAGCAGCGTCGAAGCGATGATATCTTCGTCGAACCGCGCGGGAAGGAACCGGCGGCGACGGCCGGAGTCCTCATCGTGTTCGTGTTCGGGGTCCATGGCCGACACGTGCTTTCGATAGCCAGAAGTTTCGATGGCAATGTCCATTTAGGCATTATAAAGTATAAGTAATAATTATTCTAAAGTTTTATTTGATATCAATTTAATATCAATTTTCGATAAAATTCTATCTTTCTTCCGTTTCCGTGAAAGTGGCTTCCGCGACGGCATCGCAGACGTCCTAGGCGCATACATCGTGGCAGTTTAGACGCCGAGATGCCGTTGGTGGATCTCTGGATTGGCGGCGAGATCGTCGGCGGTACCGGCGTAGACGACCTGGCCCTTGGCGAGGATCAGGCAGCCGTCGCACAACTCCAGCAACGCCTCGATGTCCTTGTCGACGATCAACGTGGCGATGCCGGCGGCCTTGATCTGGCGGATCACCGACCAGATTTCGGCCCGGATCAGTGGAGCCAATCCCTCTGTCGCTTCGTCGAGGATCAGCAGGGTCGGGTTGGTCATGAGGGCGCGGCCGATGGACAGCATCTGCTGCTCGCCACCGGAAAGCTGGTTGCCCATGTTGCTAATTCGCTCGCCGAGGCGGGGGAACATCTCGATCACCCCGTTCAGGGTCCAGTCGGTATTGCCGCTCCGTCCCGGGCGGGCGGCCATCACCAGGTTTTCCTCGACCGAGAGGTTGGGAAAGATGCCGCGTCCTTCCGGAACCAAGGCCAATCCCTCACGCGCGACGAAGTGCGGAGGGGCGCCTGTCATCACCCGGCCGTTGATACGGATTTCGCCCTCCCGCGGCGGGTTGAGACCGAAGATGGAGCGGATGGTCGTCGTTTTCCCCATGCCGTTGCGGCCCATGAGACTGATGCTTTCGCCCGGCCCGACGGCGAGATCGACTCCATGGAGCACATGACTGGCGCCGTAGTAGGTGTGCAGCCCGGTGGCGGCGAGGATGGGCTCGGCGTCGGTCATCGGCCGCGTCCGTCGTTGGTGCCGAGGTAGGCGCGTTGGACCTCCGGACTCGCCCGGATCTGCTCCGGCGTCCCGGTTTCGAGAACCTGGCCGTTGACCATCACCGTCAGGTCCTCGGCAATGGCGAACACCGCGTCCATGTCATGTTCGATCAGGATGAGTGTGTGGTCGACGGCCAGCGCTCGCAACAGTTCGATCACCCGCAGCGACTCCTCGCGACCCATCCCGGCCAAAGGTTCGTCGAGCAACAGCAGCTCGGGCTCGGTCGCCAGCATCATGCCGATCTCGAGCTGGCGCTGTTCGCCGTAACTCATCGCGCTGGCCACCGAGTCCGCCCGATGGGTGAGGCCGCATTGCTCGAGAGCGCGGTTGGTGCGGGCACCGACGTCGGCATACCGACTCGATGGCCGGAAGAAGCGCATCGACGTCTTGAGGCGGGATTGCCCGGCGAGCCAGCAGTTCTGCTCGCAGGTGAACGACGGGAAGATGTTGGTCTTCTGGTAGCTCCTGCCGACGCCGAGTTGGGACACCCGGTTTGGTGGCGCGCCGGTGATGTCGCGCCCCTTGAACCGCACGGTGCCCTTGGACGGCTTGATTTCTCCCGACAGCAGGTTGATCAGGGTGGTCTTGCCGGCGCCATTGGGGCCGATGATCGCATGGATTCGACCGGTGTTGAACGTGAGGCCGACGTCGTCTACCGCGGCGAGCGCGCCAAAATACTTGCTCAATCCCTCGGTGACGAGAACCGGCTCGGTCATTTCGCCACCTCTTTCTCGGCGCCCGCAGGCGGCGACTCCGACGGTTCATTCGCCGAGCCCAGGTCCACCGTTCTCGACGTCCGCATGCCCGTCAGACGGGCGAACAGGCCGGCGATGCCGTGGGGCAGGAACAGCACGACGAGGATGACGAACACGCCGATAACCAGGGACCAATGTTCGGTCAGGTCCTGGAACTGATCCTGCATCAGGCCGAAGGCGAAGGCGCCGATCACCGGGCCGTAGAGTGTGCCCATACCGCCGAGAATGACGAACATGATGACCAAGCCGGATTCATGCCAGCCCAGGTGCGCGGGGCTGACGAAACCCGTGTGAGCGCCTTCCAGGAATCCGGCAAATCCGCAGAGCGTCCCGGCGATGACAAAGCTGACCAGCTTATAGCGCTGGGTCGCGTAGCCGAGCGCGCGGGTCCGCGACTCGTTGATGCGAATACCGCGGATCACTTGGCCAAACGGCGCCCGCAGTACGACGGACAGCAGCACGTAGCTGCCGATGAGGCCGGCGAGGACGAACCAGTAAAAGGTGTGCGGATTGTTGAGGTCGAGCAGCTGGAACGAGCCGATCGCGACCTCGGGCTTGTAGAAGATGAACTTGCCGTCGGATCCGCCGAGGTCGGAGTTCTCGTTGAAGAAGTAATACAGCATCTGGGCGAACGCGAGCGTGATCATGATGAAATAGATGCCGCTGGTGCGCACCGAGAACCAGCCGATGATCAGCGCTGCGACGGCGGTCACGATCAGGCACACGGGCAGCGCCCACCAGATGCCGATGGGTCCCGAATCCGGGGTGATGATGGCCAGCACGTAGGCCGAGAGGCCGAAGAACGCCGCGTGCCCGAAGCTGACCAGTCCGGTATAGCCGATGAGCAGGTCGAGGCTCATGGCGAAGATGCCGAGGATCATCATCCGGACGACGAGTTCGACATAGAACTCCTCGCCGAAGAACGGAAATACGGCGAGGCCGAGGACCGCCACGATGAGCAGGATGCGAAGGGGCCGCTCACCGCTCATGTCGGTCGTCCGAACAGGCCCTGTGGCCGCCATAACAGGACCACCGCCATGACCAGATAGATGACCATCGAGGCCAGCTCGGGCAGCAGGACCTTGCCGAAGGTGTCGGCGAGGCCGATCAGCATGGCGCCGACGAATGCACCCTTGATCGAGCCGATGCCGCCGACGACGACAACGACGAACGAGATGATCAAGATCTGGTCGCCCATCCCCGGATAGACGGCGCTGACCGGCGCGCCGATCATGCCCGAGAACGCGGCCAGTGCCACGCCGATGCCGAACACCATCGAGAAGATGGTGGTGATGCCGATGCCGAGCACCTGCGTCATCTCCCGGTTCGACGCGCCGGCGCGGATCATCATTCCGAGTTTGGTCCTGGAGATCATCAGGTAAAGGCTGGCAGCCAGAACCATGCAGACGACGGAGATGAACAGCCGGTAGATCGGATAGTCCTGGTTTTCGGTCAGCGGAATACCACCGGCCAGCATCGACGGGACGGGGACGCTGTGAAAGTCGGCCCCCCACAGGATGCGCTGAAGCTCGTTGAGGATGAGAATCAGGCCGTAGGTCAGCAGCACCTGATAGAGGTGGTCGCGTTCATAGAGGAACCCGATGGCCAGACGTTCGATGATGAATCCGAGCGCGACCACCGCCGGCAGGCCGAGCGCGATGGCGAGAAACAGGTTTCCAACGATGCCGGCGATCCAATACACGATGTAGGCGCCAATCATGTAAAAGGCGCCGTGGGCCAGGTTGATGATGCCCATGATCCCGAACACCAGCGTCAGCCCGCTGGCGACCAGGAAAAGCATGAAGCCGTACTGGATCCCGTTGAGGATCTGAATCAGAAATGTCGCAAAGTCCATGAGTCGGGCCAGGCTCGAGGAACGGCTGCGCCGAGGAATGGGCCGCCACCCCGACGCGGAAAGCGGGTCGGGGTGGCGATACCCGTATGGGCTACGACATCATGCGGCAGCCCGTTGCCGGATCCTCCAAGGCCTTGGAGGCGACGCCGAGGGTGTGGTGTTCGCCGCCCTTGACGACGCGCAGGTAGATGTCCTGGATCGGATTGTGGGCCTTGGACATCTTCCAGAAGCCACGCGGGCTGTCGGCGAAGGTCCCGGTTTCCATCGCCGCTATGACATCCGAGGTGGCGGAGATGTCGCCACCCACGGCCGCTGCCGCCTGCAGGAGCAGGCTGCCGGTGTCATAGCCCTGAACCGCAAAGACGTTGGGGCCAGGCTTGGCGCCGTAAGCCTTGACGTAGTCCTCGCGGAACTTCCGGTTGGCCGCGTTGTCGAGGTCGGTCGAGTAGTGCAGCGTGGTCTTGATGCCTTCCGCGGCCGCGCCCTGCGCCCCGGAGACGCCTTCGGTCAGGAAGCCCGGGCCATAGAGAGCGATGTTGTCCTTGAGTCCGGCCGCCGCGTAGTCCTTGACGAACTTGATCGCGCCGCCGCCAGAAAAGAACGAGAACACCGCGTCCGGCTTCAGCGAAGCGATCTCCGATAGGTGCGCCTGGAACTCGACGTCCGGGAACGGCACTTCGATCACCTTGATGACCTTGCCGCCGTTTTTCTCGAAGTTGTCCTTGCCGGCGGCCATCATCTGCTTACCGGCGGCGTACTTCCAGGTGATGGTAACAGCGGTCTTGTGGCCGTCGTCGGCCATGACCTTGCCGCCTGGATAGGACGGCTGCCAGTTGGAGAACGACGTCCGGAAAATGTTCGGCGAGCAGAGCGGTCCGGTGACCAGGTTGGAGCCGGCGTTGGGCACGACCATGATCGGACCCTTGGTGCCGCCGACGATCTTGGCCATCGCCTGGGCGATGCCCGAGTGGACGGGGCCGACCAGGAAGTCGACTTTTTCCTTGCTCACCAGCTTGTTGGTGTTGGTCGGCGCCTTCGGCACCGACATCTCGCTGTCGATGGCCACGTATTCGACCGGACGGCCGCCGAGCATGCCGCCCGCCGTCTCGATCCGCAGCTTCATGGCGTTGGTGATCGAATTGCCGAGCATCGCGTAGGTGCCCGAGTACGGCAGCAGAATGCCGACCTTGATCGGCGCCTTGGCGCCGATGGCGAACTTCGCGGGCACGAAACTCGAAGCGGCCGCCAGACCGGCGGTTGCGGCGGCGCCCGCGATGAAGGTGCGCCGCGAAGACGTGGCAGTGGGTTTCTTGGTCATCATTGCCTCCCTGACTGAAGCCTGTCTCGAATAAAAAGCGCAGTCGTCTACCAGATTATTTGACCCTTTCGTGAATTCCCCCCCCTTCATCGAAGTTGAGAAAGACTAAGCGAAATCGCATCGTACTGTCATTCCGGAAAGCCAAACGGGATCGGTTGCATCCGCGGTTCATTGCCGCAGTTTGAACCGCTGGATCTTGCCGGTCGCGGTTTTGGGTAACTCATCGATGAAATTAAACCAACGCGGGTACTTGTACTTCGCAAGTCCTTGTTTGCAGTGCTGCAGAAGTTCGTCGGCCAGCGCGTCCGACGCCTGTTCTCGTTCCTTCAGCACGATGTATGCCTCCGGCTTGACCAGGTCGTCGTCGGCGGCGCGGCCAACGACGGCGGCTTCGAGGACCTTCGAGTGCTCGACCAGCTTGGCCTCGATCTCGAAGGGCGAGCACCAGATGCCGCCGACCTTGAGCATATCGTCATTGCGTCCGCAGTACTGGTAGTAGCCGTCCGCGTCCTCGATGTACGTGTCGCCGGTGTTCAACCAGCTATCGACCATGGTCTGCGCCGTGCGTTCCGGGTTGTTCCAATAGCATTTGGCCGTCGAATCGCCGCGAATGATCAGCCGGCCACTCTCGCCAGCCGGCACGTCATTGCCGTCATCGTCAAGGATTCGGGCCTCGTATCCGGGCACCATGCGTCCGCTCGTTCCCGGCTGGATGTCGCCTTCGACATTGGAGATGAAAATGTGCAGCGCCTCGGTGGAACCGATGCCGTCGAGGATGTCGACGCCGGTGCGCTCCTTCCAGCGGCGGTAGATATCGGCCGGCAAGGCCTCGCCGGCGGAGACGCAAACGCGCAACGACGAGAGATCGGGAGTCTCCGTTTCCAGCGCCTGCAGTTGAGCGGCATAGAGAGTCGGAACGCCGTAGAAGATCGTCGGGCGGTACTTGGCGGTGGTTTCGAAGGTGCTCTGTGGCGTCGGCGGCCCCGGATAGACCACGGCGGTGGCGCCGGCCCACAGCGGAAACGTCATGCCGTTGCCGAGCCCGTAGGCGAAGAACAGTTTGGCGGCCGAAAAGCACACATCGTCCTCGCGCACGCCCAGCACATCCATGCCGTAGAGCTGGCTGGTTACCACCATGTCGCGGTGGCTGTGCACGGCGCCCTTCGGGCTGCCAGTGGTGCCCGACGAGTAGAGCCAGAAGCAGTCATCGGTCGCCGTCGCCGGGGCCGTCTCGAGATCGGTGGACGCTGATGCCATCATCGACGCCAGCGTCTGGCCGTCGCCTTCGGTTCGGAAGGCGTGGGAGGGCGGATGCGACGCCGCGGCCAGGGCCGGTTCGACCTCGGCGGCGAACTCGGGGGAATACACCAGACCGGCGCACCCCGAGTCGTCGATCATGTACTGGTAGTCCTTGGCCCGCAGCAGCGTGTTGATGGGCACCGGGATGATGCCGGCCTTGATGGCGCCCCAGAAGGCATAGAAGAACGCCGCACAGTCCTTGACCATCATCAGCACGCGTTCACTGCGGCCGATGCCGAGACCGGCGAGGGCTTTCCCGGCGCGATTGACGTTTTCAGCCAGCTCCGCGTAGGTCACCTCGCCGGCGGCGTCGCGGAGGGCGACCTTGTCGCCGCGGCCTTCGTCGAGATGGCGGTCGATGAAGGTAACCGCAACGTTGAAGTTGGCGGAATAGGTGATGCCCGTAGGCCGCGTCGAACGGTCGATCTCGACCGTGTGGTCGCGCATGGCGTTTCCTCCCCATCGTTCGTTCGGGCCCTGGCACGCTGTTCTCGCGCTTTTGCCGGCGGCCCGCTGCCCCTATGTCACCCGATCAGCCAAATCGGACATACTCGAAGTCCTGCGGCTGGTTGTTGATGCCCCGCGCCGGCGGCGCAATCCAGTTCGCCATCTTGCCCGGTTCGGTAACGGGCCGCATCAACGTCTGTACGAACGCGTAGTCCTCGTCGACTGGCAGCCACTGGGCCCGCCGGTTCATCCATTCGGCTTCGGTCAGCAGCTTGCCATCGGGTGAGAAATGGAAGTCGGCGAAAGTGCCGATGGACCGGTTGAAGCCGACGTGCGGCAAGGTCAGCACGAAATCGATACCGGCGTCGCGGATGATCTTGTTCCACCGATCGACGCCCCGCTGGCTGTCGGTGATGTAGTCCGCGCGCAGCCGTTCGTTGATGGCGTTCAATGCCGAGGCGTCGGTCATCACCACCGAGTCGCCCTTCATCTCGGGTACCGGATAAGAGGCGTCGGCGAGCACGTGGTCATCGTCGATCCGGGTCTCCAGGAAACGTCCCTTCAGTCCCTGGGTGAAGTATGTCGCCGCATTTGTCGACAACTCGGCACCGAACAGGTCGAGGCAAATGGAGTAGTGAAAGTTGATGTACTTCTGGATCAGCTGCAGATCGATGCCGCCCACCGACCGGGGGTCGTCGGTCTTGTTCTCCCGCATCAGCTGGCAGGTGCGCGCGATGACGCGGCCGACACCGGTCTCGCCGACGAACATGTGATGGGCTTCCTCGGTGAGCATGAACCGGCACGACCGCGCAAGCGGATCGAAGCCCGACTCAGCCAGAGACGAGAGCTGGTACTTGCCGTCCCGATCCTGGAAATAGGTGAACATGAAGAACGACAGCCAGTCGGGTGTCTTCTCGTTGAACGCCTGGAGGATGCGCGGGCGGTCGGGGTCGCCGGCGTGCCGCTCGAGCATGGCGTCGGCTTCCTCGCGGCCGTCGCGACCGAAGTGGGCGTGCAGCAGGTAGACCATCGCCCACAGATGACGGCCTTCCTCGACGTTGACCTGGAACAGGTTGCGAAGGTCATAGAGGGACGGGCAGGTCTGGCCGAGGCGCCGCTGCTGCTCCACGGACGCAGGCTCGGTGTCGCCCTGAGTGACGATCAGCCGCCGCAACTCGGCCCGGTATTCACCCGGGACGTCCTGCCAGGCGGGTTCGCCCTTGTGCTGGCCGAAGCCGATCGTGCGTCCTTCTTCGGCCGGGGCGAGAAAGATCCCCCAGCGGTAGTCGGGCATGCGCACATGGTCGAAATGTGCCCAGCCCTTGGAATCGACGCTGATTGCCGTGCGCAGGTAGACCTCGAGGTTTTGACTCTCCACCGGACCGAGTTCGCGCCACCATTCCAGATACGCGGGCTGCCATTTCTCCAACGCCCGCTGGAGGCGCCGGTTGTCCGAGAGGTTGACATTGTTGGGAATCTTCTCAGCGTAGTCGATGCTCATGGGGGTCACACCCGATTCTTGTCGAACTTGGCCGTCTGACCGCTGCCGAACAGCTTCAGCGCGCCATGCTCGCCAACGGCGTTGGGGCGCTGGAAGATCCAGTTCTGCCACGCGGAAAGACGGCCAAAGATCTTGGTTTCAAGGGTCTCCGGGCCGGCGAAGCGGAGGTTGGCTTCCATGCCGGTCATCGAGTCGGAGGAAAAGCTGGCGCGTTCTTCGAGGGAGACGCGGACCTCGTCCTCCCAATCGATGTCGTCGGGAATGAAGGTCACAAGGCCCAGTTCTTCGGCGAACTCGGCGTCGATGTCGTTACCGGTCTCGGCGCGCACGTCATCGACGCGCTCCTCGTCGTCGAGGAACCGCGTTTCGAGGCGTGTGAGCCCATTGCACATGGGCAGCGGCCCGAAATTCATCGCCGTCGGCCGCAGCGTCGCTTCGGGCAGGTTGGAACCCTCGAACGTGCCGTCCAGCATGAAGCTGCGGTCCGCGGCGAGGGCCAGCTCCAAAAGCGTGCCGGTGAAACAGCTCCCCGGCTCGATCAGCGCGATCAGGCTGCGCGACGTCACGTCAATCCGCTTGAACACGCGCTTCAGGTAGAGGCTGACCTCGCGGACCAGCCAGTCGTCCGCGTTCTCCGTCAGCGACCGGTCGGCGGCCTCGACCGCGGCGGCGTCGCCGCGGGTCCTGAGGACCCACGTGCCGATCTCCGACTCGTTCGAACGCAGGTGCAGGATCAGATCGTCCAGCTCGCGGGCCAGTGCCAGCGGCCAGAACGCGGTGCCTTGGGCGTGGATGGTTGAAATGTCGGCGGGCGGCGGCGCGTCGGGGCCGCGGACGGTGATCTCGGCAACGCCGAGGTCGCGGTCCAGAGTCACCGAAATATGATCGTAGGGAATTTCGTCGTCGCCGAACGTCCGGTTGAGCGGCACCAATTCGATGCCTTCCGCGTCCTTCGGACGGTCGCTGGCGGCGGCGAATTCCTCCGCCCGCTCCCGCGCGCCCTCGGTCAGGCGCGAACGCGGCAACAGCTCGTCGACCAGCCGCCAGTTGAGCGCCCGCTTGCCGCGCACGCCCTCGGTGACGGTGCAGAAGAAGTCAGCGTGATCGCGGCGCACCCGGCGCTTGTCGACGACGCGGGTCAGGCCGCCGGTCCCCGGCAGCACGGCGAGCAGGGGAACTTCTGGCAAAGATACGGCGCTCGAGCCGTCGTCGGCGAGAATGATGTGGTCCGTCGCCAACGCCAGTTCGTAGCCGCCGCCGGCCGCCGTACCGTTGATGGCGCAGATGTAACGTTGATGCGAGTTCTCGCTGGCGTCCTCGATTCCGTTGCGGGTCTCGTTGGTGAACTTGCAGAAGTTGACCTTTTCGGCATGGCTCGACCGGCTGAGCATCGGGATGTTGGCGCCCGAGCAGAAGACCCGCTCCATCGACGAGGTGACGATAACCGCGCCGACCTCGGGATGTTCGAACCGTAGCCGCTGAACCGCATCATAGAGCTCGATGTCGACACCGAGGTCGTAGGAGTTCAGCTTGAGTTGATATCCGGGCTTCAACCCGCCGTCTTCGGAGACACTCATCGTCAGAGTCGCAACGGCGCCGTCGACATCGAGGCGCCAGTGGCGATAGCGGTCCGGATGGGTAGCGAAATCGATCATGTATGGCCTTCGATCGTCACTGTCGAGGTCGTCGACACAGCGGTTAGACATCTAAGGCGGGCTGGGGATGGCTCGATTAGGCCTTGATTTCCTTGCCAGTCCGCGGCTCCCTGTATCTCGTTAGGCAATTCGGTACTAAAATGCGTATTTACATTCTGTGATTCAAGAGCCATGCTGTCAAGAACCGGTTTTTGGGCGAAGAACCCTTAACCGAAACGGGGACTGACGTGGACCGATCTCGTGGCGGATAGTGCAACCAGCGCGCCGAACAAGCGGTTCGTGGTGCGTCCGGCGGCGCTCGACGACATCTCCGACGTCATTCGCATCGACGCCGGCAACACCGGCCTCGCGAAGCCCGAGTTCTGGCGCACCCAGTTCGAACGTTACGGCGGCCGGCCGCAGCGGTATTTCCTTATCGCCGAGCAGGGGGGGGAGGTCATCGCGTTCATCGTTGGCGAGGTGCGCGCCTGGGAGTTCGGTTCGCCACCATGCGGGTGGATCTTCGCCATTGGCGTCGATCGGCAGACCCGGATGGGCGGTCTGGGCACCCGTCTGTTCAACGCCATCTTGGAGCAATTCCGCAGCGACGGAGTCGATACCGTTCGGACCATGGTGCAGGTCCAAGACCAGCTTTTGATGTCGTTCTTCCGCAGCCAGGGAATGATGGCCGGTCCGTCGATCCAACTCGAGATTCCGGTGGACTGGGAGCCGATGAACGACGAGGCGGCGACATGAAGCTGCAGAAGGCGACGCAATGTGCGCTGTTCGCGGTCCTCGAGCTGGCCAGCCATACGGACCGGCAGCTTTCCGCCACCGACATCGCCGAGAAGTACCAGGTGTCATCGAATCATCTCGCCAAGGTGTTGCGCGACCTGGGGCGTGCGGGACTGGTCGAATCGGTGCGCGGCGCAGGGGGGGGCTACCGGTTTTCCGGGAATGCGCGCCGCTCGACGCTGTACGACGTGATTCAGCTGTTCGAAGATGTCGGCAGCGACGGCATGGCCAACCCGGAATCGGGCGACGAAACCGAGATCGGTTACGCCCTCGCCATGGTGCGGTCGGAAATCGACGACATCGCCATCGCAACGCTGAAATCGATCACCATTGATACGCTGCTCAAGCTCGCCCGTCGCTGGCGCGACCGGCCCGCGCAGCAAACCGTTGAACCAGCAACAGGCGAGGTCGCCTGAGACAAATTGGCAAGCCCGACGGGGGGGCGAATGACCGCGGAATTTCTTCAGTTTCTGTTCTCCGGGATTACCATCGGAAGTGCCTATGCGCTCGTCGCGCTGGGCTTTTCCATCATCTACAACGCCAGTCACGTGATCAATTTCGCCCAAGGCGAGTTCGTCATGCTCGGCGGCATGTCGACGGTATTTTTGATCGCCATGGGGTTTCCCTATGCCATCGCCGCGTTCATCGCCGTGCTCATCACCATCGGGATCGGCCTGCTCTTGGAAAAACTGGCCATCGAGCCGGCGCGGGATTCCTCGGTCGTGACCATCATCATCATTACCATTGGCGCTTCGATCTTCCTGCGCGGCGTGGCGCAGATCGTGCTCGACAAGCAGTTCCACGCCCTGCCGTCGTTCACCGGTGACAACCCCATCATCGTCGGCGGCGCGACCATCCTCCCGCAAAGTATGTGGGTGATGTTCGGCACGGGGTGCCTGGTCGCCGTTCTCTGGTACTTCTTCAGCCACACGATTTTGGGCAAGGCCATGCTGGCGACCGCCTACAACCGGCTCGCGGCGCAGCTCGTCGGCGTCAACACACGCATGGTCCTGCTGCTGAGCTTCGGCCTTGCGGCCATGCTCGGTTCTGTCGGCGGCATCCTCATCGCGCCACTGTCGGCGGCATCCTCATCGCGCCACTGTCGGCGACCTACTACGAGGTCGGCATCATGCTCGGGCTCAAGGGATTCTGCTCCGCGATCCTCGGCGGGCTGGGCAACTTCCTCGGGGCCGTCGTCGGGGGGCTGGTCGTCGGCGTCGCCGAGGCCATGGGGGCCGGCTACATTTCGTCGGAATACAAGGACGCCATCGCCTTCGTGCTGATTCTCCTCGTGCTGTTCTTCATGCCCCAGGGCTTGCTCGGACGCGGGGGGACCGAACGCGTATGATTTCCTGGCTTGCCAGCCCGCGCATCGGCGGATTGATCGTCCTCGCGGCCGTCATCGCCTGTTTGCCACTGGTGCTGCCCAACAACTTCTATTACGACGTCGCCATTCGAGCCGGCCTCGCCGGGATCGTCTGCGTTGGCTTGAATTTGCTGATCGGATACGCCGGTCAGATCAGTCTCGGTCATGCCGGGTTCTTCGGACTCGGCGCCTATTCCTCGGCGATCCTCACGTCGTTTTTCCGTTGGCCTCCGTTTCTGGCCATGCTGTTTGGTGCCGTCTTCGTCGGTCTGCTCGCTTTCGCCGTCGCCCGGCCGATCCTGCGGCTGAAAGGGCACTACCTGGCCATGGCGACGCTGGGACTCGGCAATATCATTTCCATCGTCATCAACACCGAGGACCAATTCACCGGCGGCCCCGACGGGATGGTCGTGCCGTCGTTTCGGGACGGAGCTATACGGCGAACGAGAGTGGTACTGGATCGTCGGCGCCATCCTTGTCGCCGCCGTCTGGTTCGCGCTGAACCTGATCGCCTCGCCGGTGGGCCGCGCGCTCAGGTCGGTTCACGGCTCCGAGGTCGCGGCCGAGGTCTCGGGCGTCGACACCGCCCACTACAAGGTGCTGGTGTTCGTCATCTCCGCCGTGTTCGCCTCGCTCGCCGGCAGCATCGCCGCGCACTACGGCGGATTCATCACCCCCGACGAGGTCGGCTTCTTCAAGTCCATCGAGCTGGTCACCATGGTCGTTCTTGGCGGCATGGCGTCGACTTACGGCGCCGTCGTCGGAGCGGCCCTCCTCACCATGTTGCCCCAGGTGCTGACCGTCGTTCAGGAATACGAGCACATGGCGTTCGGCCTGATCCTGATGCTCACCATGATCTTCATGCCCAAGGGGCTGGTGCCGACGCTGGTCGAGCGGATCCGGACGCGGATGGGCAGGCATCGGACGGCCGAGGCGGAAGCGCAATGAGCCTGCTTCGGGTCGAGCACCTGAGCAAGGAGTTCGGCGGCGTCCATGCCGTCGAGGAGTTGTCGTTCCAAGTCGAGGCCGGCACCGTGCACTCGATCATCGGCCCCAACGGGGCCGGCAAGACAACCCTGTTCAATCTGATCACCGGCATCTACCAGCCGAGCGATGGCCACATCCTGTTCGAGGACCATCGCATCAACAACGTTCCTCCGTATCAGTTGGCCAAGCGGGGAATCTCGCGGACGTTCCAGAACCTGCAGATCTTCTTCGATATATCGGCGCTGGAGAACGTCTTGGTCGGCATGCACCTGCGGCTCGACCGGCGCCTGGGTCGTGCGTTCTTCGGGCTGTCGGGACGCAGCCGCGCAGAGGTGGAGGCCCGCGAGGAGGCGGCCGAACTGATGCGCTTTTTCGGTCTCGGCGATTACATCGAAACCGAAGGCGCAGCGATGCCCTACGGCGCACTCAAGCGCCTGGAGATTGCGCGCGCCATGGCGTCGAAACCGAAGATGCTGCTGCTCGACGAGCCGGCAGCTGGCCTGAATCCCACGGAGACCACCGGCGTCGGCCGACTGATCCGCGCGATCGCCAAGAGCGGCGTCACCATCGTTCTGGTCGAGCACGACATGCGTCTGGTGATGGATATCTCCGACCAGATCCTAGTGCTCAACTACGGCCGCAAGCTGGCAGAAGGCGAATCCGACGTCGTCCGAAACGACCCGAAGGTCATCGAGGCGTATCTGGGCTCCGGCGCCATCGGGGGACACCATGCCGCGTGAGGGCGCCGACGGAGGGAATGGCGGACCCTTGCTGGAGATCAAGGGCCTGGTCACCCACTACGGGCGCATCGAAGCGCTGCACGAGGTCAGTCTCCACATCGGCGAGGGCGAGCTGGTGGCGCTGGTCGGCGGCAACGGCGCCGGCAAGACGACCCTGCTGAGGACCATCTCGGGCCTGCAGCCCTGCAGCGCCGGCGACATCGCCTTCGACGGACGGGCTATCACTCGCTTTCCGCCCGACAAGCGCGTCGAGATCGGCATTGCCCAGGTTCCGGAGGGGCGCCAGGTGTTCGGACCGATGAGCGTCGAGGACAATCTGCTCCTCGGCGGATTCATCCGTCCGCGCGGCCTGGTCTCCGAAGACATCGGCCGCATGTTCGGGATGTTTCCCGTGCTCGAGCAGAAACGGCAACAGCCGGCGGGAACCCTGTCGGGCGGCCAACAGCAGATGCTGGCCATTGCCCGCGGGTTGATGGCCAGACCTCGGCTTCTGCTGCTCGACGAGCCCTCCATGGGTCTGGCGCCAAACCTGGTCGAAGGGATTTTCGCGACCATTCAAAGCCTCAAGGAGCAGGGCACGACCATTTTCCTGGTCGAGCAGAACGCGTTCGGCGCGCTTTCCATTGCCGATCGGGGCTATGTTCTGGAGACGGGCCGTATCGTCGTCAGCGATACCGGTGCCGAGCTGCTGCGCAACGAGAAGGTCAAGGAAGCCTATCTGGGCTTGTGATCGAAGCCCGCGCCGGGCCATTCTCCGGTCTCGGCGGTCACGGAGGAAGCGTTGGAAAAACTCGACCGATCGGCGTTGATCGAGCGCCTCGCGCGCGTGCGCCTGCTGACCCTCGACGTCGATGGCGTGCTCACCGACGGCGGGCTCTATTTCGGTGAAGACGGCCGCCAATGGCGGAGGTTCAACGTCAAGGATGGCCTCGGTATAAAACGCGCCGTCGCCGCCGGTACCGAGGTCGCTCTCATCACCGCCAGCCATACCGATGCCATCCACCATCGTGGCAAAGTCCTAGGGTTGCGCCACGTCCTCGTCGGCGTCGAAGACAAGCTCGCTGCTCTGACGCCTCTCGCCGCGGACCTTGGTATCGGCCTCGAGGCCGTCGCCCACATGGGGGACGATCTCAACGATCTTCCGGTCTTGGCGGCGGTCGGGCTTCCGCTTACGGTGACCGGTGCCGTCGATGACGTCGTCGCGGCCGCCGCTTATGTGACCGAAAAGCGCGGAGGGGAGGGAGCGGTGCGCGAGATCTGTGATCTTCTTGTCATGGCGCGTGGGGGCGCGGAGCAATGACGAACGGCGCGCAACTTCGCCTCGGGGATCACGATTCCCTGTACTACGAGTTCGACCCGCCGGGGCGCTCGGGGCGGACGTTCGTATTCGTCAACGCGCTGACCGGCAACACCGGTACCTGGCAGGCGGACATCGGCCCGACGTTGCGCACCGTCGGCTACGGCACGCTCGCCTACAACTTCCGAGGTCAGGCCGAAAGCACCTTCGGCCCCGGTGTGATGCTCGAGCAGTCGCTGGTTGTCGATGATCTCAAACGCCTGATGCGCGAGGTCGCCCCGCCGCGCCCGATCCTCGTCGGCCTGTCCATCGGCGGCCTGTTCGCCGCCGGCGCCGTATTGGGCGGCGCGGAGGTCGACGGCCTGGTGCTGATCAACACGCTCCGCCGCCCGGGTGCGCGGCTGGAATGGATCAACGCGGCGATGTTGCGCCTCGCCCATGTCGGCGGGCTGCGGCTGGTCATGGATGCCTACCTGCCGCTCCTGGTCAACAGCGAGCGGGCAGAAGAGGTGCGCAGTGACAACCTCGTCCACGACCCCTACGAGCCGTTGGACCCCGCTCACGGCCACTACCAGCTCCTCGCCCATGCGGCCGAGGCCGATTGGGGTCTGCCATACGAGCGGCTCGACGTGCCGACGCTGATCGTCACCGGTCTGCAGGATCGCGTGTTCTACGATCCCGCTGACGTCGCCGCACTGACCACCCGCATTCCCAACGCCGAGACGGTCGAACTCGCCGACGCCGCCCACCTGATCCCCGTGGAGCGGCCGACGGCGCTGGTATCGGCGATGATCGCCTTCGCCGAGAAGATCGGATCGTAATGGACCGTCACGCCGGATTTGCCTATCTGGCCGTTCTGCTGGGCGTCTGCGGCCACGCGTCGAGCGAATTCTTCGCCGTGCTCTCGGGCGTTGCAGGACCGGAAACGTCGGTCTGGCGTTACATGATTGGCAGCGCCGGGTTGTTGATCGCCGCGCTTTGCATGCCCGCGTCGCGGGACCTGCTGACGCCGCTCCGCGAGGACGGCCCCCGCATCTTTGTTTTGTCGATAATCGGATTCAGCCTCGCCTATCTCGCATTCCACTGGTCGCTGGACTTCGCCACCGTGGTGCAGGTCGGCACCCTGGTGACGACGATCCCGATCTTCGTTGGCCTCGCCAACCTCGCCGTCAACCGCGTGCCGTTCACCGCGCCCAAGGTGCTGAGCGGCATCGCCGCGGTTGCCGGCGTCGCGCTGCTGATCACCGACGGCTATCTGTTCGAGCTTGCCGGCCGGGCGGGGTCGCTGTTCGGCGTCGGTTTGGCCCTGAGCTGCTCGGCGCTGGTTGCCGTCTACTTGGTTCTCGCACGGCCGCCGACCGAGAAGTGGTCGCTGCTGACCCTCGGCCTCTGGAACACCACGGTCACCCAGCTCCTTTGGGTCGGCGGCCTCGCCGCCGTGCCCGACATCACCCGCGGGTCCTACCTGTTCTTCCTCAAGCCGGTGATCACCACGGCGCTGGCGCTGGTGTTCCTGACCCAGCCGATCACCTGGATCCAGGTCGTCGCCATCGTCGTCATCTGCGGCGCCGTCGCCGTCGAGTTCCTGTGGACCGAGCGCGCGGCCAAGGCGGCACCGGCGGCTTCAGGCAGCGACTAGGCCGCATTCCCGCTACACACGGCGATCCGGCGGCGCTAGGGTTTTTCGACGATTTGGCCTCGGGGGTGAGCATGGGTTACATCGGCGATCTCCCCGAACCCGACGTCGGGCGCGCCGCCATCCAGGCCGCGCACCACGCCGACGAGGGCGCCTGTGTCGATGCTCTGCTCGCCGAAGCCGATATCGGCGCCGCCGGGCGCGGCCGTATCGCCGCCACCGCCACGCGCCTCGTCGAGAACATTCGTGCCGAAGGACCCGGCCTCGGCGGCCTCGATGCCTTCATGCACGAGTACGAACTGTCCAACCAGGAAGGCGTCGTGCTCATGTGCCTCGCCGAGGCGCTGCTCAGGGTGCCCGACGCCGAGACGGCGGACGCGCTGATCGCCGACAAGATCGGCACCGCCGACTGGGAGCGCCATCTCGGGCATTCGGAGTCGCTGTTCGTCAACGCCTCGACCTGGGCGCTGATGCTCACCGGCCGGGTCGTCCGCATGGAGAACGAGGTGGTGCGCGACGCGGCGTCGTTCCTGCGCCGGCTTGTGTCGCGGAGCGGCGAGCCCTTGATCCGCCAGGCGATGGTGCAGGCGATGCGCATCATGGGCCGGCAGTTCGTCATGGGCCGAACCATTTCGGAGGCTCTCGACCGGGCGCGGGAGGGCGAGGCCCAGGGGTATCGCCATTCCTACGATATGCTGGGCGAGTCCGCTCACACGGCGGATGCTGCCCAAGGCTATTTCGAAGCCTACGCCGCGGCCATCAACGCGGTCGGTCGCGAGAACGCCGGCCGCGGCCCGTTCGAGGGGCCGGGGATCTCGGTGAAGCTGTCGGCGCTGCATCCGCGGTTCGCCCTGGCCCAGCAGGACCGTCTGAGGGATGAGCTGATCCCCCGGGTGCGTGAGCTGGCGGTGCGCGCCAAGGCCGCCGGCATCGGCATGTGTGTCGATACCGAGGAAGCCGACCGGCTGGAACCGACGCTCGACGTCATCGAGGCGGTGTTCACCGATCCGGCGCTCGCCGGCTGGGAGGGGTTCGGGCTTGCCGTGCAGGCTTATCAGAAGCGCGCGGCGGCGGTGCTCGACTGGCTCACCGATCTCGCGCGCGGACAGGGCCGGCGGCTCTCGGTTCGGCTGGTCAAGGGGGCGTACTGGGATTCGGAAGTCAAGCGCGCCCAGGAGCAGGGACTGGACGGCTATCCAGTGTTCACCCGCAAGGCCTCGACCGACGTCTCCTACATCGCCTGTGCCCGGCGCATGTTGGATGCCGGCGACGCCTTCTATCCCCAGTTCGCCACCCACAACGCCCACACCCTGGCGGCGGTCGTGGAATTGGCCGGGGGCAGGCGTGATTTCGAGTTCCAGCGTCTCCACGGCATGGGCGAAGTGCTCTACGACGCGGTACTCGCCGATGCCGACCTCCGGGTGCCGTGCCGGGTCTACGCGCCGGTCGGCAGCCACGAAGACCTGCTCGCCTATCTGGTGCGCCGGCTGTTGGAGAACGGGGCCAACACGTCGTTTGTCAACCGCATCGTCGATGCCGACGCGCCCATCGCCGACATCGTCGCCGATCCGGTGACCAGGATCTCGGCGCTCACCTCCAAGCCGCATCCGCGCATTCCCTGGCCCGCCGACCTCTATGGCGAAGCGCGGCGCAATTCCAAGGGCATCGACCTTGCCGATCCGGCGAGCCTCAGGCCACTACGCGACGCCCTCGATGCAACTGCGTGGCCGTGGCGGGCGGCACCGGCGATCGGCGGCGAGACGGGAAACCGTGGCACCGTGCGACTGGCGTTCGATCCGGCCGACCGCCGACATGCGGTCGGCGAGGTGTTGGACGCCGACGCGGGCGCCGTCGATCACGCGCTGGCCACCGCCGCGGCGGCGCAGCCGGCATGGAACGAAACTTCGGCCGACGACCGCGCCGCCTGCCTCGAGCGCGCCGCCGATCTCATGGAAGCGGCGACCGCGGAATTGATGGCCATGGCCATTCGCGAGGCGGGCAAAACGGTCGCCGATGCCCTCGCCGAGGTGCGCGAGGCCGTAGATTTCTGCCGCTACTACGCGCTACGCGCGCGGACCGATTTCGCCGACGCGCAGGCCCTGCCCGGGCCGACCGGCGAGAGCAACCACCTCGGCCTGCACGGCCGCGGCGTCTTCGTCTGCATCAGCCCGTGGAATTTCCCCCTTGCCATCTTCACCGGCCAGGTCGCCGCGGCCCTGGTCGCCGGCAACGCCGTCGTTGCCAAGCCGGCGGAGCAGACGCCAATGATCGCCGCCCGCGCCGTCGCCTTGCTGCACGAGGCCGGCATCCCGGCGGACGCGCTCGCTCTCGTCCCCGGCGACGGCAGCATCGGTGCTGCGCTGGTTAACGATCCGCGCACCTCCGGCGTCGCCTTCACCGGCTCGGTGGAGACGGCCCACGCCATCAACCGCACGCTCGCCGAGCGGAATAGGCCGATCGCCCCGCTGATCGCCGAGACCGGTGGCCAGAACGCGATGATCGTCGATTCGACGGCGCTGCCCGAGCAGGTGGTCACCGATGCTGTCGCCTCGGCATTCCAGAGCGCCGGCCAGCGCTGCTCGGCGCTCCGGGTGATGTTCGTCCAGCAGGACATCGCCGGTCGCGTCATCGACATGCTCGCCGGCGCCATGGCCGAGCTTCGGGTCGGTGATCCGGGATTGCTGGCCACCGACGTCGGGCCAGTGATCGATGCGGACGCGCTCGGCATGCTCGAGGCCCACGCCGCGCGCATGGATGGCGAGGCGCGCCTGATCCACCGTGTGGACTTGCCGGACGACTGCGCCCATGGCACGTTTTTCGCGCCGCGGGCTTACGCCATCGACGGCATCGCGCAGCTTGAACGCGAGGTGTTCGGCCCTGTGCTTCACGTCGTCTCTTATGCCGCGGACCGGCTGGACGAGGTGATCGATGCGATCAACGCCACCGGCTACGGACTGACCCTGGGCATCCACACGCGGGTCGATGCCGCCGCCCGGCGAATCCACGAGAAACTCCGGGTCGGCAACACCTACGTCAACCGCAACATGATCGGCGCCGTCGTCGGCACCCAGCCGTTCGGAGGCGAGGGGCTCTCCGGGACCGGACCCAAGGCCGGGGGGCCCCGGTATCTCTACCGTTTCGCCACCGAACGCACGCTGACCATCAACACCGCCGCGGCCGGCGGCAACGCGGCGCTTCTGTCCCTGGAAGAAGAGTGAGCGACGGAACCGACGCCTTCGATGTCGTCATCGCGGGCGGTGGCGTCATCGGTTCGGCTTGCGCGTACTTCCTCGCCGCCGAGCCGGGCTTCGACGGCACCATCGCTGTCATCGAGCCCGATCCGACATATTCCACGGCCTCGACCTCGTACTCGGTCGGCGGAATCCGCCGGCAATTCTCGACCGAAGAAAATATACTGATATCAGCATATTCATGGTCTTTTCTTGAGAAGTTAGACGAATATTTGTCGGTGGACGGAACGGCGCCCGACATCGGGCTCGTGCGGTCGGCTTACCTGTTCCTCGCCACCGAGGCCGGGGTCGACGGAATGCGGGCCAACCACGAGACGCAGCGCCGTCTCGGCGCCGATGTTGCTGTTCTTTTCGCGAGCGAGCTCACCGGGCGGTTTCCCTGGCTGGCGGTGGACGACCTTGCTGCCGGCTCGCTCGGCCTCTCCGGGGAGGGCTGGGTCGATCCCTACGGGCTTTTGCAGGCATTCCGGCGCAAGGCGCGGTCCCTTGGTGTGTCGTATGTGAAGGATCATGTCGTTGGCGTCCGCCGCGCGGACGGGCGCATCGCCGCGGTCGAACTGGAAAGCGGCCACGCGATCGCCTGCGGTTGGCTGGTGAACGCTGCCGGCCCGCGGGCGGCCACGATTGCGGCAATGGCCGGTATCGAACTGCCCGTTCATCCGCGGAAGCGGATGGTGTTTTCGTTCACCTGCGAAGACCCGCCGGGGCCGACACCGCTGGTCATCGATCCGACGGGGATGTATTTCCGGCCAGAGGGCGATGGCTACATCACCGGCATCTCACCGCCGCCAGAAGCCGACCCGGACTGCCTCGATCATGAGGTCGACTACACTTGGTTCGAGGACCGTTTGTGGCCGCTGTTGGCGCGAAGGGTGCGGGCCTTCGAGGCCATCCGCATGACCGGCGCCTGGGCCGGCCATTACGCCGTCAATACGCTCGACGGCAATGCCATCCTCGGACCCCATCCCGAAATCGAAAACTTTCTGTTCGCCAATGGGTTCAGCGGCCACGGCATTCAGCAGTCGCCGGCCGTCGGCCGGGCAATTTCCGAGTGGATTGCGTTCGGCGTATCCCGCAGCCTGGATCTTCGTCGTCTGGGATACGAGCGCATTGTCGCCGGTACGCCGTTCCGTGAACGTGCCATCGTCTGACGCCGTTTGCCCGGCTCGTGGTGCGGGAGTATAGAGAACCCATGAACGTTGGTCGGATCGGCAAGGCGGCGGTCTGCGCGCTGGTGCTCGCGGCGCTCGCCGCGTGCGGCCCGGCCGAACCGTTCGTGTTCAAGAAAGCGAAGTTCGACCGCGACTCGCTCTACTTCAACCGCGAGCCCGACGACATCAGTGAAGTCATGATCTGCTACCGAAGAGGCGGAACGACGCCGCAGGCGGTGGCTTCGCTCGCCAATCAGCGCTGCGGCGACTTCGGCAAGGTTACCCGGCCACGTGGGCACAGCTTGCTCGACTGCCCGCTGCTCACGCCGGCGGGCGCGGCGTTCGATTGTGTCAAGCCACAGTAGACACGACCCTCAACGGCGGCGGTCGGGCAGGTGAGGGGAATGACCCAGGTTCTTCTGGTCGTCGCCGGCGGCTATTTTGCGGTGGTGGCGCTGATGTTCGTGTTCCAGCGCAGCATTCTGTACCTCCCCGGATCTGGGGTGCCGACACGGCCGGCCGACTGGGGCGTCCCCGAGATGGCGGCGGTGCGCGTGACCACCGAAGACGGCCTCGACCTCGTCGCTTGGTATCGGCCCGCATCGGCGGGGCAGGCGACCATCGTCTATTTCCACGGCAATGGCGGGCACATCGGCTACCGCGGCTTCAAGGCGCGTCCGCTCCTGGACGCCGGCTTCGGCGTTCTGCTGGTCGAATATCGGGGCTACGGCGGCAATCCGGGAAGCCCGAGCGAAGAGGGGCTCTACCGCGACGCCCGCGGGGCGATGGCGTTTCTTGCTGAACAAGGCGTCACGGTCGATCGGGTCGTCGCTTTCGGCGAGTCGCTGGGCAGCGGCGTCGCGGTCCACCTCGCCGCCGAGCAGGCGGCCAAGGACGCGCCGTTGGCCGCCGTCGTCCTCGAGACGCCGCTCAGTTCCATCCCCGACGTCGGCCGCCATCACTACCCGTATCTGCCGGTCGGGCTTCTTGCCAAAGACCGCTTCGACTCGACGTCGGAAATCGCCGGCATCGCGGCTCCGCTGTTCATCATCCACGGGGACGCCGATTCGGTCGTTCCCATGCGCTACGGCCGGGCCCTGTTCGACAAGGCCGTCGAACCCAAGGAAGCGCGGTGGTATCAGGGCGGAGGACACGAGAACCTGTTCGACCTGGGGGCCGACGCCGCCGTCATCGAGTTCCTTGACCGCCGGCTCGGCCCTCCGGGGCGAGATTGACTTCGCGACGCCCGGAACCTATACTATAAGAGCGGAAACGTAGGGAGGCGGAGTGTGCCTGCGTATATGTCCGCTGGGTATGGGTTGGGACAAAAATGGCTGTGATCCCCAGGGTCGCGCCCGTAAACACGGTCGCGCACATTGCTGGAGCGCTCGCGCCCGCAGGGTTGCGGAACGTCGCAGCCGTCGATCGTGTGCCCGTTGAAGAGACGGGCGGCTCGACCGCGACCAGCCTCGACAGCGCGATCGTGACACAGGCTTACGGCCGCCGTGCCTCCGATCGCCTGCAGGATCGGCGCGATCGGCCCGAGGCGCGGCCCATCGTCATTCCGCCGCGCACCGCTGGTGCGTTCATCCAGGCCACCCAGACGGCGGAGACGCCGAGTGCCGTGCCGGCGACGTTCGGCACCCGCGGCTTTGCCGGTGAGCTGGCGCGGGCCATCGACACCTATGAAACGGCGACGGACGCGATCAACGGGACGAACGCGCGCGGCGCCACGGTGAGCTTCCTTCTGTAGCGAACACCGGAATCGGGTGGAACGTGGCGCGTTTTCGCGCCGTTTTTTTTTGCGTCCGTGTGACAGGCGTCATATTCCCCAGTCCCTTAGATCGGTAGTCTGACCTATGGCGTGCGGACTGTTCCGTACGCGAATTCGAGTGGGTTAGACGACGATGATCCTGCCAGGTGTCCTCACTGCGACGGTTTCGGCTCTGCGCGCCGAAGGCACGCGGGTGGCGGCTGTTGCCGACAACGTCGTCAACATCCGCACTCCCGGTTACGCGCCGAAGACCGTCCGCACGACGAGCGTCGTCGATGATGCCGGCAGCAATGCGGTGCGCAATCCCGGCGGCGGTATCCGTGCGGCCGTGATCGAGGACGAGGGCGAGGTGGACCTGGGCGGCGAGTTCACACGCCTGATCCAGGCGCGTACCGCCTACGACGCCAACGTCGCGTTCCTGCGCACGGCCGACGAGATCGCCGGTCAGACGATCGATATCAAGACCTGACGGGGTTCTTCGCGAGCCGGCGAAAGTGCCACCCCCGAGGTCGCACAGACATCCACGCACCAATGACCAGCTTGGGCTCGGGCGAGCCGATGCGCCCGGCCTTGCCGGCCGCTCAAGAAAACGCCTTGAAGGCTATTGTGGTGAACGTGTCCTTGACCCCCGGAAGGGTCTGGATGCGTTCGGTGACGAAATGGCCGATGTCCGACTCGGCTTCGAGGTAGCACTTCAGCAAAAGATCGTATTGACCTGAAATAGAATAAACTTCCGAAACGCCCTCTACATCGACAACATCTTCGGCGACCTGGTAGGCGCGGCCGAGTTCGCATTTCACTTGAACGAAGATCGTCTTCATCGCGTCGTTTCTCCGGTCTCCTCGGATCGACGGTGGATTATGCCCCCTTGCGGGAAATCGGCTGGCGCAGCATGAAGGCCGGGACGTGGTCCCCCATGCCGACGACCGGTGCGTCGGGTTCCGACTTTCCACGCCGTGCCCGCCGCTTGCCGGCACCACCGCGGTCGGCTGACTCCTTAGCCGCTTCGCCCTTCTTGTCGACCTTTTGGCTGCCGGCGCGCTTCTCGGCCTTCGCAGCGCCTTTCCGGCCTTTCTTTTCGGCGGTGTCTTCGCGGATTTTCGCTTCTGTCGTTGGCGTCTGCCGGCGGCCCGACCGCCTTCGGCGCCGCTTGTCCGAGCCCGCTTCAAGTTCCGCGCCTTCGACCCCATCGAGCGATATTCGGGGGATGTCCCTACCGATCAGGCTTTCGATGGCGGTGATGTACTTGCCATCCTCGGGAGTAGCGATGGTGAACGCGCAGCCGCTACGTCCGGCCCGGCCCGTGCGCCCGATCCGATGTACGTAGTCCTCGGCGTGGGTCGGCACATCGAAGTTGAACACGTGGCTCATTCCGGCGATGTCGAGGCCGCGGGCGGCGACGTCGCTGCACACCAGAAGCTTGAATTTCCCGGCCTTGAAACGGTCGAGGGTCTCGGTGCGGACCGGCTGGGCCATGTCGCCATGCAACATGCCGGCGTCGTAGCCGTGACGCAGCAGCGAGCGGTCGACGATGCCGACGTCGCGCTTGCGGTTGCAGAACACCAGGGCGTTGGTGACCGCCTTGCCGTCGATGAGGCGGCGGAGCGCCGCCCGTTTTTCCTTCTGGCCGACGCCGATGCGGCCACGGTCGCCATGATCGACGACGATCAGACCTTGTTCCACCGTTTCCGCCGGTGTCGACGGCGGCGCTACCGAAATCTCTTTCGGGTTCATCAGGAAGGCGTCGGCAAGCCGGCGAATCTCGGGCGGCATGGTCGCCGAAAACAGCATGGTCTGGCGGATGCGCGAAACCAGCGACACGATCCGCTCGACATCGGGGATGAAACCCATGTCGAGCATGCGGTCGGCTTCGTCGATGACCAGGATGCGGACGTCGTTCATCAGCAGGTAGCCGCGGTCGAAGACGTCCAGAAGCCGCCCCGGCGTGGCGATCAGCACGTCAACGCCGCGGTCGAGCACCTTGACCTGGTCGCCCATGGATTCGCCGCCGATGAGCAACGCCTTGCTCAGGCGGTGATACTTTCCGTAGGTGTCGAAGTTGTCGGCCACCTGGGCCGCAAGCTCCCGCGTCGGCTCCAGGATCAGCGACCGCGGCATCCGTGCCTTGGCCCGCCCGGCGGCGAGGATGTCGATCATCGGCAAGGTAAACGAAGCGGTCTTCCCCGTTCCCGTCTGGGCACAGGCGAGCAGGTCGCGGCTCATCAGCACGAACGGGATGGCCTGTGCCTGGATCGGTGTCGGGGTCGAGTACCCGGCGTCGGCGACGGCGCGCAGAACGTCGGGGCTCAAGCCGAGATCAGAAAAATCCATAAAGTCGGGATCCGGCCGCCAAACCAATCGCGGTTGACGTGCCCTGGTTCTTTCAAGCACCGGGAGTTTAGGTGTTCCCAGGCGTAAGTCAACGGCGCCCCGGTGCCGAAGCGCTTCGGCCCGAAGGGTTCGACTGGACTGCGAAATGCTCTACGGTGGCGGCGCCGACGGAACGGGAGGAGGCCGACGCGATGCTGATCAAGAGGGATGACGCCAGCCTGCTGGTCGTCGACATCCAGGAGAGACTGGCGCCCCACATGGCCGAAACCGACCGCGTCGTCGCCAACAGTTGCGTGCTCCTCGATGCCGCGAAGCGGCTGGGCGTGCCGGTGCTGGTGTCGGAGCAGTACCCGCGCGGTCTCGGGCCAACCGAGCCGGCCGTGGCGGAACACGTTCCGGAGGGGAGCTTGGTCGAGAAGGTGCATTTCTCCTGTGTTGGCGAACCCGGTTTCGCCGATCGTCTTGGCCAGCTCGGCCGCCGGCAGGCCATCGTCTGTGGGATCGAGGCCCACGTCTGTGTGCTGCAGACCGTCGAGGATCTGCTCGCGCAGGGCACCGAGGTGTTCGTTGTCGCCGATGCCACGTCGTCGCGGACGAAGGCCAACCACGACGCCGCCCTGGAGCGCATGCGCGCCTCGGGCGCCCGCGTCGTCACCACCGAGATGGTGGTGTTCGAGTGGCTGGAAAAAGCGGGCACGCCCGAGTTCAAGGAACTCAGCGCGCTGATCAAGTAGGTTCCAAAGGGGGGGGGGACGTCCCGTGCCGGCCAAGACGCCGCTGGTCCTGCTGACCGGACTTCTGTGCGATGCCGAGCTGTGGCGCCACCAGCTCGACACCCTTGCCGACATCGCCGAGATTTCGGTTCCCGATCTCACCGTCGACGACCGCCTCGGCCCGATGGCCCAACGGGTCCTCGGAGAGGCGCCGGAGATGTTCGCGCTCGCCGGCCTGTCGATGGGGGGGTATGTGGCCCTCGAGATCATGCGCCAGGCACCGGATCGGGTGACGCGACTGGCCTTGCTGGACACCTCGGCCCAGCCCGATAGCCACGAGGTGACAGCCCACCGCCAGTCGCTCATCGATCTCACCGAGAAAGGCCAGTTCAAGGGCGTGACGCCCCGGCTCCTGCCGCTGCTGATCCATCCTGATCGCCTCGACGACCGCGCGCTGACCGAAGCCGTACTCGGCATGGCCGAACGGGTCGACAAGGACGCGTTCCTGCGTCAGCAGCGGGCGATCATGGGCCGCCCGGACAGCAGGCGCGACCTCGGATTGATCCACTGTCCGACACTCGTCCTCTGTGGCCGCCAGGACGAGCGGACGCCCCTTGCCGCATCGCAGGAAATGGCCGAAAAGATACCCAACGCATCGCTGGTCGTGATCGAAGACTGCGGCCACCTCTCGTCGATGGAACGCCCGCGCGCCGTGACCGCCGTCCTGCGGTACTGGTTGTCGGTGAATTAGGTTGAAAGGCTCGCCATGTCCGGACTGATCATGCCCTACCGCGATGTCCTGCCGCGTATTGCGGACGGTGTGTTCATCGCCCCGACGGCAACGGTCATCGGCGACGTCGAGATCGGTGCCGACACCAACATCTGGTTCGGTTGCGTGCTGCGTGGCGACGTCCACGAGATCCGCGTCGGCGAACGCACCAACATCCAGGACGGCACCATCGTCCACGTCAGCCGCAACAAGTTCGGCACCTACATCGGCTCCGACGTGACCATCGGCCATCTGGCGCTGATCCACGCCTGCACACTCGAAGACCGATGCTTCATCGGCATGCAGGCGACGATCATGGATGGTTGTGTCATCGAATCCGGTGCCATGGTCGCCGCCGGCGCCCTGGTGACGCCGGGCAAACGCGTCCTGAGCGGGCAGATGTGGGCGGGCTCGCCGGCCAAGCCGATCCGCGACCTGCGCGATGACGAGCGGGCGGCCCAGGCCGACACGACGGCGCACTACGTCAAGCTGGCGCGGGAGTACCTCGATGCCAGCGATGGCTGACGCCGCCGCCCGGTCCGCCGAGGGACTCGTCGCCGACGTCCTCGCCGGGCGCCCGAAGGGCATCGCGCGTATGATGTCGCTGGCCGAGTCGTCGGGCGATGCCGCACGCGCCGCCGTCGCCGAGGTCCATCGCCACACCGGACGGGCCCACGTCGTCGGCTTGACCGGGGTCCCGGGCAGCGGCAAGTCGACCATGGTACGGGCGCTGACCCAGCGGCTCCGGGCGGCGGGACGAACCGTCGGCATCGTCGCCGTCGATCCGTCGAGCCCGTTCACCGGCGGCGCCATCCTCGGCGACCGCATCCGCATGGTCGACCTGGCCGGCGACCCCGGCGTGTTCATCCGCTCCATGGCGACCCGCGGCGCACTCGGCGGACTGGCGCGGGCCAGCCTCGACGTCGTCGACGTGCTCGATGCGGCGGGTTTCGATGTCGTGCTGATCGAGACCGTCGGCGTCGGCCAGGACGAAGTCGACATCGTCCAGGCAGCGCATACGGTCATCGTCGTCTCGGCGCCGGGGCTCGGCGACGAGATTCAGGCGATCAAGGCCGGCGTTCTCGAAATCGCCGACGTCCACATCGTCAGCAAATGCGACCGCCCCGATGCCCACAAGACGGCGGTGGAGTTGCGCACCATGCTCGGCCTGGGCCAAGCCGCCGGCGATCGTCGCGGCTGGGAAATTCCGGTGCTGGCGACGAGCGCCCAGAACGGCGAGGGGATCGACGATCTCGTCGCCGCGATCGGCCGTCACCGCGAACACCTCGACACGTCCGGCGAGATCGACATCCGGCGGCGCAAGATCCTGCAGATGCGCATCCTCAAGGCCGCCGAGGACATCGTGCGGTCGCGCCTGCTGGGGGAGGGGGGCGACCGGCTTTCTGGACTGCTCGAACAGGCGATGGCCGGGGAGATCGACCCCTACGGCGCCGCCGGCGATCTGCTGGCGGCTTTGGAGTAGCTGCTAGCTCCCGCTCAGCACATATGTGCCGGGGGCATCGGCGAGCGGTTTGGCCTTGCGGCTGCCGGGCTTGCGGGCGGGGATCCGGTCCTTTCCCGAGCGCCGTTTGATCCAGGTGTCCCAGTCGGGCCACCACGAGCCTTCGCGGGGTCGGGCGACGGCCAGCCAATCGTCCGCGGTCGGCGGCAGGGTGGCCGACGTCCAGTGGCCGTACCGCCCGCCGTCCGGTGGATTGACGATGGCGCTGACGTGTCCTGATGCGGAGAGGGTGAACCGTTTCGGCCCGGAGACGAACTTGGTACCCGCGTACACCGATCGCCAGGGAGCGATGTGATCCTCCCGCGCGGCGAGAAAATAGGTCGGAACCTTGATTTTCCCAAGATCGATGGGCTCGCCCGCAATGGTCATGCCGCCCGGCACGCTCAACGCATTGCGCTGATAGATATCGCGCAGATAGTCGCGCAGCATGGCGTGGGGAATTCGCGGCGAGTCGGCGTTCCAGGCGACGAGGTCAGCAGGGAACGCGTCGCCACCCGTCAGATAGCTGTTGACGACGAATGACCAGATCAGGTCGTTCTCGCGGAGCAGGCTGAAAGAGGACGCAAACTGGGTGGCGTCGCCGCCGCCGACGGCACTGGCGGGATCGTCGAGGAACGACGCCGAAAGCTCCTGGGTGAGCATGCCGATCTCTCCCGGTTCCGAGAGATCGAGGAGCGTCGAGAGAAGGGTACCCGAGGCGATGCGATGTTCATCCCGGGCGGCGTCGAAGGCCATCGCCGCAGCAAGGATCGTCCCGCCCATGGCATAGCCGACCGCATTGACCTCGCGTTCCCCGGTCGCCCGTTCGATGGCGGCCAGGGCCGCGTTGACGCCGTCGGTGGTGTAGTGCGCGAATCCGCGCGCGTATTCGGACCCGTCGGGCTCCGCCCAGGAGATCGCGAACACCGTATGGCCGCGCTCGACCGCCCAGCGGATCCACGAAGTTTCCGGGCGGAGATCGAAAAGATAGAACCGGTTGATCCACTCGGGGACGATCAGAAGGGGGCGCCGCAAGACTTCATCTGTCGTCGGAGCATATTGGATCAATTCCATGATATCGTTGCGGAAAACTACTTTTCCCGGAGTTGTCGCAACATGCTTACCGATCTCGAAGTTCGAAGCCGAGGGACCGCCCCGCACCGGGAGCATGCCGCGCTCCAGGGTACCGAGGATGTTCTTGAGGCCGACAATGAGATTCTCGCCGCCGGTTTCGATGGCCGTGCGCAGGACTTCTGGATTCGTGAACGCGAACGCTTTCGGCGAAAGCGCATCGGCGAACTGCTGCGAAAAGAACCCGATCTGATCCAGCGTGCGCTGATCGAGAGGGGTGATACCGCGGGTCGCGTCGTTCATCCACCGGTGGGCGAGCAGGAACGACTGCTTGACGTAGTCGAAAACTTCGTTGGTTTCCCAAGTATCGCTGGAGAAGTGCCGGCCCGTGTCCGGCTCGTTCCCGACGTCCTGACCGAGCAGGTGGCTGGTGGTGTTCTGCCACAGGGCCATGTAGTTGTGCCACAACGAGACTTGAGCCTGCATGACCTTGGCCGGATAGGCCATCATCCGCGTGGTCAGTTCGAAGAATCGGTTGCCGATGCCGAGGGGGTCCGCCCAGTTTCCGGGCGGGGACATCATGCCGTTGCGCGTCAACCACTCGGAGACGAGCTGCTGGCTGCGCTCGGCCACCTCGGCCATGGAGCGAAACGTCTCCTCTGGGTTGGGAAGGTTCAAGTCCGTGCCTTGTTGATCGGCCATGACTCAATCCTTTATCATCCCACCGGAGCCTGGGTGGGGAGCAGCCATCGCAGGCTCCACGCCACAGGCGCCATGAGGCACGGAGCGCAGAAAAAGCCCTGGTATTTATAGCCCGTTAACCGGGGGCAGGGCAAATTCGGGGGGCGTCAGGGAGTAGAATCGACGCCGCAGCCGGGCCGGGAAGGCAACGGAAACGATGCACGCAAGCAGCCGTCGACACGGTCACTCCGGAGGTCATCACTCCTGCACCATGCTCGCGATAGGGGTCGCGATGACCGCGGCCCTGGGCGCGTGCTCGTCTGTTCCCGACGCCCTCAATCCGGTGGAATGGTACAAGGGCGTCGAAAGCGTGTTCGAGGACGACAGCACCAGCGCCGAAGGTCCGAGGACCCCGCCCGAGGACTCCGAGCAGTCCGCGAAAGCGGCGGAGCCTTACGAACCGCCCAAGGAAGTCCCGGGCGCGGACAAGCCCATACCAAACCTTGCCGACGTGCCGGAGCGCTCGGAGCCCCGCGCGGTGAGCGGCGGCCTGGTTGCCGATACGCGAGGCCGGAGGTACGCGGACGATCCATTGCCGCGCCAAGGAGAAGCGGTCCAGCCATTGGCTCGACCGACGGATACCGCGCCGCGGACAACCCCACCGCCACCACCCGTCGTCGCTGCCGCACCGGCCGCGATGCCCGAAAAGCCTGCGCCGTCGGCAGCCCCAACTCCGCCGCCGGCCCCACCGAGGACGTCGGTTGCCGCGGCGCCGGCCGCCACAGCGCCTGCCACCGGAGCGCCGGCGACCGTCGGAGAAACCTTCCGACAACGCCTTAGCGATCCCGTTCCTCGGGGTGCGGCGTTGGGCCTTCCGCCGGCCAACGCCCTGGTGATTGGTCCGCGGGGGCCGTTGAACACCATCGTGGTGTCGTCGACCGAGATTGAAGTCGTCGATGTCGGCCCGCCGATCATCGAAGGCGGGGCGTTGTTCTCGGAGCCGACGCGGATCGCCCAGGCGACGGCGGTCGGACTGCCGCCAAGCGGCGGGACGATCAAAGTGGCGACAATCCTGTTCGACAACGGTTCGGCCAAGCTCAAGGCACGAGACAAGCGGATCCTGCGCGAGGTGTCGGCGTTCCACCGCAAACGCGGCGGAACCGTTCGCGTCGTCGGCCATGCCAGCAGCCGCACCCGCAACATGGACGCGGTCAGGCACAAGATGGTGAATTTCCGGATTTCCGCTCAGCGGGCGGACTCCGTCGCCCGGGAACTTGCCAGCCTCGGCGTGCCTTCCGACAAGATCGTTGTCGCGGCTCACTCGGACGAGGAACCGGTCTACTACGAGGTGATGCCGTCGGGCGAGGCCGGGAACCGGCGAACCGAGGTCTATCTGGACTTCTAGTGCCCCCTTTCACGGATAGGATCGACGGATGATCGCCTCGGCGCGGGTACGCGGCAGGAGGCGCCGCGAGGGCGATGCGGGGACATCGTCGAGCGGCGCCGACGCACTGCGGTCCCGCGTCGAAGCGACCCGGAGGGCGGGCTTCCGGGGCCGCCGGCGGCGTCGCGCGCCGCTTGTGATGGTTGGCCATCACGGCGCGACCCGCTCCTGGCCGTCGTCTCCCGGAAGTCCGTCATACCGGGCTCCTATCCGTGAAAGGGGGCACTAACAAGGCTGAACGCACGGTCCGTGGCGGGGTATTGTGAGATGCGGTCCCGGACGGTCGGGCGTTCGTTTGGATGAAGATCATGGAACAGGAATTTCACGCGATCCGGCGGCTGCCGCCTTACGTGTTCGCCGAAGTCAACGCGATGAAGGCGCGGGCACGGGCGGCCGGCGATGACATCATCGATTTCGGCATGGGCAACCCGGACTTCGCCACACCGCCCCATATCGTCGCCAAGCTGACCGAGACGGTGCAGGACCCACGGACCCACCGGTATTCGGAGTCGCGCGGGATCAAGGGGCTCAGGCGGGCCATCGCCGGCTACTACGATCGCCGGTTCGGTGTCGGCATCGACCCAGAAACCGAGGCCGTCGTCACGCTCGGATCGAAGGAGGGACTCGCCAACCTGGCCTCGGCGATCACCAGCCCGGGCGACGTGATCCTGGTGCCGAACCCCAGCTATCCCATCCACCAGTTCGGTTTCGTCATCGCCGGCGCGGCGGTGCGCAACATCCCGGTGCGGGCCGACGAGGAGTTCATGGCCGCCCTCGATCGGGCGGTACACCACAGCGTGCCGAGGCCGACGGCCGTGGTGCTCAACTACCCCAACAACCCGACGACCGAATTGGCGACACTGGATTTCTATGCGCAGGTGGTCGACTTCTGCCGGCACCACGGCATCTACGTCATGTCGGACCTGGCATACGCCGAGATATACTTCGGCGACGATCCGCCGCCGTCGCTGCTGCAGATCCCCGGAGCCAAGGACATTGCCGTCGAGTTCACTTCGATGAGCAAAACCTACTCCATGCCCGGGTGGCGGATCGGTTTCGCTTGCGGCAACGCGCGCCTGATCGGTGCCCTGGCACGGGTGAAGTCGTATCTCGACTACGGCGCGTTCACGCCGGTCCAGGTGGCGGCCACCGCGGCGCTCAACGGACCCCAGGACTGCGTCGTCGAAACTCGCGAGCATTACCGCCGCCGACGCGACGTGTTGATCGAGGGGCTGAACGCCGCCGGTTGGCAGGTCCCGTCGCCGCCGGCGACGATGTTCGCCTGGGCGCCGTTGCCGCCGGCATTCGAGCACCTGGGATCGCTGGAGTTCTCAAAGCTGTTGCTGAGCGAGGCCAAGGTGGCGGTCTCGCCTGGCATCGGTTTCGGCGAGCACGGTGACAATCACGTCCGGTTTGCCCTGGTCGAAAATACTCATCGCACCCGGCAGGCGCTGCGCAACATCAAGGCGTTCCTCGCCCGCTACCACAACGCCGTCGAGCGTATCGGTGGCGAGAACGTCTCGGCGGCGGGGTAGGGGCGATGGCGGCCGCCGCAGAACATCCATGAGCACCGAACCTCTGAAAGTGGCGGTCGCCGGCCTCGGCACCGTGGGCGGCGGCACGATTAAGCTGTTGCAGGCCAACGCGGACGTTTTGGCCGAGAGGGCGGGCCGTCCGATCGTCATCACCTGCGTTGCCGACCTCGACCGCCGCGACCGAGGATTTCCCGTCGACGGCTACGTGTGGTTCGACGATGCCGTGGCGATGGCGCGGAATGGCGACGCCGATGTCGTCGTCGAGTTGATTGGCGGCTCCGAGGGGGTCGCCAAGGCTGTCTGCGAGGTGGCGCTGGCCGCGGGTCGGCACGTGGTCACGGCCAACAAGGCGCTGATCGCGCATCATGGCAACGCGCTTGCTCGGGCGGCCGAGGAAGCCGGCGTCTCCCTGGGGTACGAGGCCGCGGTTGCCGGCGCGGTGCCGATCATCAAGGCCTTGCGGGATGGGCTGATCGCCAACCGGCGCAGGCGGGTCTACGGAATCCTCAACGGCACCTGCAACTACATCCTGACCTCGATGCGGGAATCGGGGCGCAGTTTTAACGACGTCCTCTCAGAGGCCCAGGCGCTGGGCTACGCCGAGGCCGATCCCAGCTTCGATGTCGATGGGGTCGACTCGGCGCACAAGCTGACGATCCTGGCCAGTGTTGCGTTCGGGTGCACCATCGACTTCGCCGCCACCCATATTGAGGGAATCCGGCACATCGCGCCTGAGGACATCGCCTTCGCCGAGGAGTTGGGCTATCGCATCAAGCTCCTGGGGATCGCCTCGCTGACCGATCACGGGGTCGAGCGCCGAGTGCACCCGTGCATGGTCCCGCTGAGCGCGCCGATCGCCCATATCGAGGGCGTATTCAATGCCGTCGTCGCCGATGGCGATTTCTCCGACACCATCATGCAGGAAGGGCGGGGCGCCGGAGAGCGGCCGACGGCGTCGGCCGTGGTCGCCGACATTGCCGACATCGCCTGCGGCCGGTCGGCGCCGACTTTCGGTGTCACCATCGCTCAACTCGCTGAAGTGCCGCCGGCGGAGATGAGCCGGCATCGTGGCGCCTACTACGTGCGGCTGATGGTCGTGGACCGGCCGGGCGTGTTCGCCGACGTCGCGACGGTGCTGCGCGACCACGACGTTTCCATGGAGGCGGTGCTTCAGAGAGGGCGTTCTCCGGGCGAACCCGTACCCGTGGTGATGACCACCCACGAAACGGAGGAGTCGGCGATGGTCGGTGCGCTCGGCGAAATCGCCGCCTTGAAGGCAGCGGTCGAAAAACCGGTGATGATCCGCATTGAGCCGTTCTAAAGTCCGTACGCGGACCTAGGAGGTCATCCTTGAACAGCCCCGCCGGCCGTTTCAGCCTGGTGATGCAGGCGGTGCGCGCCACCGAAGCAACCGCGCTCGCGGCAGCGGAGTTGATCGGCCGGGGCGACGAGCGTGCCGCCGATGAAGGGGCGGCGGCTGCGATGCACCGCGCACTGGCCGAGATCTCGGTCGACGGTACCATCCGTATCGGCGAAGGCGCCCAGGGGGAAACACGGTTTTTGCATGTCGGCGAGCGGGTCGGCTGCGGAGGACCAACCGTCGACGTGGCGGTCATGGCTTTGGAAGGCACCACCGCCGTTGCCCGCGGCGAGGCGAATGCGCTGTCGGTCGTCGCCATCGCCGGCGATGGCGGTTTTCTCAATGCGCCCGACATCTATATGGACAAGTTGGCGGTCGATGCCGATCTGCCGGCGGATATCGTCGACATCGACGAAAGCCCGGATCGCAACCTCAAGGAACTGGCGCGCGCACGGCGCGTCGAGGTTCGCGATTTGACGGTCTGCATCCTCGACCGGCCGCGGCACGCCCGGCTGATCTCCGAGGTCCGCGCGACTGGCGCGCGGATCAAGCTGATCTCGGACGGCGACATCAGCGGCGTCATCGCCAGTGCCTGGCCGAGCGCCGGCGTAGATGTCTACATGGGAATTGGCGGCGCGCCGCACGGCGTCCTCGCGGCGGCGGCGCTGGCCTGCATGGGTGGCCAGATGCAGAGCCGGCTGGTGTTCCGCGGCGGCGACGACCGACGCGCGGCGGCGGAGTGCGGGATCACCGACGAGGACCGCCGCTACACCGCCGCCGACCTGGCCTCGGGCGACGTGACCTTCGCCGCCACCGGCGTTACCACCGGCGCCATCCTGCAGGGCGTCCGCCTTGATCGTGGCGTGCCGGTGACTCATTCCCTGGTTCTGCGCGCCGGACGCAAGAAAGTCCGCTATATCGAGGCGCACCATCGCATCGCCCGGCGGTCGCCCGTCGACGAGGCCTGAGTTGACCGGCGCGGCAGCGGCAGCGCAGACAGAAGACGGCGCCGCCGTTCTCGGGGTCGAGAGGTCCCTGGGTGGGCGCCGCTGGTATTCCGCGCCGTCGGACGAGCGGACGGCCCTGACTTTGGCCCAACGGTTGGGCGTTCCGGAAATCGTCGCCCGCGTGCTCGCGGCGCGCGGGTTGGGGCCGGGGGATGCGGAGACGTTCCTCGAACCAACGCTGCGTGATCTGTTGCCCGACCCCAGTCACCTGAACGACATGGACAGTGCCGCCGAGCGGCTAGCCGCGGCGGTCATTCAGGGCGAGGGCATCGCCGTGTTCGGCGACTACGATGTCGACGGCGCCACCTCGGCTGCGCTGCTGAGACGGTTCTTCGCCGCGGTCGGTTCGGAGATGCGGGTCTATGTGCCCAACCGGCTGACCGAGGGGTATGGGCCGAACACCGAAGCCCTGCTGCGTTTGCGATCGGAAGGGGCTTCGGTCGTGGTCACCGTCGATTGCGGCACGGCGTCGTTCGAACCGCTTTCCGCGGCCGCGACGGCGGGACTGGATGTCATCGTCGTCGACCACCATGTCGCCGAGGCCCGGCTGCCGCAGGCGGCCGCGGTGATCAATCCCAACCGGCTCGACCAGACAAGTCCCTGCGGGCACCTGGCCGCCGTCGGTGTCGCCTTCCTTCTTGTCGTGGCGGTCAACCGGACCCTGCGGCGGGCCGGCTGGTACCGGGACCGGACGGAACCCAACCTTCTGGAGTGGCTCGATCTGGTGGCGTTGGGGACGGTGTGCGACGCGGTCGCGCTTACCGGGATCAACCGTGCCCTGGTTGCCCAGGGCCTCAAAGTCCTTGCGCGGCGCGGCAATACCGGACTTGCCGCGCTGGCCGACGTCGCTCGGCTCGACCGGCCGCCAGGCGCCTATCACGCCGGATTCATCCTCGGGCCCCGGATCAATGCCGGCGGACGGATCGGTGAGGCTGGATTGGGAGCCCGGTTGCTGGCCTGTGACGACGCCGGCGAAGCGACCGCCATTGCACTTCGCCTCGACGAACTTAACCGCGAACGCCAGGAGATCGAGGCTGCGGTCCTTGCCGAAGCGACGGCACAGGTCGAGATAGCCGAAGAGTCCGGTGAACGCGCACCGGTGCTGTTCGCAGCCGGCGAGGGCTGGCATCCCGGCGTCGTCGGCATCGTCGCCAGCCGCTTGGCCGAGCGTTTTGGACGCCCGGCGTGCGTCGTCTCGCTGAATGGCGACCAGGGCACAGGTTCCGGTCGCTCCGTCCCGGGCGCCGACCTGGGTGCGGCGATCGTCGCCGCCCGCCAGAAGGCTCTCCTGGTCAAGGGGGGCGGTCACCCCATGGCGGCCGGGTTTACCCTCGAGCGCCAACGATTGGCGGAGGTTCGGGACTTCCTGGCCGGCCGACTGGTCGACAGCGTCGCCGCCGCCGACAGGGTTCCCGGATTGCGCATCGACGGCGTGCTGAGCGCCGGCGGCGCTTCGGCGGACCTCGCCGCCCAGCTTGCCCGGCTCGAACCCTTCGGTGCGGGGAATCCCGAACCCCGGTTCGCCGTCACCGGCGCCCGCCTCGTTCACGTCGCACCCGCCGGACGGGACCACCTTCAGTGCGCGCTTGCGGGGGAGGGCGGTCAACGCCTCGACGCCATCGCTTTTCGGTGTTTGGAGACGCCCCTCGGCGCGGGCTTGCGGAACAACGATGGCCGCCCGCTGTACGTCGCCGGAAAGCTTCGCGAAAACACCTGGCGCGGCCGCACCAAGGTGCAGCTGGTCATCGACGACGCCGCGCCGGCCGGCGGAACGTCGTTCTGAACCGGAATCGAAAGAGGCGCGCGGCGGGTGCCGCACGCCCCAGATCGTGTCGGCAGCCGATCCTACGGGTTAAGGATCTTCGGCACCAGATTGAGCCGCAGCCGTGAGGTTTCCGGCATGCCCGCACCGAGCAGCGGACGCAGGTAGAGCCGGAACCGGTCGGTGATGTTGTTGCCGTCGTCGGAGATGAACTCCGGCGGCATCACCTTGGTCTTGGCGGCGATGTCCCCCAGAGGGCTCAGGTGGTATTCCACCGAATAGAAGCCGGTACGGTGGATGGTCACCGACCCCGTGTGCTCGCCCTTCGTGTCGCCGAAGTGGGCGTACTGCACGGCCTTCTCGCCGACTTCGCGGGCCTCGCGGGCGTCGACGTCTGAGACGCAGCCGAGGAACGACCGCTGCAGATAGCCGAAGGTGTCGCCACGCACGCGTTTGATGTCGCTGTTCTGCTTGATGTAGTCGGTCAGCAGGTCGGCCAGCGCGCCGGTGCCGGAGAGCTGAACGTTGCCATGGGCGTCGCGCTCGACATTCTCGGCAAGCTTGGTGGCAATCGGCTCGCCCGACTCGTCGTGGACGCCTTCCGAAACGGCGACGATGCACCGGCCGTGCTTGTCGTAGACCGACTTCACATCCTTGACGAACTGGTCGAGGCTCAAGGTCCGCTCCGGCACGTAGATCAAGTGCGGTCCGTCGTCCTGGTACTTGCGCCCGAGCGCTGAGGCAGCGGTCAGAAACCCGGCGTGCCGGCCCATGACCACGGCGACGTAGACACCGGGCAGCGCCCTGTTGTCCTCGTTGACGCCGGCGAACGCCAGGGCGACGAACCGCGCCGCCGAGGGATAACCCGGCGTGTGGTCGTTGATCATCAGGTCGTTGTCGATGGTCTTGGGGATGTGCACGCATCGCAGCTCGTAGTTGGTCGCCCTCGCCTGCTCGCTGAGGATGCGCAGGGTGTCCGACGAGTCGTTGCCGCCGATGTAGAAGAACGTGCCGATGTCGTGGGCCTGCAGGACCTTGAAGATTTCCTTGCAGTACTTGATATCGGGCTTGTCGCGGGTCGAGCCCAGCGCCGAGCACGGCGTGTTGGCGACGATCTCCAGGTTGTGGGTGGTCTCGCGGGTAAGGTCGATGAAATCTTCGTTGATGATCCCGCTGACCCCGTGATACGCGCCGTAGACCCGCTCGACTCCCGGGATCTTGCGGGATTCGATGACCGCTCCGACCATCGACTCGTTGATCACCGCGGTTGGGCCACCGCCCTGGGCGACAAGCACTTTCCCCTGCAACATCGGTTGGACTCCCCTCTAAGAACTCCTCGTGAACGCGTCGAGATTCGTGGCCCCGGCCTGCCCGCCGGAGCCACCGCCGCGCGGAGGGACCGCGCGGGTGAAACCGGCGGCGAGCGTAGCACTTCGCAACCGCACATAAAAGGGTCAAACATGGTCCATCGCGCCGGCGGCGCCAAACGTGGAAAGGCTTGATTTTGCCCGCCCGGACCGTTAGGTGATGGCCTTTCCGGCGCCGACCCCATCGTCTAGAGGCCTAGGACACCACCCTTTCAAGGTGGCGACACGGGTTCGAATCCCGTTGGGGTCACCAGCCGGATCAAGGGCTTACGCCAAGTCCCAGCGCGGCGGTCCAAGGACCTCCGGATGCTCGTCACGACGTTCCGAGGAGTGCGGTAGCGCCGTCGCTATTCGATGGCGAACTTCGATGCGAGGGTGCCGTCCTTGTCATAGAAGTTGCGCATGGTATCGATGGGCGTATCGACCTCGGCCACGTCGATTTCCGCCATCACCGCCCAGGTGGTGCCGCTGAACACGAACGGCTGGAATGCCGAGAGCACGGGAACGCCTCGGTAGTCGTCGACCACATCGATGCCGCTTTCGCCGGCGAAAGCGCGTTTGGCCGTTCCGGTCGCGACCGAGGTCTTGAGGATGGTCGACGTCTCGGAGAACCGGGAATCCGACCGCATCAGGTAATCGGGGCCGACGATGTAGGTTTCGCCGGTTTCGCCCATGCCGGCGGTCACCTGCATCACCTCGTTGATGCGGTCGATGGGCATCTGCAGGGCGAGGACGCCGAGAGTGCGGCCGTCGCGGACGATCTTCCGGGCGATGAACGCAGCAGGCGCGCTGTCGCTCGGCGCGTATGGCTCGAAATCGGCAAATGCCTGTCCGCCGTCCAGGGCGCTGGCGAAGGCCTTGGCCAATCCCGACCCGGACCACTTGCCTCTGACCAGGTTGGAGGCGAAATCCGCTTCCTTGAACGCCGTGTAGACGACATCACCCGACGGCGAGACGAGGAACAGGTCGTAGTATCCCCGCACCTCGTGGGTGAACTGAAACCAGGTGTGGAACCGGTTGTGGAGCTGGAAGTACTGCGCCGTGAGCGGCGTGCCGGCAGACGTCAGCTGGTCGGCGTTGCCGGTCCGGTGTTCCGGCGAATAGACGCTGCGCAAGGCGCGCTCTTCCCGGTCCCGTGTCTCCGGGCCGATCCCCGCGAATGCCGCAGTGAACGCCTCCAGCGCGGCGGCGACGTGGGCGCTGGCTGAATAGAGCTCCAGGTCCTCCTCGATGGAGCGGAAATATTGGGCCAGCGCCGCGTGCCGGGACTCGCGAAGGGAAACGAGCTTGTCCGTCGCCTGGCGGCGGACCTCGCTCGCCGACTCGAAATAGGAGAACCCGCCGATGGCGATCGCGGCCAGGGCCGCGGCGAGGATGACGATGGCCGGCAGGCGGAAAGCGATCCTCGTGAATCGGGGAGTCACCGACGGTCGTTTCGGTTTGATCGGGGTTGGAACATGGTTCGAGAACACCGCGAGGAAATGGCCCAAATGTCCCGCGCGCAGGCAATGCGAAACAACTGTAGCATACCGTGGCGATCACACTGCACCAACCACCACGACATGCCGCGACCGTGGGGGCGCTGAGACGCGCTGATCCGACGAATGCCGCATCCACCGGCGCGCTCGAACGCCCCGTCGGTGGGTGGCTAATGCGGTACTCAAGGTTGCGACACGGGTTCGAATCCCATTGGGGTCACCAGCGCTCGAACAGTCTTCCGATACGTTCCCGAGCTACTTCCCGCTCATCACCCAGACGCCGGTCCAGTCGGACGGCGGGTCGGCGGAGAAGGCACGGGCGCGCTCAGCCATGACGAACGAGGGACCGTCGGTACCAGCGTGCGCCGACCAGAGCGCATCGGCGTCGACAAAGGCACCTTTCCTGTAGAGATCGAGGGCCGCGGCGTAGTCGTCCATGCATGCGGCGTCCGGCACGGTTTCGCCGGCAAAGGCGACGGGTTCGAGGATACGCAGCGGCTCCTCCTTGCCCTTGACCGCAACGGTGTCGAGCTCGCGAAACAGAAACCGTCCGCCAACCCGATCGGCCGTCTCGGCCGTCACCACGACCCGGCACTTGTAGACCCCGGGAAGGCTCTCCAGCCGCGCGGCGATGTTCACCGCTTCGCCGACGGCCGTATAGTTGTAGCGCTTGTCCGAGCCGACGTTGCCGACCACCGCCGGCCCGGCGTTGAGGCCGATCTTCACGTCGAAGGCGTGCTCGCCGGTCGCCTCGGCCTGTTCCTTCGCTTCGGCGATGCGCCGGGCGATCTTCAGCGCCGCGCCGACGGCGTTGGCCGCGTGGTCGGGATCGTCTGCGGGTGCCCCCCAGACGGCCATCACCGCATCGCCGATGAACTTGTCGACGTAGCCCTGGGTGGCGTCGACCTCATCTGCAATCAATTTGAGGTATCCGTTGGTGTGCTCGATCAGCGCCTCCGGCGACAAGATGCCGGAGAGCGCGGTGAAGCCGGAGAGGTCGGCGAACATGATCGTCACGTCGCGCCGGTCGCCGCCGAGGCGGAGAGGGGCGCCGGTCTCGCTGAGCCGGTCGACGAGGGCCGGCGCCAGATAGTGGCCGAAGGCATGCTGGACTCGCAGCCGGCCGCGCTCCTCGGCCAGGAATCGGACGACATAGGCGACGATCGCACCGGCGGGGAGGGCGAGCACGGCGATTCCCAATTGCATCCACGTGCCCAGGGCCAAGGTCGTCGTCTCCATCAGCCAGATCACCACCATGCCAGCGGCGACCGCTCCGGTCGCTGCCGCAGGTCGCATTCCGAGGCCGGCGACCGCTCCGGCGAATGCCGCGATACCGGCGACAAGGGCAATCCAGCCGACACCTGCCGTCCCGACTAATCGGCCCGAAAGCGCCGCCTGGGCAGCGACAGCGTGCAGATGGACTCCTGGTACGGTTGGGGCATCGGGGACCGACGCCGCCAATCGGCGAAGACCGCACCCCTCGTCGACCGGTACTTCAGTTTTAGGCGAGGGGATAAAACGGGACGGGGGTTTTTTCGGTCCTCCTCCGGCAGGGTCGAACCGACGAACACGACCCGGTTCCGGAAGGCTTCGGCAAGGGCTTCGGGGTTCGTCTGCGCGCACCGGATCACATCGATGAGGGCGTAAGTCGGGATGGTTTCCGGATGCTGAAATTCGGTCACGAGAATCTCGGGGGGAGGGGATTCGACGTCGGCCCGTCCGAGGGCCGCCCCGACCAGGCTCGGCAACACCGCGCCGCCCCTGGTTACGAACCGCGTCCGAATGCGCCGATAGACACCATCCTCGTCGGGAAAAACTTCGAGCAGGGCGATGGCGTCGGTGTCGAACCGCAGGGCCGCCTGATAGTTCCGAGCCGGCGCCATCCGGACCGAGCGGCCGAGGACGACCCGGTCGCTCTGGCGCGACAATGTGGCCAGGAAGGGCTTGTCGAAGTCTTTCCGAAACTGGTTAGCCGAATAGGACAGGATAAAGTCGAAGGCCACCACCTTCGCTTCGGCCGCGGCAAGGGCGTCGATCAGTTTGGCCCACTCGGGTCCCATAAATGTGCGGGGGTAGCGAGACAACTCCTCTGAATCAAGGCTTCGCGACTCGACGGCAACGACCGCGACCTTGCCGTCATCGGTGTCGGCGGGGGCGAAGAGGGCGTTTGCGCCGATGGCCGAGTCGAACAGCAGCCCGTCGAGCCAAACCGGGCCCAGCCCGGCACCTCCGGCGAGCAGGCCGGCAACGAGGCATCCGATGGCAGTGACAACGCCATAGCGCTTGCGAAACGGCGAACGCGCGACTTCCGACACCTCTCAGTCGACCCGAAGCAGCGTCAACGTGCCTTTTCCGGAGCGGCCCGTGGAACGGACCTTCAGGCGTTTCTCGAACGTGCCGTCGCTGGTTCTGAGGGTGACGACATAGGGCTCACCCTTGGCCAGGTCCGGAGCGGACTCGGGCCAATGAAAGACCCGTTTCTCGACTTCGGAGTTGAGTAGCGTGCGATCGCCTTGCGACACGGCGATGGTCCCGAAGTCATCGGCCCTGGCGCCGACGAGCACGAACGTGGGCCGCGTCGGTACCCTGTTGCCCGATTTGCCGCTGCGCAAGACCACGCCGCCGACCTCCGAGGCGCCGCTCACGGCGATGGTCTTCGGGCACTTCGACCTTTTTCGGTCGAGGATCTTGCCGCCGCTGGCCAGAAACCGCTCCTGCGTGAAGTTGAGCCGGCCGCCGCGCACCGTAACCGCCTCGCACCGGGCGTAGTGCAGAAACTCAATCTCCGTGTCGGGACCGAGCTGGATCGGATTGCCCGGTTCGATCTCGGAGAAGGCTTCGACCGCCGGTTCGGTCTCGCCCGTGACAGCGAACACCAACGCGGCGGGCGACGCCGCGCCGACGGTCACGGCCACTGCGGCCACCACCAAAATCCAACGATGGAAGCGCTTCATCGCTGGTCATCTCCTTCGAAATTGTGTGTCCTCGGCTGTCCCGAGTGTGGAGTTGATGATAGCCTGATTCTGCGAATGAATATGGTAATGACCGAGGAGTCATAACCTCGGTCGTCGGAGGTGGCGGTTTGACGTCCAAGGGGCAAAGCACGGCGAGATGGCGATGGCCGGCGATCGTGTTTGCGGTCGCCGCAGGATGGGTGCTCGCGTCGTTACCTTTCGACGGGGCGTCCGTGCGGGTGGTATCCGCCGCCTCGCAGGCCGATGATCTTCTCATCGTCGACTGTCTGCTGCCGGGTAAGGCCCGGCGTCTCGGTACCCGGGTCACCTATGTCACGGCGCGCAAGGCGGTCAAGACCACTGCGTCCGACTGCGCCATTCGCGGCGGCGAATATACGTCCGCCGACCGGGCCAGCTATGACACGGCATTGAAGATCTGGATGCCGCTGGCCCAAGCCGGTGACGCGGAAGCACAGACCTACGTCGGCGAGATCTTCGAAAAGGGCCTGGGCGTCGAGCCGCAGCATGCGATGGCGGCGCGCTGGTATCAGCTGGCGGCCGAGCAGGGGCACTCCCGGGCGCAGATGAATCTGGGAGCGCTCTATGAGAATGGCCTCGGCGTGCCGAAGGACAAGGCCAAGGCCTTCGAATGGTACAGCAAGGCGTCCGGACTCGAGGCCGGCTCCTTCGTGCCCGGCGAAGTTCAGGAGGAGTTGGAAACCCTCCGCCAGGAACGGCAGGACCTCCAGCGGGAACGCGACCAGCTGCGGAGAACTCTTGACGGTGTGCGCGATGAACTCGACCGCGCGCGAGAGGAACTGGAGCGCCGCGCCGATGCGGCCGCATCGGGCCGGGCGGAGTTGGATGCGGCCCGAGAACGGCTTCAGCGCGAACTCGCCGCCGGCCGCCAGGATCGGGTCGTCGAAGTCACCCGCGAACTCACCGCGAGATCGCGGGAACTGGAGCAGCGAGACAGTGAAGTCGCGGACCTGAAGGCGCGGCTTGCCGCGTTGGACCGTCAGGCCAAGTCCCTTCAATCGAACCTGAGCGACGAGGCCGCGCGGCGCGAGCAGGAAATCGAGCGTTACCGAGCGGAAGCTAAGGCCGCCAAGGCGCAGCTTCGCCAGGTCACGTCCGATCTTGACGTGGCGCGAAGCGATCTCAACGTTGAGCGGCGGCAGGCCGAATCCGCCCGCCGGTCTCTCGATACGGTCCGCGAGCAGTTGGAAGCCGAGGTTGCCGCGGGCCGCGAGGAGCGCATCGCCCAGCTTTCCGCCGAACTGAGCAGGAAGTCCACGGACCTTCTGCAAAGGGAACAACAGGTTGCCGACCTGACCGGCCGGCTCGGCGATCTCCAGCAGCAGGCGGAGACCCTCAAGACGACGCTGACCACCGAACTCGGCGCCCGCGAGGAGGAAATCCGCGAAGTCCGTTCGGAGGCGGAGGCGGCGAAGGCTGCGCTTGGCCGCCTGGGTTCCCGGCTGGAGGAGGCGGAATCGGCGCTCGCTGCACAGCGCAAGCGTACCGAAGCCAGGCGCGGCGAAGTCGAAGCATTGAAGGGGGAAATAAATCGCCTACGCCAGTCCGCTGAGCGGGACAAGGCGCGCGAGGAGGCCCTCCAGCAACAGATTGCCGATCGCGAATTGGCTCTTGATGCGGAACGTGAGCGGGCCGCCGAATTGTCCGCGACCGTCGAGTCGCCGCAGGGCGAGACCGAGCGGGTTCGCAGCGAGGCGGCCAAGCGGGCGGAGGCCGAAAAGGCGCAGTTAGCCGGCGGGCCTGTCATCGAGATCATCGACCCGCAAATCCCGGTCACCCGCGCGACGGAGCCAGCCACCGTGGCGATCAAGGCCAAGGCCGAACGGCTGGTGATCGGCAAGGTCCGGGCCGACGGCGAACTGCTGGGACTCACCGTCAACGATGTCGAGCTGACGCCCAACGACGCGGGGGTCTTCCGCGCCAAGGTGCCGATCACCGACGCGCGGACGAAAGTGACCGTTGTCGCAATCGATGGATCGGGCCGGCGCAGTACGTCGGAGTTCGTGCTCGCCCGCGCGGCGGGGACCGCCGCCGTCCGCAGTGCGGAGGAGGGCGCCAAGCCTGCGGCCGCTCCGGAAACGCTGGACATTGAATTCGGGACGTTCCACGCACTGGTGATCGGCAACAACGACTACAAGTTTCTGCCGAAGCTGGAGACAGCCGCCAATGATGCGGCAGCAGTCGGAAATTTACTTCAGAGCCAGTATGGATACGAAGTAAAGACTCTGCTGAATGCGGATCGCTACGCCCTTCTTTCGGCACTCAACGAGTTGAGAAAGGAACTAACCGAAGACGACAACCTTCTGATCTATTATGCTGGTCATGGAGAGCTCGATCGTGTAAATAGTCGCGGGCATTGGTTGCCGGTTGATGCCGAACCGGACAGTACGACGAACTGGATCTCCAACATCCAGATCACGGACGTTCTCAATGCCATGTCCGTGCGGCAGGTCCTCGTCGTCGCCGATTCGTGCTACTCGGGCACCTTGACCCGCTCGGCCATCGCCCGGCTCGATGCCGGCATGTCCGAGCAGAAAAGGAGTAAGTGGTTCCAGTTGATGGCCGACAAGCGGGCCCGCGTGGTGATCTCGTCTGGTGGTGTACAGCCGGTTCTCGACAGCGCCAGCGGCGAACATTCGATATTCGCGCAGGCTGTGCTCGATGTGCTGTCGGCGAACGACCGTATCCTCGAAGGCCAGCGTCTGTTTGCCTTGGTATCCAAGAAGGCGGCGGTGGCGAGTGCCGAAGCCGATTTCGATCAGGTTCCGGAGTATGCGCCGATCAAGTATGCCGGACACGAGGCCGGGGATTTCTTTTTCGTGCCGGAGTCGCGATAAATCAGAATTGAAACGCGCACGACGCGCGTTGGTGCGGGGGAATGACATGATGAACGCAAAAGCAGGGATGCGCGCCCAATCGATCCTGGTTGCCGCCGGGGTTGCGGTGCTCACGATGATAGCGACGCCGGCGGCGGCGCAGGACGCCCTGTTCCAGAACTTCTTCACGACCATGTGCAATGCCGGCGGCGCATCAGGCGGATTGGCGACGGCATGCGGCGTCAACAACAACATCGCCGGCGACAGCGAAACCTCACTCAACCCGGCCCAGGTCAGCGCCGGCGCCGAGATTTCACGCGGCCGCGCCGAGGCCATGGTGGAAGAGGCAGGCGAGCGCATGGAGAAGTCCCGCGACGAGGCTGCCGGTTTCGTGACGGCGGCTGGCGGCGGCGACGAGGAAGTTTCGTTCGGCCGGCTCAGCTTGTTCCTCAACGCCCGATACGAAAGCTTCGATCGCGATCGCAAGGAGGCCGACGAGGAGCGTGGCTACGAAGGCGACACCTGGGGCGGCCAGATCGGCGCCGACTACCGGATAACCGATAGCTGGGTGGTGGGCGCGCTGGTCGGCTTCGACCACACGAGCACCAATTTCGATGCCGACACGCCGTCGGGAGCGTTCTTCCCGTTTCCCAACGAGGGTGGCGTTCAGACCGGCGGCTACTTCCTCAACGTCTATTCGTCCTACAGCATCACCGAGGGGCTCTAGGTCGAGGGCACGCTGGGCGCAGGCTTCACCGACTACGCCTTCGACCGGGACGTGATCTATCTCGACGCCGGCCGGACGACACCGGTACCAGTCATCGCCGAGGGCGACACCTGGGGGATGCAGGGTTCGGCCAGCGGCGGCGTCGGCTACGACTTCTATTTCGACGCCTTTAGCATCGGGCCCTACGTGCGGGCAAACTACACACGCAGCTATGTGGACGGCTTCGCCGAGGACAACACCAACGGCTCCGGCCTGCACATGAAGTTCGGCGAAGACAACACCGATTCCTTCACCTCCGTCGTCGGCCTGGGCGCCTCCTATGCCATCAGCACGGACTTCGGGGTCATCATCCCGCAGGGCCGGGTCGAGTGGGAGCACGAGTTCGCCCGCGACGCCCGCACCATCGAAGCCCAGTTCGTCAACGACGCCACCGGCACGACGTTCCTCACGCGCACGGATTCGCCCGACCGCAACTACTTCAACGCGGCGGCGAGCGTGCTTCTGTTGCTGCCCAATGGCTGGATGGCGTTCGCCGACTACGAGGCGCTGCTCGCCTACCACGAGCTCGAACGCCACCGGGGAACCATCGGCGTCCGCGTCGAGTTCTGAACGCCTGTCCGACGGAGGTTTAGCTGGACCCCGCCGGGGCACCCGGCCGGGGTGCGCTGTCTTGATCACACGAGAACGTGCGCTGCGGGGTCCGTGACTTCGGCCGCCGATGTGTCGCGTCCATGCCAGCCGGACGACGTGAAGCTATGCCGCCGATATGCGGGGTGCCTCGATTGTTTCCTGCGTCCAGTTGGACGCCTCGAAAAACCTCGCTGATTTGTCGCTGATCTGATTCAATCACTGCTGATGATCGCGGGAGGCGACGATGATCCACGAGCCTGGATTTTTTGACCTTGATTACCGTTACGAGCAGCTCAGCCAGTCGGGCGATCCACTGGAACGGTTGTCGGAAGTCGTGAACTTCGAAGCGTTCCGCTATC